>Ga0233450_10003090_pt1 | contig 15866 bp, 15 predicted proteins | sample 011ome_30_FD_189956 | JGI IMG/M metagenome (GOLD analysis project Ga0233450, IMG submission 189956) | Coastal salt marsh microbial communities from the Groves Creek Marsh, Skidaway Island, Georgia - 011501CT (spades assembly) | ecosystem: Environmental > Aquatic > Marine > Intertidal zone >... | reverse complement strand
CACAAAAGTCGGCCTGCCATGATTACATTGCCCTGAACGTGGGGTGATTTCCATATCCCTTAACAGAGCATTCATCTCGCTAGCGTTGAGGGCTCTACCTGCTCGCACAGACCCATGGCACGATATCGTTGCCAGAACATGGTTGATCCGGTCTTCAATGCTCTTGCTAGCATCCTGCTCTAGCAATTCTTCTGCGGTATCACGAACCAACTGCTGAATATTAGCCTGACCCAGGATCGCTGGCATTTCGCGCACCAGAATAGCGCCATCACCAAAAGCTTCAACTGCCAGCCCTAATTCAGCCAGCATCGGGGCGTGTTCAATCAAAATAGAAACCGCCGCCGCACCAGGTTCAACAACCTCAGGTATTAGCAAGGCTTGGCGTTCCACTTTGCCAGCTTCACGCTGTGCCTTCATCCGTTCCAGCACCAACCTTTCATGTGCTGCGTGCTGATCCACCAGAACAATACCATCAGGGGTTTCTGCAACAATATAAGTTTTATGAAGTTGTGCCTTAGCCGCACCAAGGGGGTAATCCATAACATTGGCGTCCCCCCTTTCCCCCTGATCCGCATCATTCGCGTCACCATAATCTGAAGCGGTTTCTGCCAGCCTTGCTTCAGGGGCAGCATCCGTAAAGGGCAGTTGTTTGCCAAAATAATCAGGGGATTGCCAATCTAGTCGTGTCCGTGATGGGCCGCCGCGCCCCGTCCCCCCATACCAAGCCCCTCGGCTTGGTGCCGTCATTCCGATCGCTGCTTGTCCCAATTGACCACTTGTTTGCCGATTACTATCAATCGCGGCACGCAAGGCATTAATCACCAAAGAACGGATCATCCCCCCATCGCGAAACCGCACCTCTGCCTTAGCCGGGTGGACATTGACATCCACATCTTCGGACGGCAACGCCATAAACAGAACCACCACGGGATGCCGCCCTTGCGGCAATGTGTCTGCATAAGCCGCCCTAACTGCGCCTATCAAAGTTCGGTCACGCACCGCACGTCCATTGACATACAGATGAATAGCGGTAGCGGTAGATTTGTTAAAAGTTGGCAGTCCTGCCAGCCCAGATACCGAAACCTGATCACGGCGGGCATCAATATCCAGGGCTTCATCCGCAAAATCAGCCCCCATCACATCCCGTATCCGCGCCCGAATATCATCACGAGCAGGCAATACCATTGGCTGACGACCAGAATCGCTAACGGTAAAGGCAATCGCCGGATGCGCCATGCTGATGCGTCGTACCATTTCAAGAATTTGTGCTGTTTCTGTTCGGTCAGTTTTCAAAAACTTAAGCCGCGCAGGTAGCGCCGCAAACAGTTTCTCAACTACAACCCTTGTGCCTTTTTGACGAGAAGCAGGATGCAATTCACCGATATGCCCGTTATTAATTTCTAGCATCCATCCGTTTTCTTCTCTTGCGGATCGGCTAGATAGTGTCATTTGACTGACTGAAGCAATGGATGGTAATGCCTCACCCCGAAACCCCAAGTGATGAATAGCCATGATGTCTTCGCCTGAGATTTTAGAGGTCGCGTGGCGTTGAACCGCCATTTTCAGGTCATCGCCAGTCATGCCAGCGCCATCGTCATCCACCGCCAGCATTTCGCGGCCGCCACTGGCAATAGACACCTCTATCCGCGTCGCATTAGCATCAATCGCATTTTCCACCAGCTCTTTAACAGCACTCGCTGGACGTTCGACTACTTCTCCGGCGGCAATCTGATTAATGATGTGGTCAGGAAGAAGACGGATCATCGGGGTTATTGGATCTCCACCGGCTCCTTTTCAATAGGATCAATACCGGGTGTTGGTGTCAGATTTAACGGCTGGCCATCCTTAATGGCTTGGCGGATACGAAAAGCTTCAGCCTCAGCATTCAGATCAGGGCCTACTTCAGGCTTACCCCCGAATAATTGTTCAAGCGGAATTCGGCTGTCTAACTGAATACCCAAGGTTTCTTCGTCAACAATAGAACGGATATTTTCTATCGCCTGATCAGTACCAAACAATTCATCAAAATTACTAGCATCTGCAGATGAGGTAGTCAGCAACGCCCTAGACTGGGTGATAGCAGAATTATCAATCTGGGTATTTGAAACCTGACCGGAGGCAATCTCCTCATCATTGACATCCCCCGGACGAAGCGAGAAGTTCGGCGGTAAGGTTAAAGGGGGCCGGATCACAACCTCAAACTCATCTGGTGAGGTCTTTCTGCCATTAATAGCATTAGCACCGCCACTACAGGCTGATAACACTAGCATTCCGGCAAGAAGCCCACCGATTATCAGGGTTCCTTTTGAGGAATACCGTTGCTGTTTTGCCATTTTTGCCATTCTGATCATGTCTCCTGAACACTATGTTCTGTCATCTTACTTCCGTCAAGGGATTGCCGATTGTGATCACATCTCAAGATCATGGTTTTCGTCGCCGCGATCTTTTCCTTGGCGCCAGCTGCTATAGAAGATAAAGCCAACCCCGATCACAATAACACTGTCGGCAATATTAAACGCCGGCCAGTGCCAACCTGCCGCATGAACATCAATAAAATCAACAACCTTTCCTAAACGGACTCTATCTACAGCATTTCCAATAGCGCCACCAGCCATCATGATGGCACCCCATCGTCCCAGTGGCAACCAGAGCCTTGAAATATATGGTAGCAAAACCCCTACGGCAACGGCAAAAATTGTCAGGATAGCTAGGCCAATTGTCCCACTATTGCCAAATATTCCAAAACTGATGCCGGTGTTAAAGACAGGGCTGAAGTTGAGAAACGGCAAAATGGTTATCACACGCGGCGGCGAAAAGATAAGTTCTAGCATGATCCATTTGGTGCATTGGTCAATGACCACCAAGCCAAAAACACCAAAGTAGCCATGCCACCATCTAGCCGGAAATGACATCATGACATCGACCACAGAGGTGATGATCCTCATGCACCAATTCTGGCAAAATTTTCCAACAGCGGTCACATTTATCACCATCAGCCAGCGCAATTGTTACCCCTATATCCGGATAATCTTCATCTAAATGAGCATCTTCTGCCGGCTTTGCTTCAACAAGATCAGCGGATGAGGTGATGAACACCTCTGCGGCATCAAGACCCACAAACGCATCAATAACCGCTTTCGGGGCATAGAGCGTGGGATGAGCCTGCAGGGATGATTTCATCACACCTGCATTGCGGGCCTTTTCAATTGCCCCTGTCACGACCAATCTGGCTTGGCGAATCTTAGCCCAGCGATGACCAAGGGTTTCATCAAGCCAAGTGTCAGGCAGGTCAGGGAAAATCTGAAAATGCACTGAATTTTTAGGATCAGGATAACGCGTCTGCCATGCTTCTTCGGCAGTAAAAGTCAAAATTGGGGCTAGCCAAACCACAAGCGTATCAAACAAAATATCCATCACTGTCCGGCAAGCGCGGCGTTCCGTTGAGGCGACATCACCGCAATAAAGCAAATCTTTGCGGATATCAAAATAGAATGCCGAAAGGTCACTGTTGCAGAAATGGTGGATCATGGTGAAAATCTGATGATAGTCATGTGCTGCTGTGGCTTTGCGAATTTGGATATCCATCTCTTTGAGCCGCATCAGCACCCAGCGTTCCAATCCTGGCATTGCCGATGGATCAACTTTTTCTTCAACGGAGAAACCTTCAAGGCTTCCTAGCAGATAACGTAAGGTGTTGCGCAGACGGCGATAATGATCAGCCTGACGTTGGATGATCTCCTTACCAATCCGCAGGTCATCATAATAATCCGAATTGGCAACCCAAAGCCGCAGGATATCTGCCCCGTTTTGGTCAATCACCTGTTGCGGCGTTACCGTATTACCAAGAGATTTCGACATTTTCCTGCCTTGCTCATCAAGAACAAAGCCATGTGTCAAAACAGATTCATATGGCGCACGGCCCCGCGTTCCACAAGCCTCTAGCAAGGACGAATGAAACCAGCCCCGATGCTGATCTGAACCCTCAAGATACATATCCGCAGGCCATGACATTTCAGGATTATTTTCCAACAAAAAGGCATGAGTTGACCCCGAATCAAACCACACATCAACAATATCTGTGACCTGTTCATAATCATTAGCGTCATAATCATTGCCCAGAAACCGGCTTGGTGGAGAGCTAAACCACGCATCTGATCCTTCTGCTTGAAAGGCTTCAACCACGCGGTCGATCACCCTTTGATCACGCAAAGGCTCCCCTGAAGCTTTGTGAAAAAACACGGGAATAGGCACACCCCAAGCGCGTTGCCGGCTGATGCACCAATCTGGGCGGTTGGCAATCATGCTGGTTAAACGTGTCTGGCCTGAGGGGGGATAAAATGCGGTCTTGTTTAATTGATCCAAGGCAGTGTCACGCAGGCCAGTGCTTTCCATCGAAATAAACCACTGCGGCGTATTGCGGAAAATCAATGGCGCATGGCTTCGCCAAGAATGCGGATAGGAATGGTTCACTTCACCGCGACCGATCAAGGCACCATGTTCTGCCAGAATATCAGCAATTTTCTCATTATCTTTCAGCGCGCTCATCCCAGCAAAAATAGGAAGATGTTCCATCACCCTGCCATCCGCCCCAATCGTTTCTGGAACAGGCACACCATGAGCAAGCCCAAGCACATAATCTTCGGCCCCATGACCCGGGGCAATATGAACAATCCCTGTCCCCTGATCGGTGGTCACATAATCAGCCGGCAACATCGGCACCGCATGATCATAACCATATGCCGCCATAGGGTGATCCAATATGGTATCCTTGAACATGGCTGGGGCAATATCAGCCAAGCGGTTAAGTGCCGTAATCCCGCAAGCTTCAGCAACCTCAGCAGACAACGCATCAGCCAAAACAATCTTTTCCCCTTGAGAGGCAAGCGAATCTGCCGCCGTTTCAGCAATATGATAAAGCCCGTAAGAAATCTCTTCGCCATAGGCCGTGGCGCGGTTGCCCGGCATTGTCCAAGGCGTCGTTGTCCAAATAATAACAACCGTATCTTTGAGGATATCATGTTGAGTCTGGCGCACAGGAAAGCGAGCATAAATAGTGGTTGAGCGGCGATCAAAATATTCAATCTCAGCTTCTGCTAATGCGGTTTTTTCAACTGCTGACCACATCACAGGCTTAGACCCCCGATAAAGCGCCCCATTCATTAAAAACTTGCCAATCTCGCCTGCAATCACCGCCTCAGCTGAATAGGCCATCGTCAGATACGGGTCTGCCCAGTTGCCCATCACACCAAGACGCTGAAATTCATCAGACTGAACACCAACCCAATGGCTGGCAAAATCTCGGCATTCTTTGCGAAACTCCACAATCTCAACCTGATCTTTATCTTTGCCTTTTTTGCGATAGCTTTCTTCAATTTTCCATTCAATCGGCAAGCCATGGCAATCCCACCCCGGCACATAATTGGCATCTTTGCCAAGACCTGATTGGAAGCGATTGATGATATCTTTGAGAATTTTATTCAGAGCATGACCAATATGCAGATTCCCATTAGCATAGGGGGGGCCATCATGGAGAATAAATTTTTCTGCCCCTTTACGGTGTTCGCGCAGGCGGTCGAAAAACCCCATTTGGTCCCACATCGCTTGGATTTCAGGTTCTTTTTTTGGCAACCCTGCCCGCATCGGAAAATCCGTTTTAGGAAGAAACACCGTGGCTTTAAGATCATCGGTCATAATAAGCTACTCAATTCTGTTTAGCGTGAAAAGCGCGGGCGCTTTCCACATCTCGCGCGATGCGATGGCGAAGCTCGTCCAGATTGTCAAACTTTTGCTCAGCTCTGATAAAATCTAGACAAAACACATTAATCCTCTGATCATAAAGATCAAGATCAACATCAAAAAGATTGGCCTCTAATCGCACCGCTTTGCCCGCAACGGTTGGACGAATTCCGATATTGGCAACACCAGCGATAGCACCTCTTTCCGGATGATCAGGAAAAGTTGCGGCAACAGCATATACCCCTAATGGCGGGATCAAATAATCCCCCAAAAGAACATTAGCGGTTGGAAATCCAATGGTTCGGCCACGCTTATCTCCATGGGTGACAACACCACTTAAAAGATAAGGGCGGCCCAGCATTTTAGCAGCACTTTCCAGATCAGCCTCTGCGATCGCTTGCCGGATACGGCTGGATGAAATTGGCTCACCTGATTGTGCTTCTAGGCGAATTTGGTGGGCGGAGATCCCATAATATTGACCTTGTTCTTGCATCATATCCATGCCACCCCCGCGAGCATTGCCAAAGGCAAAATCCTCACCCGCATAAATCGCCTTAACCCCAAGGGATGGCAACAATGTGCTGATAAAATCCATGGCTGTGGTCTGGCGCATGGCATCATCAAAGGCTAACCGAATAATGATCTTTACCCCCGTTTCCGACAACAAAGCCATTTTATCCTGTTCATCTGCCAAGGCAAAACCAGGCAAATCGCCTCTGAAAAACCGCCTAGGATGAGGATGAAACGTAATCACCGCAGGGACCAAACCATGACCGTGATTAACTGCTGCAGAAATTAATGTTCGGTGGCCCAAATGCACCCCATCAAAATTACCAATTGCGGCGGCAAGACCTGTCTTAAGAAAAGGCGATAATTGCGCAGGCACAGCCTGACCCACTGCCCAGTCTATCACCAGACAATCAGGAGCTTGGATTAAAGGTCTAAAGGCCTGGGGTTTCATGGATAATTGAGACTTTCTAAAACAGTTTGCTTTATGCCGCCATGGACTATACTTCGGTTTTGCTGCAAATCAACGCCTTTGGCTAGTCAGGCGCAAAAATTAACGCTAGAATGGAACCTATGGACTTACTAAGCATCTCTTCTTTCGACAACCTAATGTCATCTGCTATCATTCAGCAGCTGATCGGCTATTTTGGTAGTTTTACCTCAGGTTTGGTTATCATCATCCTTGGGTTTTGGATTAGTGGCCATCTGGCAAAAATGATACGCAAGCGTCTTTCTAAGGTGAAAGCCTTTGACGACACCTTAGTTCCAGTTTTTGTCAGCACCATCCGTTATGCCATTTTGCTGATTGCCATTGTTGCTGGGCTTGGCAGTTTTGGGATCGAAACCACATCAATCATTGCGGTTATTGGTGCCGCCGGCCTTGCTATTGGTCTGGCTTTGCAAGGCACGCTTTCTAATGTTGCTGCTGGGGTGATGTTGTTATTTATTCGCCCATTTAAAATTGGGGACTGGATTGAAACCGGATCCGTATCGGGCATAGTGAATGAAATTGGCTTATTTTCTACTATCATTAACACCTTTGATAACATTTATATATCGGTGCCGAACTCATCCATTTGGGGCAGCATCATTATCAACCATTCACGCTATAATACCCGGCGCATGGATTTGGATATTGGCATTGCCTATGAAAGCGATCTTAACTTAGCAGAAGAAGCGCTGATGAACCTTACTAAGGATGAACGCGTGCTTTCTGACCCAGCGCCGCAGTTTCTGATCGTGGATTATGCCGCAAGCGCAATTACCGTTCGGCTTCGGCTTTATGCTAATGTGGACACCTACTGGCCGCTTTATTGGGATATGATGCGGCAAATCAAAACTGCGCTTGATCAAGCTAATATTAGCATCCCTTATCCACAACGCGAAGTCAGATTGATAACAGGAAATGATGATTTAAGTTAACGTCACTGCCACAAATCTAATGAGTTGAGTATCGTTATATAGTTATGAAACATTCTGATGATTCTTCGCCTTTTATCAATCGCGATACGCTGACCAATAACCTTGTTCAAAAAATGGTGTTGCAACGTGGCGGTGATCATACCGTGCTGTCAGACGAAGGCTTATTAGCGTCGCGCAGGGCATTAATTTCTGATGATTATCAAGGGGATATCTGGGTGTTTGGTTATGGGTCGTTGTTATGGAACCCTGTCATCACAATTTCTGATCAAATCCAGGGCCGCATCTATGGCTATCATCGTCAATTTTGCCTTAAGACCGAGGTTGGCCGAGGCTCACCAGAAAACCCGGGCTTGGTATTAGGGCTTGATATTGGGGGGTCTTGTGTTGGCATAGCCATGAAAGTCAGCGGCGATGAACCTATTCACGAACTTGATCTGTTGTGGCGGCGAGAGATGCTCAATTCTTCCTATCATCCCCAACTGATTAATTTTCATGCTGATGATGACGAAAAGAAAGCAAAAAAGGTGGTGACCTTTGTCATGAATCGCAATCATAAGAGCTATGTCAAAAATTGCCCCATGCCTGAAAAGGCGCGCATGATCGCATCAGCAACAGGTTTTGCCGGCCCCTGCCGCGACTATTTGATTGAAACTCATAAAGCGCTTTTGGAATTAGGCATAAAAGATGATTATATCCAAGAAATCTATCATGCCGTGATGTCACATTCTTGACCTTATGATCAGAACAGCATAAAAGCATCTTAAGCGAGTGTGGCGGAACTGGTAGACGCAGTGGACTCAAAATCCACCGGTGGCAACACCTTGAGAGTTCGAGTCTCTCCACTCGCACCAAGCCTGACTGAGGAACTGACGAGGCGATCATTTTCCCTTCATGACTGAACCAGCAACCCTGACATCACGCCTCAAATCTCGACTGCTGATGTGGCACGACCAGATGATGGGATTAGCTCGGCGCAAAACCGCCCCAATATGGCTTGGCGGATTTTCTTTTATTGAATCGATTTTCTTTCCTATCCCTGTCGACCCTATGCTTGCGGTGATGGTGATGGCACGCCCATCACGGTTTCTTATGCTGGCGGTTTTGACGACAATTTGTTCAACATTAGGTGGCATTGTTGGTTGGTATCTTGGCTATGAATTGGGCCTAACAGTCATAGAATATTTAGGCAAAACCCATGCTTTCGAAACTGTCCGTGATGGCTTTGCGCGGCATGGCTGGATGCTTATCCTGATCGGCGCCTATACCCCCCTACCCTATAAAGTCACAGTCATATCTGGCGGATTTCTAGGTGTTGCTTTCTGGCCACTTGTGGTGGCCTCGCTCATCGGTCGCGGTAGCCGGTTTTTACTAGTCGCGGCGATTATCCGCTATCGCGCCAACCGGCCATTGGTTTCTATGCTTGTCAGCCTATTTCTCGGTCTGGTGGCAATATGCTGGTGGATGGTGACGTCGTCATGATCTTTCCCCTGACCCTGATGAGCAAATTATTTCGTCCCTCAGCAGCGGTGCTGATGACGGCTGTGCTTGGGGCAGCAATGCTGATGACGGCCTATGGTTTTGAGTATATCGGCGGACTGCTGCCTTGCAGGATGTGCTATTGGCAACGCATTCCTCACGCTGTGGTGATTGTTTTGCCAATTTTTCTCATACTTTTAGGCTGGCGTTATGCGGTTTGGCTTGCAGTCCTTGCAGGTTTCATCATGCTCATCAGCGCTGGTCTCGGCTTCTGGCATAGCGGTGTGGAATGGGGATTTTTGCCAGGCCCCACAGGATGTTCAGGCAATATTGATTTTAGTGGTGATGTCAGCACTGTCCTGGATGGTTTGCTGAAAACAAAAACCATCAGGTGCGACGAGGTGCCATGGTCATTTTTGGGACTTTCCATGGCAGGGTGGAACTTTGTGAACAGTGCATTTATTGCTATCTATGCTTTTATCTGTGCCTCACGACCGGAAACGGAGTAATAGCATCATGACGAACCGATATCACGATCAACATGAAGTCAGCCGTTGTTTGCGTGTAGATCACGCAGGTGAGGTAGGGGCAAGACGCATTTATGAAGGCCAATTGGCTGTATTAGGCGCGCATCCTGTTGCTGAAGAAATCCGTCATATGCGTGACCAAGAACAAGAACATCTGGATACCTTTTCGTCATTGCTAAATGATTATGAGGTTCGCCCGTCTTTACTGTCCCCTCTATGGAATGGGGCTGGATTTATGTTGGGTGCGGTTACAGCCGCCATGGGCCCTAAAGCTGCCATGGCCTGCACCATTGCCGTCGAAGAAGTCATCGGCACGCATTATGACCGGCAAGCCAAATCCCTTGAGAATGAAGATGATCTTGTCGAAACCCTAGAACGGTTTCGTGATGAAGAACTGGAACATCGCGACATTGCTAAAGATCATGATGGTGAGGACGCTATCGGATATCCCATTATGCGGCGCGTTATTCAGGCCGGTTGCCGGGTAGCTATCAAATTGGCAGAACGCGTCTAAATCATTCCCCATTCAATTTAAAAACATTTACCAATCATAGATTAAGATTGAAACACCTTATTCAGCTGGTCATCTGATAGGCGAAATTCTTCCGGCCACGATTGATCCTGACCTTGATCTGGCTTTAATTCGCTGTCCCAATAGAGATAATCACGCCAGCTTTGGTGGAGGTGATTAGGGGGATAGCGCCGACCATTTTCCTGTAACTGCCACGTGCTAGGCTGATCTGGTTTAATCCTAGGGATCATGCCACATTGTTCCGGCAATTTATTTGCCTTTTGTAAATTGCATCGCCCACAGGCAGCAACGACATTTTTCCAAGTTGTTCGCCCACCACGCGATCGGGGAATAACATGATCAAAGGTGAGTTCCTGCGCTGGAAAACCTTTAAGGCAATATTGGCAAGTGAAACGGTCACGCAGAAACACATTAAATCGGGTAAAGGCCGGAAACCGGCTTTGCTGAACATAATCTTTGAGCGCGATAACACTCGGCAAACGCATGGTCATGCTGGGGGATCGGATGGCGGTATCATATTCAGAAATAATCGTTACCCGATCCAAAAATACAGCCTTGACGGTGTCCTGCCATGACCAAAGTGATAACGGAAAATAACTCAAGGGGCGAAAATCAGCATTCAAGGCAAGCGCTGGAGCCAACCCCTGTGACGAGGTTGATTGTGGAAGGCCCAGATGTGCCTGATGGTCTAACATAGGCTAATGACATCATATATATTTAGATATTTCAACCTAAAACTAGAAAAAGATCCACAAGATATTGTGGTAAACACAAGTTCCGCTTACCAAATTACCCTTGGCTGTCGCCATCTAGCTTTGCTGCAATGAAATCCATCATGCACGCCAAACCATCACCAGAAATGCCATGCCCAACCCCTTCACAGGCTTGTGTTTCTACAGTGACTTTATTGGCTTCTAGGATTGCTTTCGCCATGTCCATAGCTTGAAACGGCACCACTTGATCTTCTGTGCCATGGATCAACAGAATTGGCGGCCTAACCGTCATGGCCTGCGCCATTTGTGCGGGGGCAAGCAATGCCCCAGCGATGCTAATAATAGCACCAAAAGGTTCAGCCGTCCTCACCCCACCATAAAGCGACATCATTCCGCCTTGAGAAAAGCCAGCCATCACAACACGCCCAGGGGGGATATGAAATTGTTCCATCAAAGCATCAAGCAATTTCTGTAACCCAGGAAAGGCACGCGATGGCCCTTCGTCAATGAGGGTTGCATCTACCCCTAGATCAAACCACTGTTTGCCCATGGGATTAGCGGAACAAGGTTCCGGCCCATCAGGCGCACAAATTACCGCCGCCGGAAACCGCGCCGCCAGATGCGGTGCCATATCAATCAGATCACTACCATCCGCCCCCCAACCATGCAGCAGAACAATTAAACGATCAGACTTAATTTCTGGGTCAGGCTGATGAATGAGCACACTGAAATCAGCGATAGATTGGCGAATGATGGTTGGCATGATAATCTCGTCCTTTGATTACCCATACTACCTCATTTGGGTGGCATGGGTGAAATGATTTTCTTTCGTCAGGTGAGCATGATCCCAATCCATGACATTCTACCGCATCTTGTTGCCCCTTTGAAATCTGGTGAGATCACGCGCTTTGCCCCCTCACCATCAGGATATCTGCATCTTGGGCATGCGTTTTCGGCAATGTTTGCTTCTAGCCTTGCGGCCACCAGTGGCGGTCTTATGTGCCTTCGCATTGATGACATTGATACCACCCGTTGCCGAGAGATTTATTTTGATGCCATTTTTGAAGACCTTGCCTTTCTGGGCATCCCCTATGCAGAACCTGTCCGCTACCAAAGCCAACATCTGTCTGCTAGCCACGAGGCGTTAGAATATCTCAAGAATCAAGACCTGATCTATCCCTGCTATTTAAGCCGGCGAGAATTGGCAGAACTGCTTTCCGCCCCACATCACCCCAGCAATACCGATCAACTTATCACTAGCAATATCCGCAGTGAACGCGAAGCGGATGGCAATCAACCTGCGTGGCGGTTGCGTATGGCGACCATCAGGGATCGGTTTAGAGATATTCAGGCAACAGACTTGATTCATGGCCAGGTCAACATCGTTCTTGAAAATATCGGAGATGAGGTGATTGCCCGCAAAGATATTGGCACCAGCTATCATCTGAGCACAGTGTTAGATGATGATGCCATGGGCGTAAGCCTTGTCAGTCGTGGATATGATCTCTTTGACGCGATACCCGTTCAGCGCATTTTGCAAGAATTGCTAGGCATCACACCGCCCAGATACGCGCATCATGAGCTAATTCCAAATGAACAAGGCCAGCGCCTAGCTAAGCGAGAAAACGCCCTTAGCCTGCGACAAATGCGACAAAATGGATGCGATCGTGACCTTATTCTCAGAATGATGACAAAATGCCGCAATTTTATTGAAAAAAAATAGGTCAGATGTGTTGACTTTAATAGCGACGAAGACCATATCACGCTCATGACATCTATATGATGTTCATTTCCTCCCTAACTCAGTCGCGGGCTTAACGCCTGCGGCTTTTTTTTGCCTTTGATTTGCGACTGATCAGAGCAGGGCTTCTAATAAGGGGGACGCTTTATTTTACCCCAAAAATGATATACCTTCACCGCATGGTCCCCACTATATCACCCATACTAGACCCCTTTGGTCGCCCAATTACTTATTTACGAGTATCCGTTACGGATCGCTGTGATTTTCGCTGTGTGTATTGCATGGCAGAAAACATGACTTTTTTACCTAAATCTGAGCTACTTAGCATTGAAGAGCTCGAAGTTCTGTGCCGCCGTTTTATGGCTGTTGGCACGCGTAAGATTCGTTTGACTGGCGGTGAACCTCTGGTTCGGCGCAATATCTTAACCTTAATCCGTAATCTTGGGGCTGAAGTAAAATCAGGCCATCTGGATGAGGTCACAATTACCACAAACGGAAGTCAACTATCAAAAATGTCAGAAGATCTTTATGGTGCTGGAGTTAGGCGGATCAATGTGTCATTGGATACTCTTAACAAAGATAAATTTCGCGCGATCACGCGTTGGGGGGATCTCAATCAAGTTCTGGATGGTATCCATGCTGCTAAAACAGCCGGCTTAGACATTAAGATCAATGCCGTTGCGTTAAAGGGGATCAATGATTTTGAGTTGGGCGATATGGTCGCTTGGTGCGGTGATCATGATCTGGATATGACAATTATTGAAGTAATGCCAATGGGCGATATTGGCGGTGAGAATAGGGTTGATCAATACTTGCCTCTGTCAGAGGTCAAAACAAAACTCAGCCAGCGTTTCACCTTGCAAGAAGTGGATTATCGCACAGGCGGCCCAGCCCGTTATATGCGGGTCGCAGAAACCGGTCGGCGTCTAGGTTTTATTACCCCGCTGACCCATAATTTTTGTGAGAGCTGTAACCGGGTTCGCGTCACTTGTACGGGGATGCTTTATATGTGTCTTGGCCAAGACGATAGCGCCAATTTGCGTGATGCCTTGCGCGACGGCGGAACCGAGGGACTTGATGCCGCCATTGTTGAGGCGATAGGCCGCAAACCCAAAGGGCATGATTTCATCATTGACCGTGATCACACCGACCCTGCTGTGGCTCGCCATATGAGTGTTACTGGCGGCTAGCTTCGGGAAAACCCGTTTCCCCATTTCGGGTCATGGGATAAAGTGTTGCCAGAATAATGCTTACAGCAATGACACCAACCAGAACCACCGCCAGCAACACCATGATCTTCCAACCATAAAGATAATGCATCGTCGCAGAGGTCAGTGAAGCCAAGGCCATCATTGCCGTGATCATAAAATCAGCCATGCCCTGCACCTTAGGGCGTTGATCAGGGCGACAGGATTGCGCAATAATACTTGAGCCGCCTACAAACAGCATATTCCAGCCAAGACCCAACAGAACTAGTGTCATGAGGTAGTGCATAAAACTGGTGCCTGATAACGTCATTACAATCATAGCGATATAAAAAATCACCCCTGCCCAAAGCACAGGAATAACCCCAACGCGGCCTATTAAGGCCCCTGTTGCCAATGATGGCAAAAGCATAGCCAGAACATGCCACTGAATAATAATGGCGTTACTGGAATCACCCATCTGTTCGGTGTTCACAATCTGAAGAGGGGTTGCCGTCATCATGAAAGTCATCACGCCATAACCAAGCGCCGCGGTGACCATACCAGCGATAAAATAAGGTTGCCGAAAAAGCCATCCCAAGGAAACCCCGCTTGACTTTACGATTTCAGTGTTTGGTTTTATATCCAGATACGGCAGTAACAGCAGAGCCAAAAGCTGCATCATTGCAGCACCAAAAAAACATCCCGCATAAAGATGGTCTGGTATTGCCTCAAATGTCATCCGCGCCAAGTTTGGCCCAATAATTGCCGCCAACACCCCACCCGCCAGCACCAGTGAAAGCGCTCTTGCCTTTTGGTTTTGTTCGGCATTGTCAGCGGCGGCATAACGATAAAACTGCGCCACCCCTGTTGCAATACCAAGCCCGGCAGATGACACCAAAAACAGCATAAAGCTAGATAAAATCGTTGCATAACCCATGATCAGGCAACAAAACAACCCAATGCCAGCAGCAGAAATAAACACTGGCTTGCGCCCAATCCGCCCCATCAGCAAAGAGGCTGGTAATGTCGTTAACATAGACACCACATACATCAGCGATATGGGCAAAGTGGCCAGCCATGGTTCAGGCGCGATAAGAACACCAACAAGACTGGTGACAATGATATTAATATTTACCGTTGTCATAAAACAGGCTTGGGACAACGCAAGCAGGGCAATATTACGCCCGTTTGCAGACATTACCATTCCCCGATATTGCCCATTGATGCCCAAGGCTCTGATGGGGATTGCGCTCCTCCTTTTTGTAAGAGTTCAACAGAGATTCTATCAGGGGAACGCACAAACGCCATGCGCCCATCACGCGGCGGACGATTGATCACCACACCCATATCCATCAGATGCTGGCAGGTGGCATAAATATCATCGACTTCATAGGCCAAATGCCCAAAATTGCGGCCACCATCATATTCTTCATCACTGTCCCAATTATAGGTCAATTCTAGGGCAGGCGAACGGGTTTTAGAAAATTGCTCACCATCCTCTTCTGCGGCAAGAAAAATGAGCGTGAACTTACCGTCAGGATATTCTCTGCGGCTAACTTCGGTGAGGCCAAGCCCTTCACACCAAAACCGCAAGGATGCATTGATATCCATCACACGAACCATAGTATGAAGATAGCGCATGATTATGTATTTCCTTTACTCTGTAGCTTTACATAGATTTTAGACTTGCCTATCGTTACACTAATTTCTAGGCAAAGAAAGACTAATAACAAAATGACTAATAACCACACCGTTTCTAACCCCATTCGCGCCGGAGTTGATATCGGCGGCACCTTTACGGATATTGTTCTAGAAACCCCAAATGGGCAAACCTCAACCAAGGTGTTGACCACTCATACGCGGCCCGAAGATGCCATTATTGAAGGCTTGCTAGCGGTCTGCGCCAGAAACGGGATCAAGCCGTCCGAAATTAGTTCAGTGATCCACGGCACCACCCTTGCGACAAATGCCCTCATTGAGCGTCGCGGCGCACGAACAGCGCTTATCACCACTGAAGGTTTCCGT
>Ga0233450_10003085_pt1 | contig 15883 bp, 8 predicted proteins | sample 011ome_30_FD_189956 | JGI IMG/M metagenome (GOLD analysis project Ga0233450, IMG submission 189956) | Coastal salt marsh microbial communities from the Groves Creek Marsh, Skidaway Island, Georgia - 011501CT (spades assembly) | ecosystem: Environmental > Aquatic > Marine > Intertidal zone > Salt... | reverse complement strand
ACGCCAAACGCCACAGCCAATGACAATGCCGACGACGACGAGCACGACGACGACGACGAGCACGAGGAAGCCTTCCACGCACATGTTGCACGTGAATCCTCCGAAGACTGGTCCCGCGTCATCCGCCACCCGCACAAACGCAAAGGCCACGTCGTCGTCGAACTCTGCACCTCGCGAGGCGAGCTCGAACGCGCCACAATTGCCAAATCCCACGGTCAAGGCGATTGGGCCATCGGTGCCGACGGCTATAAATTCGCCCGAAAACTTCGTTGGGGTGATTTATGGCCTTACGCCAACAAAACAACCATCGCTCCGGGTGATCAGAAACACTTCATGCTCGAAGCCGCCGCGTTTGAAGAAAAATATCTCGCCGACCTTCGCGCCTCCGACGACCCGTCGGCATCCCTGCCCCGCGACGCCGCCGCCATCGCCGACGACGACGTGCCAGACGATAGCACATTCTTCGCCATGCTCGAAGAACTCGACGCCGCGGTGTCCAATACATCCAAGTAGAACTAGAACTCAGATATAGCGAGCGCGCAGTCGAGAGCAACAAAAAGTAACAAACCCAGCGAACATCCAAAACACGCTAAAATCCAAAAAAATCTAAAATCGACCAATAATAACTCCAGAGATACCCCCCGCGTCTTTTCGCGGAATCCTTGCCCATCCTCGACGTCGCGGTCGACACACGGCGACGCCGTCGCACTCGCGACCGAGCGCCGTCGACGGCTGCGAGTCGACTGCACGCGCGCGCGCGCCCATCGACGCCCGCGGACGCGAACGCGCCGTCGTGCGTGACGCCTCGCGCGCATCGAGCCGCGGTAGGGTTGCATTCGTGTCGACGCGTGCGCTCGCCCCGATGCCGTCGCGGCGTGGCGCCCATGGTCGGTCCAAGCCCGCGGCGAGTGGTGATGGAGGTGCGACAAATGATGCGGATGGTGCGCGGGCGGTGAACGTGGCGGCGTTGAAGATGATTGACGACGATGGGGGAGCAACGACGTCGAGCAGAGGGGCGGATTCGAGCAGCGCTACTTTGGTGTTGGCTGGGGCGGCGACGACGACGACGTCTGGGGCGGCGATCCCGTCGGCCACAGTGGCGATGTTGGATGCGGCGCAACTCGCGGCGCAACAGAGGAAGGATGAGATGTCGAGGAAACGGAAGTCGACGTTGCCGAATGGCGAGCGCAAGCCGTATTATTGCTTTTCGTGCAAGCAAGCGTTGCAGCCAGAGGATTTTGATCCTGGGTTAGAGACGTGTAGAATTTGTTTAGCGAAGCGACGGGCGAAAGATCGGGAGAAGAAGCGATTGCGTGCGATGCAGTTGAAGCATCACTTGTTGAGCGCGGATGAGAAGGAGGTGGCGGCGTTTTTGTTGGGGGTGTATCATCCCGCGGTGCACCGTCCGCCAGACAATCCGAGGCAGATGCATATGCAGGTGTCCGTCAACGTCACAGAATTTGTGGAAGAGTTTAAAGACCTTCTCAGAGGCAAGTCGCGCGAGCAAGCAGATTCCGTGGTGAGCCAGTTTTTGGGCCGCAAGCCCGTCTCAAAGTCGCGAAAGAGCAGCGTCAAAGGTGCCAAAACCAAGATTGCTGGCTACGATGCGCTAAAAAAGAACGACGACGACGTCGCTGTGAGTGTTGCTTTAGCGAAGAATCCGACCAAGATTGCGACGCAAAAGCGGCAAAAGAAAGTTTCGGTAACGGAGGTGCTGATAGAGCCTGAAGTAGATTCCGTTTCTTTGAGCAGCGCGGAGGATACGGCTTTGACGCACGATATCGACACCGTGTTTCAACGCTACACATCTGTGTTGGATAAAAGCATGGATCAGACGTGGGTCCGCTTCGCTCGCGAAGAAGAAACGTTTGCTAACGGTTCGCACAACATCGGCTTCGACGTCAAGTACACTCAAGCAGTACACAGCCAAGAACAAGAGGGTAGTCACAAATCATCGCAGAGCGCGCAAGGAGCGCTCACGAGCGCGATGGACGAAATGTTTAGCTCAATCATGCATGGTGCTGATCCAATGGTTTCCGAGTTTTTGTTTGAATTCTTATTCTCGCCACCTGAAGTAGGAGCGCACATGGAGGGCACCAACGAGCCCGCGGCTTGTAGCTTTGCCGAAGCGAGCGCTGTTGATGACTCGCGAGCGCTCGTCGCGCGAGAAGAGGCTTCCGATAACTACATGTACAACTACAACATGATGGAAGAATTTCAACAAGATGGCTGCGCGTACACTTTCAAAGGGTCGCTCGTCATGGGTTGGGTTGGTGGCACCAGCGGCACCGCAAACTTTGACATGTTGTCCTGCGACAATGGCGTTTTACCAGATTCGCTCCTCCCGCAAGCGCTCTCACGCGACGGCAAAATTTTTGACGCTCGCATCCCTGATGCTCTCGTTCCGCTCAAAGAAACCGAGCACTTGCGAGGGTTTGACGAAGAACTTGAGTGCTACCCAGTCGTGAATTCCGTGTCGCCAAACATTTGCATCACGCTTCCGCGCAACTCTTTCAGTGAAGAACTGGGAATCCGCGCGCTACACGACGGTAAATACATCGAGTGTGAAGTTTTGAGGAATGAAGAAACTGTTGACGTGAGGCTGTACCCGAATGGTAAGAGCTCGAACTCAACGCATACGAGCGGTGGCGTCGTACTTCTCGGCGTGGTGTATTTACAGTGCTTTGTGCAGAGCGGGGTGGCGAAACAATTACCAATTGGAATTAACATTCCAGTGTTGATGCTCCCCAACCCTGCTTGTGCTGAAGAAGTGTCCAAGGGTGTCCAGCAGATTTTGAAGTTTAGAAGCAAACGAGAGGCGCGTCAGTTTATCGTTTCACTCGGCATCGCCCTTCAAAATGGCGACACGAAGAGCACAAAGTTCTCCTTTGTGCTCGAAATGGCCTACATTCTCAAACTGAAACGGACGCTCAGTATGCTCGAACTCGTTGCTTCGCTCGCTAAACTACCTTCTCCGATGGGATCTAGCGATAATGAAAGTGAATCGTCAAAGATTGACAAGGAAGTCCTTGATGCGATTATGGATACAACGCTCTCCAATCAACGCGACAAGGTTGCCGTGATTTACAAACCGCTGGCATGCTTTGCGGTTGGACTCGTTCATCTTGTTGCTTCCCCTTCTACGTTGGAGCACACGACGCTTAACGCGGCGTATGCGTTCATTATACTCATGAGTGCTGCGGTTTTCTCCATTGCGCTTAGCAAGCGTCAAGTGTACGAGTTGGATGTGGTGGTATTTTCAGCCCTTTTTGCGTTTTCGCAAGCGGCGTTGTTACACTCGGCTCCATCGTTCGATTCGTCCGACGTGCAATACCGCATAATTGCGTACGCGTACGCAGTTGTGATAACGTGGTTATTGACTCTCATGCACAGCATGCAGTCATTTGCTGGAATTTTAGCAGCAAATACTACGTCCATTCTGATTTTCTCTTGGGTTGGATTCGCGCCGTCGACACTCACCAGGTTTCTCGTCGCATCATGGCCTCAAGACATGTACTTACCTCCCGTGGCAATCATCGTGCACGGCATTGTGACGCACTTTGGTCTCAGTAGTCTCGGACCAATGCTTGTCACTTGGCTCATAAAAAAGACTATCGGTTGGTACGTGGAGACAAATTACCACTCTGCAAACCTCAAAACTTCCCCCGCTCCGCTTGTCACTCATCGAAAACGATACGTTCACTCGCCCGAGCGTTCGAATTCAGTGAGTCAATGAGTGGCTAATAATATTACACCGATCGGTGAGTTGAAACTAGACCTTGATGACTTTTTTTTTGTTTTCTTTTTGTTATGAAACTCTTGTATTTTGACACGCACACACACAAGTTCGCCGCCTCACAACCGAACGGAACAAATGCGCGTCGCGCGCATCATCACCGCTCGCGCCCCAACTTTTGTGCGCATGTCTAACGCATCGCGTAAATCATCTCCGGTCGCGGCGTCGTCCAACGCTCCGCGCATCGGCGAGTCGAGAAGCTCTTTCCAACGCGCGGTGGCAGCCTTGCGTTCGCTCCGCACAGCATCCTCCGCGACCGCGGATAGCGCCGCGTCCGCGTCCGATGAAGGCTACAAGCGCCCACCGGATGACCTCGCACAGTTTACAGAGCGACCACCGAGTCCGAACATTACGCTCAGTCCCGACCGCAAACGGTTGTTGTATTTACATCGACCTCCGTCGCTCCCACCAGTGGCGGAGCTCGCGCGAGAAGAAATTAAGCTCGCGGGTTTGCGCATCGATGCCGTGCAAAACAGCGGTAGTCGCATGGGTCACCAAACAAAGCTTTCTATCGGTGCATTGCCGACGACGGAGGCGGAAATCGGGGCGTTTGAGGACTTTACGGGATACCCGACTGGGGCGTTGTTAAACTACGTGTCGTGGAGCCCGGATGGGACTAAAATAGCCTTCACGGTGCGATCGAGCGGCGAGGCTGGGCAACCTCCGCGCGGACCACCCGCGCTATGGATTGCCGACGCCGCGACGCGGCAGTGCAAGGTGTTGCTGTCGACGAGAAAATTAAACACAATTTTTGGCAGCTATAGTTGGTTGAACGACGACACCATCGTGGCGTGTTGTATACCAGAAAATCGAGGTCCAGCGCCGACGAGACCAGAGACGCCGTTTGGTCCTAGAATTCAAGGTAATAAAGGTGGAGACGTTCGACAAGCGCGAACGTACGCAGATTTATTGAAGGATTCGCACGATGCGGAACTGTTTGATTATTATTGTAAGTCTGAATACGTCGCCGTGGATGTCAAGACGGGGAACGCAAAGCCTTGGGGAAGCGCCGGAGCGCGCCTTTACACGCGATGCGACCCATCGCCAGATGGTAAGTTCGCCATCATTGAGACATTGGAACGGCCGTACTCGTACTCGGTGCCGTGTGGTAGATTCCCAAAGAAGATTTGGATCGCCGACGCGAATGGCGTGCCAGTGCGAGAAATCGCAAATTTACCGCTCGCTGAGGACATTCCCATCGTGCACAACGCGACGAGACAAGGACCCCGGGCGGTAAATTGGCGCCCCGATAAGGTGTCGGAGCTATACTGGACTGAGGCGCAAGACGGTGGCGATCCACGAAACGAAGTATCACCGCGAGACGTCACGTACGCCGTGGACATGTCAAAAGATGTCGTCGCCGCGCCAAAGGTTATGTTCCACACCGATTACCGTTACGGCGGTGTCGCGTGGGGCGCTGATGACTTTGCAATCTTGTACGAAAGTTGGTACAAGACGCGCACGTCACGCGTGTGGGCCACGAAACCTGGAGACGCCGACCCAAACTCGACAAAGCGCATGTTGTGGGAACGCGACTATGAAGACAGTTACAACAGTCCGGGATCCTTTGTTACACGCCGAACGGAAGACGGTTCATACGTGCTCGCACGCGTGATTGGACCTACACCACTAGGTGAAGGCACGGCGAGCGGGCCCGGAATGAAGTTATTACTCGAAGGTGAAGGCGCGAATCCCGAAGGTGACAAGCCATTCATCGACTTGTTTGACGTAGACACGGGCGCAAAACATCGATTGTGGGAAAGCAAGCCTCCGTATTTGGAACGACCAGGGAGTTTAATCAGTGACTATGGCGGTCCTGAGGAAGCACCCATTACTTTAGACACTATGCGTATTCTCTTTTCGCGTGAGAGTCCGTCGGAAAATTCGCAGTACTTTAGCCTCGCCATGCGCGCCGACGGTCAACCCGGCGCGGAGACTCGCATTTCAGATTTCCCGCATCCGCATCCTGATCTCAAGGATTTACCGAAAGAGATCATCAAATACACGCGAGACGATGGTGTGGAATTGAATGCGACGCTGTATACACCACCTGGATACGACGCCGCGCGCGATGGCCCGCTTCCCATGCTCATGTGGGCGTACCCGCGCGAGTTTAAAACCAAGGAAGCCGCGTCGCAATTACGGGATTCGCCGTATCGCTTTACCGGCATTGGCCCATCGAGCGCATTGGTGTGGCTCGCGCGCGGATACGCCGTTTTAGATGGACCAGCGTTACCAATTATCGGTGAAGGCGAAGGCGTAGAGCCGAACGATACGTACGTCGAACAACTCGTCGCCGGCGCTCGAGCAGCGGTGAACGAAGTCGTCCAGCGCGGCGTCGCCGACGCCGATCGAATCGCCGTCGGTGGTCATTCCTACGGCGCATTCATGGCGGCAAACTTACTTGCTCACGCGCCAGATTTATTTGCGTGCGCCATTGCACGAAGTGGCGCATATAACCGCACGCTCACGCCCTTTGGTTTCCAAGCCGAAGAGCGCACGCTTTGGGAAGCGCCAGAGACGTACAACGCCATGTCGCCGTTTATGAATGCGCACAAGATTAAGAAACCAATTCTATTGATGCATGGCGAGGAAGACACGAACAGCGGAACGAATGTCATTCAATCCGAGCGGTTTTTCGCCGCACTCAAGGGTAATGGAGCCGAAGTGAAATTGGTTATTTTGCCTCACGAGTCGCACGGCTATCGAGCGTACGAAAGCATCAATCACATGCTCGCGGAGACATCAGAGTGGCTGGATACGCACACGGCACCGGGGGCGAAGAAAGCACACGAAGCGCGAGTTGCCACAGCAGCTGAGGAAGCGTCGGCAAAGAAATCTCAAGAGTAAACGTCTATTAAGCACGATCGATATTAGTTTGTTAGCAGCTCTCATTTGTTTAAAAAATTTGTACTACGTCGCTAAAACTCGTCTTCGTCGTCGTATCTATCCTCGTCATCCGAGTGTCTATAATTCCTGAAACTTCCATGATCGTCGTAATCGTCGTCACTTTCGGTGTCTGGGTAGTCAGCGCCGTAATAATCTTCGGCGTTTGAGTCCGAGTCACCGTAATCGCTGTCGGCGTCGAAATCTCCTCCGTCATCTTGAAAATCCTTGACACGAATGACTGGTAAAAACTCACCGTCGTGTTCCTCTTCGGCATTCGCAGGCGATGTATCGTCAGCACTGTTGTCTTTATCGTACACATACACGTCGTACACCCAATCATCATCGTCGTCGCCGGCGTCGGGGACGCTCGATGTCGGCGGCGGCGAAATCGGCGCCGCGCCGGTTTCGCTCAAATATTCCCGCACCATGGGCATATAATTACACATCAACACCGCCTCTGCTTCCTCCGCAGCGCGTATCTCATCCTTACCGGTGTGTGCGTTACCAAACCTATCGTAAAGCACGTCGTACACGCGAACATCTTCACCAGATTTCAAACGTTTACCGACGTACCGTTCAACGTCTTCTCTCCTCGCGTCGGCGGCGGCATCATCACGTTGGGTTTGCCCATCCTCGCGCGAGCGCTTACCGCTCGACGTAAACGCCCACAACGACCCATCTTCGACGTCATCCGCGCTCACCGCGCTCGCGACGCGTGCAAACTTTCGCCTTCGAGTCGTCTTTGTCGTCGCCCTCGTCCCGCGCGTCCCACCTCCGTCCTCGTCTTCACCACCCTCGTCGTCATCCTCATCGTCACCGAGCGTCGCGTACGGCGTCGCCGCACTTCCACCTTCAAGCACGGCGTCGAGCGCCGCCGCGAGCGCCGACGCACGCCTCCTCTGCGCCTCTCGAATCCCGCGCGCGTCGTAATCACCATCACCATCACCCCCACGTCCACCGCCACCCCGCGTCGCCGGCGCAATCTCCAACACCAACGCCCGCGCTGACGCACACGATCGTTTCCTCTTCACCCTCACCACCGTCCGCGCGTCGTCACCGACGTCATCGCGCTCGAGAGACATAAAGTCAATCGTCGCGTCGTCGTCTGACGCTTCACTTTTCATCGCGCGATCGCACCCCGACGCGTCGCGGGGAACACTCACACTCACACACACGCCGCGACGACGCACGACGACGACGACGACGACGTTGTACTATATTTTTACCTCTCGCGCCACGGTGGCGCGACGACGCGACGACGCGACGACGCGACGCGACGCGACGACGTGGTGCGACCAAAAAGCGCACGCGCAGTCAACATCACCTTTCGCGACGCCGCATCGCCGTCGCTGACGACGCCGACGCCGACGCGCGCGCGCAAACGGACGCCACGCATCGCGCGTCGCGATGTACGCCAGGCGTCACGGCGCGTGCGTCGATGGTGACGACGCCATGGATACCGATGACCGAGGGTGCGCGCGCGATGATGATGATCTCCATCGCCGGCGTCATCGTGTCGACGCACAGCGCGGCGCTGAGGCGCGGATGACGTCGCGGCGTCGCGTGATGTCGCGAACGCACGCGTCGTCGTCGATCGAGGCGCGCGACGGGGCGAAGGACGTCGCGACGCGTCGCGCGCAGCGTCGGAAGCGCGCGAGCGGGGGGCAGGAACAGGAGCATCATACTGTTTACCCATACGAACATGAAACGTCGTCCAAAGTGGCGTCGCCGGCGAGAACTACGGCGTGGTTGGGGCGACACGCGTTCGACGTCGATGCGAGGTACGAACCGATAAAAACGATTGGGAAAGGTGCGTACGGCGTGGTGTGCTCGGCGCACGATCGAACGAGTGGGAAACGCGTGGCGATTAAAAAGTTGGCGAATTGTTTCGATTCGACGATTGAGGCGCGACGGGCGTTGAGAGAGTTGCACTTGTTGAGACGGTTGACGCACGAGAATGTGATTGGATTGGTGGATGTGATGATGCCTGCGAACGAGCGTGGGGAGATGAATGATGTGTACTTGGTGTATGAGCTCATGGATACGGATTTACATCAGATTATAAAGAGTAAGCAAGAGTTGTTGGATGAGCATTGTCAGTACTTTGTGTATCAGATTCTTCGCGGGCTAAAGTACGTGCACAGCGCCAAGGTTTTGCATCGGGATTTGAAGCCTGCGAATTTGCTGTTGAATGCGAATTGTGACTTGAAGATTTGTGATTTCGGGTTGGCGCGAAGTGCGGTGGAGCGAGGGAGGATGATGACGGCGTACGTCGTCACTCGATGGTATCGCGCACCCGAATTGCTGTTGAATTCAGAAGAGTACGCCGCAGCGATTGATATGTGGTCCGTGGGGTGCGTGCTCGCAGAGATTCTCGGCCGCGCGCCGTTGTTTCCTGGGAAGGACTTCATTCACCAGATGCGATTGATTATCGAAACCTTGGGCTCGCCTGAAGAACACGACATGAACTTTATGACGTCGATGTACGCCAAACGTTACATCCAAAGCTTGCCGCGCAAGCCCAAGGTTGATTTCGCGCAATTATACCCCAAAGCCAATCCTCTTGCGATTGATTTGTTGGACAAAATGCTCGTGTTCAACCCAGAGCGGAGAATCAACGTTGACGACGCGTTGGCGCATCCATATTTGGCGTCGTTGCACGATCCCGCCATGGAGCCGACGCACGTGCACGACCCGTACGACCCATTCTTCAATCTCAAGTCGTTTGACGAGCCCGATGCGCACATTCCAGACGAACACTTACGTCAAGCTATTTATCAGCAGTTTCAAGCGTTCAAGGCGGATCACATCGTGACGCATGGCGCGCCCGCGCCTTCGGCACCCGTTCCCATTCCACGTTGACGCAAAGTCTCTGTGCCCAGCGCGTCGTACCACGGCAAGCGCGGGTGGGCCCGTTTACTCGCCCGGTGCATTTAATCGTTCAGAAAGTTGTAATTATCACGACGAAGACTATTCATAGGCGCGCATGCGCAAAATCTATGTCGATGACATCGACATCGACTCGATGCCGTCGTCGGGACAAAGTTAAACAACGTAAAGCCATCTTGCTTCACTCTGTCGCACGCTTGACGTCTCGATGACGTCTTCGCGCGCGCCACGCGCGTGGATGACGGCGATACAGACGCTCGTCATCGTCGCTTCGACGTCCGCGGTGGCGCTGCACGCGCTCGCCAGGCGTCGTCGTCGCGCGCTCGCGCAGCTCGAGCTCGCCAGCGGCGCGGCAGCGGTCGTTTCAAGCGACTCAACGACGGCGTCAGCGGTAACGAACGTGCTCGTGCTCACCGCGCACCCGGATGATGAATCGTATTTTTTCGCGCCGACGATTCAGGCGTTGAAGCGCTGCGAGAACGCTCGTGTGCACTTGTGTTGTTTGAGCAACGGGGACGCGTACGGTGACGGGGAGACGCGTAAAGCCGAGTTGCTGCGCGTGAAGGAAATGTTCGCGCTCGATGCGCTCGTGGTCGTGGATACGGAGGACTTACGGGACGGAATGACGACGGAATGGCCGAGCGAGACAATAGGGGCGGTGTTGGATGCGTATTCGGAGGGCGTAGCTTTTGATTACATCATCACGTTTGACAAAAAGGGTGTTTCGGGACACGTGAATCACACCGCGACGTATGAAGGGACAAAGGCGTGGCTGGCTAATAAACGCACAAATGCATCGGTCGATGATGAGCAAAAGATTCCCGACGTGTGGGTGCTGGAGTCAACCAACGCCGCGCGCAAGTTGAGCGGCGTTTTGGACTTTGCGACTTCCTTGGCAGAGTCGTTTATCGATAGCAAAGACCGCGTGTTCTTCCCGAGTCCGAATCCTTTAGAAGTCATCAAGGCGTGCAGATTGCATAAATCACAATTCGTGTGGTATCGCAAGCTTTTCGTGATATTTTCAAGGTTTACGTACATGAATACGTTGCGACGTATGGACTAGCCAAATGTGAAATGTGAAAAAGAAAAGGGAAAAAGGCAAATTTACAACAGAGCGGACGGAGCTAATACGATTTATGGTGCTACGCGCGACTCAGACCCATCCATTCGCAACTGATTTATTGGGCGTCCAGTTCCTTGGGTCTTCGATTGGCAGACGCCAAAAACCAATGGAGCCGTCGTATGATCCGCTAAAAACTGTCGATGCAGAACGACCAGCGCTAGTAAGCACGCGAACTGCGTCGTCGTGCGCCTTGAACACGCCGACACATTCGAATTCGGTGTCTGGTTGTACGCCCCAAAACCTCACGGTTGTGTCGTACGAGCCAGACACTAAGTGACCGCCCATGACACAAAGCGCCAACACCGCCTCGGTGTGCCCCGTAATAACGTGTTTGCAGCTAAAGTTCTCGAGGTCCCACACGCGAATTTTCTTATCCCATGATCCACTGTAGAGGTAGCGAGCGTCGACGGTCAAGACTCTGACATTGTCAGTGTGCCCCTTGAGTTCGTGCACGCATTCGAGCGTCTCCGCGTTCCACACGCGAACATTGGTATCGTCTGAACCGCTGAACACGAAGGGCCCAATCGCTCGCGCTGATCCCCTGGCTTGTTGACGCGGATAGCACGCTAATGCTCGAACCGCTCCGCGATGACCTTTGAGTGTTTTCACTAAATCGCTCCCGGCTGACGGGCCGACTTCTCGAGAGAAACCGGGCCACACGCACACGCGCTTGTCATATGAGCCGCTAAAGATGTAGTCATTCACGGAGACTAACGTACGAACTGGCCCAGTATGTCCCCGAAGAACTTTGAGAAGCGTGAGCGACTCGATATCGTACGCACGAATGGTGTGGTCGTAGCTCGCGGTGTACAGCGTGGTGTCATTGTACACTTGAAGTGCTCGAACTGCATCAGTGTGCCCCGGAAGAGACGTGATTCGTCGATACGTCGTCAAATTCCACACTCGTACAGTGCAATCATAAGAACCGCTGAACAACTTGTCGTGTTTGACGCACACCGCCAAACACAACACCGGTCTCGTGTGTTCTTCGAGCACTTGCACGCATCTTCGGCTCGCTATGTCCCAAGCTCGAATGGTTTTATCCGCAGATGCGCTAAACAACGTCGTGGGCGTGGTATCAACGCCCCAAACGATTTCATCGTGACCATCCGCGATGGTATACACAGGATGGTCGGTGCTAGCGTCTTGCATAGCATCCTCGCTGGCGCCCTGTTCGGGTGCGCTCGTGGACACTCCGCCGGCAAACGCCGCGATGTCGCTACTCTGACGCAAAATCTCCACCGCCGCCTTTTGCTGAAGCGACGCGAGTGGTCTCAAGGCTGATACATCAGCCGGCGCCCAAGCCGTGATCGCGGTGCGAATCGCATGATTGGGAATAAGCTCCAAGTGACGCAACCGCGCTCCCGTTACCGGGCACGTTCGATGTCCTTGATCCCACCATCGCTGAATGGCCGGTCTATCGTACGTATGCCCCGTGGCAATCATCACCGGATCTTGCATCAACTCCATCGTAATCGGACATTGAAAATGCACGGGTATTTCAAGCGACGAGAGCGCCGCGGCTGGAGATTTCGCCCCTTCGCCGCCCCCTCGCTCGCCTCGCGCCGTGCTATCCGGACTCTCCTCCCCGACGCGCTCACGCACGTCTGTCCCGTTCGCATCGCGCACTAGACAATCCATATCACATTCTTCTTCATCAGAACGCGCAGGATTGGCGCCCCCAGCGACGCCGTGTCCATCACTCGCTCGAGCGTCTTCAAACGCATCCTCTGAATCCGAGCCGCGCCTCGACGCATCCATAGCGTCCGCGTCACCGCTCGTCGCCATCCCGTGCGTCGAATACACACGCTGCTCGTTCGTTCTAACGCCTCCACCGATCGACGCGCGCGTCACTCGCGCACCGCGTCCGTGCAACGCGCGCGTTTTAAAAAGCTATAGATCGCGTCACGCGTAATTCGTGTTCAACGTCCTGCGCGCTTTACGCGGTCCCTGTGCGCTCGCTCGCGCGTGCGTGCGTGCGAGCGGGCGATGGGGTCGTGGGAAATCCCGCGCGCGAGGCGTGCGCGCGAAAGGCGACGCGATTCGACGACGTCGCGCGATGGTTGTCGACGCGAGCAGTGCCGCGCGAGCGGCGGGGCGACGCGTCGTGCGCGCACGTACTCCCATACTATATACATCAATGCGCTATGTATGTTGAATATTTTTAGTCATATAGTATTCTGGGGTCTACAATACGTAATGTACCTATATGCATGGACTTATGTGCGTTGCATTCTTTCGAAATGTGAACATTTTACTCGCATTGAAAGTTTTGTATGCCCATCTCTTGAACGTCTGTTCGTATCGCTCGAGACGAGAGACCTCAAGGCGTTCGAGAGACGCCGCGCGCGTCATCTCACGCCGCGCGCGCGATGGGGGCGAAAGAGCACGCGCGAGCGCGACGCGCGCGAGTCGGCGCGCGCTGCTGTCGCGCGTGTCCGTCGACGTTGGCGTGCGCGGCGTCGGCGTGCGTCGGCGCGTTGGTCGCGCTCGCGCTGCTGTGGTGTGGGACATCCGAGCGCGCGGAGCGCGCGAGCGGCGCTCGAGCGCACGACGGGACGACGAACGCGAGTGTGCGCGCCGAGGATGTGTGCTTGTTTTCTCCCGCATCGTTCGAGCGTTTGACCAAGACGTTACCGAGGCTCGCGTCGACGTGGCGTGGGGCGATTTCAATAGCGGTGGTGGTAGACATCGCCGCGGAGCCTAGACGAGCGCTTGAGCTCGCGCAAATCGCGCGAGATGTCGAGGGTAATCGCGCACGCGTGGTGATCACTGTTATCGAGGCGCTCGAGGAGTTTAATCGTCCGGGTGAGCCAAGGTTTCCGGTGAATATGCTCAGGAATGTTGCTCGAGAGGCGTGCGTTGAGCGCTTGGGGGCGAATTTTGTGCTCATGCACGACATTGATTTTGAAATCTTTCCGGAAGCACCATCGGACGATCTCTTACGAGATATCGCAGACATCTTGCAGCTTGACCATCCTCGTCGCGCGCTTGTCGTGCCGGCGTTCCAGCTTCACAACCTGTTTGCGCAACGACTCAACACTAAGCGGGACGCGATTATCAACGCTCGAAAATCCTCCATGCGGTCGGACGCGGATATCGACGCCATCATCGACCGACACGTCACAGAACACGGATCGGTATCGTCGTCATCACATAGTATGGCGCTGTATGAAAGTTTCGTCGAACGTGATGCGCACAAGACGTCCATACCCGCGCGACGCTCGTTAAATTTGACGTTGCCGTATTCGACGAAGGAACGGCTGAAACGCTTGGTGCACGAACGTCGTCTCGCCGATGGATTTCAGCTCAATTACTTTCCCATCGCCCATCGGCCATCCAACTACACGAGATGGTTTGCAAACGAGAGCAATACACCGTATCGCGTGGCGACGCACAAGCATCCGTACTACTACGAGCCGTATTTGATTCTTCGAGCCGACGCGGCATTACAATTCGACGAATCTTTCGTGACGTACGGCTTCAATAAAATCAGCTATGCGCACGAGCTTTCGGCGGCAGGGTTTGAATTCTACGTCACCAAAAATGCATGGACTGTGCACACGAACGTTCACGCCAGTCGCGCCATGGAGAACTCTGTGGGTAAAGATTTGGAGCGGTGTCAAAAGCATCCGGCGCGTAGCAATGATCATAGAATAGCTCGCATTGGGCATAGCTGTATACCAGCGTTCATTCGACGTCTCGAGTGCGCGTATGGATTCACCTTGAACGATGTCGAGTTCAACGGTGATCCGAGCGCCCCTCCTCCTAGTGATTTGATGTTCCGTCTGGCGAGCGATGAAAACATTGTGTGTTTCGCTGGTTGCGTGACGGATTTAGAAGACGCGCCCAGGACGCCGTCAAGCGTCATCATTCGTGGGGGTCGTTTTGTGGACGTTACACAAGGCTCAGACGCGCGGCGGCGGAAAAGAGGGTTGTGCGAGCGCTTCGATGCACATCTCGTCGATGAAGAGTAGCGTACGTGTCAGTAAAAATCTGAGAAAATATGAAAATTTTTCGTTATTACAACAAAGATGAGTGGGTACAGGGTACAATTACTATGCTAAACGCGGCTAACGAAAGTACATGGACGGCGAAAACGGCGCGGCACACGTCGCCCCGGTTTCATCGTTGTTGTACTTTGGCTTCGTCGGCGTCGTCGGTGTGGCGCCATTCTCCCTAAGGCCCGCCATGATGGGGAAATCCGCCGCGGATACCCCACGCAATAATTCCTCAGCCTGCTCGTACATATTCGCATTCGTGCGATTCATAGTACGCATCAAATCCAACGCATCTATGTTCTGCGCGATTCCAGTGGAATCGTCTTCGGTTTTAGTAACTTTTTGTCCCCCTCGACGGAAAATATGCGACAGACGGTTACCGCGTGATTTTCTTGGCTTATCTGGCGACACAAACGCTTGGAGATCCTCAATCGAGTAATACCGGGCATTCTCGGCGCAGTCACGCCCGAACCAGTCGGAAACGTAGGGATCGTCGTCTTGCTCGTAGTTGCATAGCCCTCAGCCGCGGCAAACGCTACGCCAGATGGCAGCACTGACTTTCGCGGGGATGGCTCGCCGATGCCGTGATACGCTCCAGGCGGCGTAATCGTCTGCGCAAAGTTTAGCATTGGCGACGTCGACGCAATCGGAGTATTGCTCGTGGTGCCACCAAATTCTGAAAACAACTCAGACATTCTGAACGGACTATCGACAGGCACCGTGGCGCCCGCTGGAACGTGCGCGTACGGCGACGAAAAAATATTTGACATTGGCGCCGGGTTTGAGTTGTCGCCATCAGACGGCTCCTCATACAGCACGCTCATCAACTCAATAGACGATTTGGATACTTTTGGTTGGTTCCCACCGCGCACCATAGACTTGCGACGCTTGTTACCGCTACGATTACCAGCATTCTCTTGACCACCGCCGACGTGCGCGGGCACGACATCATCAGGCGCAAAAAACATATTCGTAAATGAGGGCACTGGCAACGCCTTGCGCGTCGTCGTGGCCTTCTTCGGCGGCAACTTTACACTTCTCGCCTTGCTATCACCCGTTGCATCTGCCGCCGCCGATGCAGGTAAACCTTGACTCAATGCTTGCTCAACCTTGCGCTTCAACGTCGAGTTCCAGTGGTTTTTAATCGCGTTATCTGTGCGCCCCTTGAAACTCTTGGCAATCTCT
>Ga0233450_10003080_pt1 | contig 15893 bp, 12 predicted proteins | sample 011ome_30_FD_189956 | JGI IMG/M metagenome (GOLD analysis project Ga0233450, IMG submission 189956) | Coastal salt marsh microbial communities from the Groves Creek Marsh, Skidaway Island, Georgia - 011501CT (spades assembly) | ecosystem: Environmental > Aquatic > Marine > Intertidal zone >... | reverse complement strand
CACCCTATGGGCTCTTCCTTCTTGACCTCTCTAACTCCCGTCTGCAGTTGATTGTTAGTCGGAATCAAGTTGGTCTATTTAATATACGCTTTTGAAAATTTATGTCAACACTTATTTATAAAAAAAATAATATTTTTTTACTTTATTCTAAATTGATAATACTGCCTGGCACAACAGAACTAAAATCAAGGTTTTTGTATTTCATTATTTCATTTTCAAGCCTTATTTTTGGTTCAATCGTATCTTCGTCTGTTAGAGTAAAAGTAGCCCAATGCATACCAAATGCTTTTTCGGCTTCTAGATCTAACATTATCTGCACTGCATCTTCAGGGTTTACATGGCTTTCTGCCATAAACCATTCAGGATCATAGGCTCCAATAGGTATAAAAGCATATTTCGGTGACCCAAGTTTTATTTTAGTATCAATAAAATCTTTTGAATAACCTGTATCACCAGCATGATATAAAGAATAATCTTTATGATCGAAGAACCACCCGCCCCATAAACTTTTATTTCTATCAAATAATGATCTTTTGGACCAATGCTGAACAGGAGTAAAAGTAATTACAAAGCCCATATGTTCAATAGATTCCCACCAATCAAAATCGTATACATTTTTAATTTTTTTTCTTTTTAATAATTTTTCATCGCCCGCAGGAACTAAAAAAATTGCTTCAGGATGTTTTTTTGATATTTTTTTTAAAGAATGAATATCTAAATGATCATAGTGATTATGGCTTACTGTAACAATATCAATGTCAGGTATTGCATCTAAAGGTATAGCCGGGGGTATTAATCTTTTTGGACCAATATTTCTAAATGGAGATGCTCTTTTAGAAAATATTGGATCAGTAAGAATGGTTACACCACTCTTCTTAATTAAAAAAGTAGAGTGTCCTATCCAAATAGCATAATTATCATCCTCAGATAAGTTTAACTTTTGCCAGTCTGATGAGAGTTCAATTTTAGTAATCTCTGGTTCAATATCAGACCTAATCCACTTCAACATATCGCCAAATGTTTTGTCAGAGGCAACACCATTAGTGTTTTTGTATTCTGCAAATAAAAAGCTAGAAGTAAATAACAGGAAAATATATAAAAATGTACGCATAATGATTAATTAAATAAAGCCTCTAAAACCCTTTTGAACTCTTAGTTTAAATGCAAAAAAGTTATCTTTACCAGAAGCTTTTATTCTTTTAAGTTCGAATGGTGTGTTGGTGCTTGCCACCCCTTCGTCTGTAGTGACTGCAGACTCAAAGTTGCTTGTTTCAATAATTTTCACATCCTCAGCATTATATATTCCAAAAGGATATGCAAAGCTTGATACCTTTGTACCAAATGTTGTTTCTAGAATATTTTTACATTCAATCATTTCATATTTTTTGTCTTCGATAGAAGTATTTGGTAAATACGGATGAGTAATTGTATGGCCACCAAGCTCAAAAACTCCTGAATCCAACATCTCTTTTATATTGTTATCAGATAATTTTTCTTCATCAGCCAATACGCCAGAATTATGTTTTGGATTCTTTTTAACAGACCAATCATTTTGATGCCTATCAATAACCAAATATAAAGTAGCACACGCATCATACTTTTTTAATAAAGGTAGAGCTTGTGAATAGTTATCTAAATAACCATCATCGAAGGTAATTGCTACCACTTTATTTTCATTTTCATGATTTTTTAATTCAGACATCTTTATAAATTTCCATCCGTTATCTTTAAAGTACTTTAATTGTTTTTCAAACATCTCTGGAGATACTCTTAAACCAGATTTTTTTCCTTGTGGAATCTGATCTGAAATCATGTGATACATCATAATTCTTGTTCTATTCATGTTTGCCTTTGGATACCACCATGCATATTTCAAGGAAAAAAGTATTATTAAAAGGTCTGCGATAATGGCTATAGTTATTAACATGAGATTATTTCTTCATAAAAATTTATTGTAGATTGACACATATTCGATTTTAAGAACTTTGTATTTTCTTTAATTTCCTGATTATTTCCATCAAGTATTGATATAGATTTTTTCAATAAAGACTTTGAATCATTAGGTTCAACACAACCAAAAGGATAAAGCTCTTCTAAAATTTCTTTAACTCCACCTCTGTTGTAACCAATAGATGGGACTCCAATGGATAATGGTTCTAAAATACTTCTCCCGAATGATTCAGACTTATTTGATGTATTAAAAACAATATTAGATATTGCATAAATGTTTTTAATATCTTTTCTGAAATTTAGAAAATAAATATCTGATTCTAGATTTAATGAATCAATTAATTTTTTAAGGTGATCTAAATATTTTTTATGTTTATCTTTGGCTTCTCCTGCAATTAAGACCTTTATCCTATGATTAGACTGATCATGAATATCTTTTGTTAAATTAATAATTTTTTCAAAATCTTTTAATGGGGATATTCTTCCTGCAATAGTTAATAGCTTATGATTTTTAGTTTCTGGATATTCTGAATACCATTTATCTAGCCAATCACTAGGAGGTTTGTATCCAGTAAAATACTCTGCCTCATCCACACCTCTATAAATCAGCTGTATATTCTTAGATTCTGTATTTTGATAATTATCTACTAAATAGCTATATGCTGAATCTGATACTGTAATAATATTATCTGGTTTTGACATTACTGCGCTGTAAAAATTTACAGAATAAAGACCATGAATGGTCGAAATTAGCTTGGGTCTTTTGTGTTCTGGTATTTTATTAAGAGCTTTCCAAACTATCCAGGCTGGCATTCTAGATCTAACATGCAATATGTCAGCTTTCATTTCTTCAAGCCATTTTGCCAATGGTTTAACTTTTCTTAATGTAAATATATTTTTTTTATGGAGATCCCAATGATGATGATTTGTGCCCTCATTAATTAATTGATCTACAAGTCTGCCACCGGCTGAGACAACATGTGATTCATGACCGGCATCTACCAAAGCTTTGGATATTTCTAAAACGCCTTGCTCAACTCCCCCGCTCTCAAGAGTTGGAACAAATTGGATAACTTTCATGTATAAATTTTAACATCGATGTCCAAGGTATCTAAATATAGACTAATGAATACCTTCAACTACAGTTACTAATCTTTTTGCTGAGTTCTTTACGTAATTCAAAGCATCTTGATATTCACCAGATTTATAACAGGACAATGCTTCTTCAAAAGAATTAAATTCTATTAATACCGTTCTATCGAAACCCTCTCCCTCGACCTCTATCTGCTGCCCGCCTCTTACTAAGAACTTACCATTGTATTTATGAACAATTGGTCCAGCTAAGTCAATATACTTAGAATATTCCTCTTGATTTAATATATTGCCTCTAACAACCCAATAAGCTTTCATCTCTAGGACTTAAATTTAAGTCTTGTTTCATGAAGTATTGGTTCAGTATATCCACTGGGTTGGACTCTGCCTTGAATGGCAAGATTACATGCAGCTTCAAAGGCTAGTCCATCATATGAAGGTGCCATAGATTTATATAAAGGATCTGAATTATTTTGCTCATCTACAACCAGTGCCATTTTTTTCATAGCATCTCTCACCTGATCTTCAGAGACTAAATTGTGATGGAGCCAGTTAGCTATATGTTGACTTGATATTCTGCAAGTAGCTCTATCCTCCATGAGGCCTACATTATTAATATCAGGGACTTTCGAACAACCAACTCCCTGATCAACCCATCTAACAACATAACCTAGAATTCCCTGACAATTATTCTCAAGCTCAGCTTGAATTTCTTCTAAAGATATCTCTGAAGGACTTTTATGAACAGGAATATCTAATATGGCATCTAAACTTGCTTTCTCTCGATTCATTATTATTTCTTGCTCATCACTCACAAGAATTTGATGATAGTGAATTGCATGAAGTGTTGCGGCTGTTGGAGATGGAACCCAAGCGCAATTAGCACCAGCTTTTGGATGCATGGTTTTGGTATTGTACATTCCTAACATCTCATCAGGCATTGGCCACATACCTTTTCCTATTTGTGCTTTTCCTTTGAAACCTGTTTCTAGACCTATATCAACATTCCAATTTTCATATTGTGCTATCCATTGATGAAGTTTCATATCAGCTTTGGTAATCATTGGTCCGGCTTCCATGCTTGTATGAATCTCATCACCTGTTCTATCAAGAAAACCAGTATTAATAAAAATAACTCTATCTTTTGCAACTTCAATACATTCTTTTAAATTAACTGTGGTTCTTCTTTCCTCATCCATAATTCCAACTTTTGCAGTCAGCTGTGGTAATCCCAGAGCTTCTTCTACAGCTGAAAAAAGATCACAGGTAAACTGCACCTCTTCTGGACCATGCATTTTAGGTTTAACTATATAAATACTTCCAGTTTTTGAGTTCTGATATAAACCATTCTTATTTAAGTCATGTATGGCGATACATATTGTAAACATGGCATCAATAATTCCTTCTGGCACTTCGTTACCCTGAGAGTCTAGAACACCTGGGTTTGTCATAAGATGTCCAACATTTCTAACAAGCATTAAGCTTCTTCCAGGTAAAACTAAATCATCGCCCTCTGAAGTTATATACCTTCTATCTGAATTTAATTCTCTTGTTATAAGAGAACCATTTTTATCAAAAGATTCTTTTAAATCTCCTTTCATCAATCCTAACCAATTTCTATATACAGCTGTCTTATCTTCTCCATCAACTGCTGCTACAGAATCCTCACAATCTTGTATTGTAGTAATGGCTGACTCCATGAGTATATCTTTAATACCAGCTTTATCAGTTTGACCAATAGGATGACTTGGATCGATTTGTATTTCGAAATGTAGATTATTGTTTTTAAATAGAAGATCGTATGAATCATTACCGTTATCTTTATAACCAATATACTGAGATGGATTCTTTAAACTAACTTTACCTAAGTCTGGAAGAAGTGCTTGGATGTCACCATCTACAAATTCAAATCCTAAAACATCTTTAAAACTACCCTGTTCAAGAGGTACCGTTTCATCTAAGAAGTTTTTCGCAAAATCTATTACCTTATCTCCTCTTGCAGGATTGTAACCTCCAACTTTTTCAGCTCCATCCTCCTCACTAATAACGTCAGTTCCATAAAGAGCATCGTATAAACTACCCCATCTAGCATTTGCAGCATTAAGCGCAAATCTTGCATTCATAACAGGTACTACAAGCTGTGGTCCAGCAATAGTTTTAATTTCAGGGTCTACATTATCTGTTGATATTGAAAAATCCGGGCTTCTTGGAGCAATATAACCAATATCTGTTAAAAATGACTTGTATTCTTCTGGATTAAAATCCATACCTTTACGATCAATGTGCCAGCTATCAATCTGTGATTGGATATCTTCTCTTTTATCCAATAAGGCTTTATTTCTTGGAGAAAATTCATTAACTATTTTCTCAAAAGAAGACCAAAAATGCTCTTTAGAAATATCTAAACCCTCAAGAACTTCATTTTCTAAAAAATCTTTTAGATGATTTGAAATTGTTAGAGTTACAGAATCTGAATTAGATGTTTGAGTTTCTGATTTTTGATTATTAAAAAGGGACGCTAATTTTGTAAATATACTCATCGAAGAATTATAGCAATTTGAATAAAATAACCAATACTAAAAATCAGCAATCATTATTTAAAAATTTCTTATCTCTTCTTCAGGGTCATAATTCCAAATCTTTTCTCTTATAGGCCTCATTGCTAATGAGGGAAAGTATCTCATAACAAAATTTCTTAAGTAAACTATTATTGAATTTGAGATATGATTGAGATGGCCCTGCCTTAAGGACATGTTTGCAATTGTTTTTATTCTTTTGATTCTTAAAGCTTCATAAGCATTCTGAGTTTTACTAATATCAGAACTATATTTAATTAATAGGTTTCCAAAAATATATGCATCTTCAAGTGCCAGGCACCCTCCTTGACCAATAAAAGGCACTATAGGATGAGCAGCATCTCCCAATAAAGTAAGGTTTTTATATTTAATTTTTTCTATATGCGGTCTTATGTAAACGCCCCATTTAAAAAGAGGTGTTTCTTTATTAACAAAAGAATAAAAATCTTTATTGCTAAAAATTAAATCATTTTTTAATTCATCATATGTACCAGAAAACTTCCATGATTCTTTGTATTGTTTTGGTGTCTTTATAGCAGCAACGAAACTAATTTTTGAATCAGAGATCGGATAAGTAACTATGTGATGGTCTGGTCCTAAAAAGGTTTGAGTATTTTTTTGCTTTTTTTCTACTATTGCCCTCCAAACTGAATAACCACTATAGATTGGCTCTTTTTGAGTATCTAGTTTTTTTCTACACATAGATTTAATACCATCGCAGGCTGCAATATGTTTAACCTTATAGCTTTTACCACCTAAAAAGTTAAGTTCACATTTATCAATATCTAAATCTACTAATTGATGATCAAATAAAATTTGAACATCTAAGAAATTATATTTTTTATAAAGAGACTTATGTAAAACCTGTCTTGAAGTTGTGACAATATCAACATCAAAAGTATTAATTTTTTTATTGCCAGAAAAAAATGATGCTTTCTTAGGATTTGCAGAAACTGAAATAACATCATGCAAAATGTCTAGTTTTTTAAGTACACTTATCCCATTTGGTGACAATGATATTCCTGCGCCATAGTCACTAACTTCTTTAGATTTTTCAAATACTACCACTGGAATATGCGCTTTTTTTAGAATACATGCTAAAGCTAATCCTGATATTCCTGCACCAATAATAGCAATGTGATTATAATATTTATTCATTTATTTATTATGCCTTATTAATAAAAAAGGAGGCATAAGCCTCCTTTATTTAATTATGCTAATAACTAGTTTTTAACCGGAACTATTGTAAATGATCTTTCATTTGTACATGATCCGCCAAGAGCTGCTAAAGCTTCATATTCAGGCATATCTTCAGCCTTTTCCCAGAAATTTGTCCAATTTTTACCATATGCACCAATTGAGGTAGTAAATACAGCTTGAACAAAATCATAATCCCAGCCAGGCTCAACACCTGTTTGTGGCCAGATCATTTTTCTGCCAGCAACATCTCCGAGTTTTTTAGCTGCCTGAGCATATGCATAATAAGCATCGTAAAACTGTTCATTTGTGACACCTTCACCTAACTTGCAGTCTGAATAAACTACATATCCTGCTGTACCATCTGGTGTTTCTGAAACTGTTCTTTGCCATGTATCAATAACTTGTGGAAACGTTACAGGCAACTTATCAAATAACTTTTGACCGTTATTTAACCAATACTCATTACCTACATAATGCTCTTCAGGATTAGGACTTGTTCCAACCCAAATTACATCAAAATCATACAAATCATAACCATAGTAAGGTACTAAAATTGCTGATGAATAGTTCTTAAAAACTTCACCAGGCTCTCCTTCTGAGGCCCACTCAGCCCATTCCTTGCTCCATTTCATTAAATCATCCATGTCCTTACCATCTTTAAAGACATTTACATAATACTCAGCTTTGTTTGCTTCATACACAGGGCTATCTTCAGCAATGATATATGAGGTTATGCTAAGTGATGAGACCATCATCATCAATAATAAAAATTTCATATTCCTCTCCTTTTAATTGAATATACTTTTATATTACATCAAAGCTTAACAGCTAGGATTAAATATATGTATAAATCTTATACTTAATTTATTTTCCCGTTTAAGTCATAAGTATTAAAAAAGTCCCATATTGTTTGAGAGGCACTTATACCAAATCTATCTTCTTGGGGCCAGGTATGCCACATACCTCCAATCTTATATAACTCTACTTGAATGCCATTTAAACAATTGGAATATTGCCAATGCTCAACAGACGACCCAAGTTCAAAAAAATCAGTCACACTAATTGTTGGGTCAATATTGCATGAATTATATTCTTGCCAGTAAGTCATAACTTTTTCTATAGGCTCCATTCCTATTGCTGAATTACCATCAAATGGAACGGTTCCATCCAATGTTCCATGTATTTGAAGAACAGGAGTTGGATGCTCTGGATTGCATGATTCATAGGTTTGCTTGCTCATTGATCCAGTTACAGATGCAATAGCCGCAATTTTTGAGCTTAAATTACATGCAAGATGATAACTCATAAAACCACCATTCGACATGCCCGTAGAATATATTCTGTTAACATTAATGTTATATTTTTCAGAAACTAAATTGATGATGGTGTCTATAAAATCTACATCATCTACAGTGCTCCCAATTGTCCAAGCACCAGAGTTCCAATGCGAGGCACTTGAAGTAAGTGCTGTATTGAGTGGAGCTCCTTGAGGATGAATCAAAATAAAATTATTTTCTTTAGAATTGGTATAGTTATTTAAACCGGTATATTCCATTTGAGCTAATGCATTGCTTCCATAACCATGTAAATTTAATATTAGAGAACTTTGCCCCTCGGCCTCAGGATGAGAAGGTTGAATTAGATAATATCTATCTAATCCCTGATGTTTAAAATCACATCTTAATAAATTAGTTTGTTGTTGTTCACAAGTTTCTGAAATAGAGTTTGAATTATTATTGGAATCATTATTCGGTGAGCTATCAATTGGTGAGCTGCTTCCACCTCCACCACAAGAAACGATTAATAAAATAAATATTAAATATAGCTTTTGCATTTAAAGTGAATAGTAATTGATGTAAATGAAATAAAAAAGGAGCCAATGGCTCCTTTTTTGATAAGTAGAAACTACTCGTATGTTGCCAAGACTACAACTGTAGAAGTTTGAATTAACTTTCTGTTACCCGCAACAGCTTTAGAAAACTCGGCAAAAGCATCACTTGAATACAATTGTTGTTGCCCTTCCATTGCTGATTTAATACTACTAGCTCCAACAAAAGCATAATGCGAGTAGTATGAATTATTACCAGCGACCTGTGCTCTTAGCCCATATCCACCATCCATGTTTCCAGAATCTTCTTGAGCCTTAACAACTTTTGAATAAGCCTCTGCATAAGAAGCTGGGTCTTTCACATCCATTCTATAAACTGTATAGACCTTGTTTTTATCAGGATCGGACTCACCACCACTAATAAGTTTCGCATGAAGAGATTGCTCAACAGCTTCAACATAAGATGAGGTTTTTGCTAAGAACGCTCCAAATGCTTGTTGATAAAACATTTCAGTTCCAGCTGCCATTTGATCTGTATCATCATAGTTAATGATTACTGCGTGTGTTGCATCATCGTAACCATTAAAAGCGTAATGAGTTAATGATACATATCCTGGAAATGCTTGACCCCAATCAGAAGCCATAAGGCTATCCATCTCTTTTGCAAATTGAGGCACATCAGATACTTTCATTGTATATGTTGCAATGTAGCCTTGAGCAAATACCAGTTGTGGCAATGTTACTAACAGCGCGAAAGCTGTAAATATATATTTTTTCATAAAGTTCTCCTATTAGAATTCTTTATTAAAGATAACACCGCAATAAGAAGGAGAGAAAATAATAATGTATAGAATCTATACATAAAATGGTGCGGTACGCCGGTCTCGAACCGGCGGCCTTCTGCTTGGCAAGCAGACGCTCTACCAACTGAGCTAGTACCGCATTGGATGGGTAATATAACCTTTAAGCAGTATGCTTTCAAGGCTCAAGAATACTATTATTTAACCTAATTTATATCCAATCTTTTGATCTCTTTAAAGCCAAATTCACTTTGAGATAAAAGAATAATTTGTGAAGCAGTTTTATTTAAAGATATAGGCAAATTGATTTCGGTTTCTACGTACCCGCCAAAAACATCACTATCTTCATAGCCAATATGATCAGCATGAATATAAAATGGATTGCCTATTCCGACAAGCATAATTTCTCTTTCATTTTCATCGAGAACTCTAATAGCAAATTTATCTCTAGGTGTTACCGCTTTTAAAAGTTGCAATGATTTTTTTGATGGTTTTGCAATTTTTTTTGCTTTTAACTCAATATTGTCCCTATTTCCAACTAGAGTATATATTTGGGCATCTTTTTTTATTGAAAATTCTTTATCAAAAACATCAACTGTTTTTATATCTGCGATTTCATTTGCTGTAACTATAAAACTAAAAGATAGTAATATTGTTAGAAATATTCCTTTTACCATTTTGCCCAATTTATCCCCCAAGTCTCTCCAAGTGGACCTCTCATAAAACCATAATCAAACTGTGAGTATTCAGAAGGTTCAGGATCATATCTCCAATCCAAACACTCACCATCTGTATAATCTGCGCACCAGTAAAAACTGGACTGAAATAATCCTTTATAAAAGTCATCATGGTTCATAACATCATCTTCAGCGGTTATTGTTCCTGTAAGATCTACAGCTTTAGCAGTATATATTTGAACACTATTATCAGATGGTCTATTAAAAGTTACGTCTGTTTGATTTTGCTTGGTAGTATCTTCTACCCCGTTGACATACCACTTTAGTACAACCTTGGATGTATCAAAATCTACATCAAGAGTCATTTGCCATCCAGCATTTTCATTTGATGAGTTTCTTGTAAAACCAATATCTGCACTATCATAAAAACCTTGATTTTGAATCGAACCTACTGCAAAACCTTCAACATTGACCTTACCATAACCACCACTTGAGCAAGAATCCATAATTGAACAAAATGTCGGCCTAAAATTATCATATAGTCCATAATAATTACCTTCAAACCTGCCCACACCACTACACGAAGGATTTTTTCTGATGAAGTTACCATTGGAATCCCATTCATTGATAAGACAATCACAATCATCAAGCGTAATACCGAGATCATCCCAGTCACCAATTGTTCCATCACTATAGTTATAGCAAACCTGAATATCTTTACCTAAAACATTTGTCAGATCATCAATATGATGATGCCATTTAAGTAAAGATAGATCATTCTGAGTTGAAGTATTTACATTAAGATCTGCATATTCAGAGACATCACGATCGTCATCTGTTCTATATTCATCACCCATATAGCCATGGGCATGTCCTAACTCATGCATTAGAGTTGTACTTGTACTTTCAGGGTTGGTATCTCTTATTTTTTGAATATTTTTATAACCAGAATTTACACCTCTTCCATCAACCCTAGTCAAAGTTGATACCAGTGTATTATTTGGAAGCAGAACATCAAAAATAGGATCATCTATTTCACCAATACAATAAACATCCTCGTCCCAATCATAACAACCAGTCCTTACACCTACAGGAGATGTGCCATCAGGGTTAACAGGCTCAGCAGAGAAGATAGTAAAATAATTATCAGTAAAAAATTCTGCAGCATCTGAATTATTAAGTTTGTTAACTGAAGCTATTAATGCTTTTCTATACAGATCAATATCTGACTGACCTTCAAGTGAGTCTCCAACAAACAAGTACTTAGTTCTTCCTTTAGAAGTCGGAGAACCTGAAAGCTGATACACTAGATACTCTTTTGATGTTTTATCATCTCCATCAAAACCATCTTCAGGAGTATCATCTTGCTCTATTGTTACGGTTGTTTTATTTGAAATAAACCATGATGTGAAATTTAATGAGGCTGAAGAACTACTGTCAGACACTCGAATACTTGCTTCAAAAAGTCCTGCCTGGTTGAGTGAAGCCAAATTAAAAGATAAAGTTCCACGGCCATTAGCATTTTCACCAGTATCCTCAGCGAATAAGCCTGAAATTTGTTGGCTTCCAACTAAAATATCAAAATTTAAATTTGAAATATTAGTATCTATATCTGAGACTTGAACTCTAAATTCAATATCATCTTCAAATAATAAAGTATCTTCTGAATAGCTAATTTGATCTAAAAATAACACAGACGGAGGATCATCAACTGCATTTACAGTAACAGTTACAGTTGCATCTTTAGTAACATTTTTCTCAGCAGCCGTTACAGAATATTTAAATTGATCGGAGCCAAAGTAGTTAGAATTAGGGTTATAAAATATATTTCCATCTGATGATAAGGTTATTGAGCCGTTTGATGGTTGCTCAGTGATTGCATATTGTAATGTTACTGTTTCATTAGCTGTCGCAGCTATTGAACCAGTATAGGATTGATCCTCATCTACTGAAAAAGATAAAAGACCAAGAGTGATACTAAAAGGCACAGCAATTGGACTAGGAGAGCTTCCACCACCACCTCCTCCACCACAAGAAGTAATAATAAATATTATGGATAAAAAATATAACTTTTTCATGAATAAAAAAATTATATCAAAGATAAAAAAAAGAGGGCTAAAAGCCCTCTTTTTAATGTGTGTAATTTTAAATTACAGTTTGTATCTGAAACCTAATTTATAGATAGGTCCGTGATCTTGATACAAGAATAACATTTCTTCATATCTAGCAAATAATCTTACATCTTCATCTGTAATATTTTGAGCTTCAAAGAAAACTACAGAGTTATCATTGATATTATATGAAGCACTGAAATCAACTTGACCTCTTTCTTCTACAAATAATGGGTTATATGAATCCATTCCTGCATATGTTTCAGCTTTTAAGTTATATGATAGCCTTGCTGAATAAAAGTCATCTTCATAGAAGACTGAGAAGTTTGCTGCATCACCAAATCCAGGTAAAGCAAACTGTTCTCCAATATAAGCTTCATCAACATTAGTGTCACCGCCAACAAATGTAGCATTAGCTAGAACACCAAAGTTGTTATCAAACAAGTGTTGAACTGCAACCTCGAAACCGTCTAGAGTACCTTCGTACTTATTCACAGGTCTGAAGACTTCGAATTGCGCTAAAGGATCTCCATCAGCTGCGTTTCCAATAAATACTGCATCAGGATTACCAGTTTCACTTGGAACACAACCAGCATCTGATCTTCCAGATCCCGCACATCTAAATGTGAAACCTGTTCCGACTAACCACCCATAATCTTGGACCTGATTTACCCATGGAGCACAACCCCAATAACCTTGTGATGCTGTCCATTGGCAAAATGCATCACTAACTGTGCTATCTATACCAGCCTGTAAACCACCACCAGTTACATCATAAACATTATTAAATGAGGTAGTACCTTGGCCAGAACCATGATAATCAGAAATATCTTTTCTGAAATAATTTACTGCAAAGTAACTTCCTTCTTTATAGTAATGCTCATATGCAACATCAAAGTTTTCTGCAGTATAAGGCTGTAAATTTGGATTACCTGAGAAAACTTGTCTTGGTGTAAATGGAAGGAACTGTGACATAGTAAATGAACTGCTCAATGTTTCTAAAGCAGGTCTTGCTAATGTCTTACTTGCACTGAATCTAACTAATTGATTTTCAGCAAATTCATATGAAACGTTGAAGTTAGGTAAGAATGAGTCACTAGTACCAGTATCAACAAATACTTGAGGAGCACTATCAATCATATTGATTCTTTGGCCATCATAAGTTACGCCACCATAAGTATGAGTTCCAAAACCCCATATCATTTGTAATGGCAAGGCTGCCATTCCAACTGATGATCTTTCAACATCTTCGTATCTCAAGCCAAGTTGAGCTCTAATCTCACCACCTGATGAAGTTGTATGCTCAAAGTTGAAGTTGGCATAAATAGACTCTATTGTTTCAGAAACAGACTCATCACTATCTACACCACCTTTACACATCACACCTCTGGATGTTGTTGGGTTACCATCAGCTCCAACTAAACCATTTGGTTGACCTTGACTGTCAACAGCATCATTAGCTGTACATTCCCATGTATCTGGACTACTTGCTTGGAACCATCCACCTAAACCAGAAACCCAACCAGTTCTTTCAAATAGGTACTGAGCTTGAGAAGGATCCATAGTGAAGAAATGCTGAGGAGTTCCTGAGCCTAAGAAGTCATTCATATTAACTTTTGTAAATGCTGAGTCATCCCATAAAGCGTAAGCTAACATAATTGGGTTACCTGGACCTAAATGTGAGCTTCCTCTCATATCATTTCTATATTTTTGTGCATTGAAATTTTGCTTAAGTCTTGAAACACCAAACTCAACAGAAACAAGGGATTCCATGATTAGACCTGATTCGTTATCCCAAGTACCATTAAATTGTAGCTGAGAATTATCACTTCTTTTATCTTCATAAACTATGCTACCTTCTCTACCTGCTAAATCTTGAGCTTCAAATTCTGTTACATCAGCAATGTGAACTACACCGTTCGCATCACAACAGTAATATCTCTTATTGATAAAACTAAATGCACCAACTGGGTTGTTAAAATCAAATCTTCTGTCAAACATAGATCCAGCTTGTTCAAAAATTCCTCCATCTCCAAATCCAGGCCATGTTCCACCAGAGAACATTACAAAGTTATCGGCCCATGAACCATCAGGGTTACCTTTTTTTGCAGCTGATGAATTGTGATAATCGATTTCTAATGTTAGTGAATCAGTAGCTGCAATTTCAACATTTAAGCCAACTGATTTATTTGAGCTTTTATTTTCACCCCAAGTGATTAGGTTTTGAAAAGCCTCACCATACCAAGGATCACCTCGATGCTCTTCCATTCCTGATACAACAGCTCCGTTTGCATTGATAACTGCTTCTCTTAGATTCCATCCACCAAAGTATGATCCCCACTGAGCACCTTCAGTTTCAAACTCAACATCTGACCATGTGTAATCTAATGTAGCTCTAACTTTACCAAATTCTAATTGAAATGCAGTTTGTGCATTGTTTCTGACTCTAGTATTGTTTTTGTATCTATAATTTATATATTCAGGGTGGAAAAAGTCACCATCAGCTCTAGCATTATTGTTTGTTATAGCTGCGTTACCAGGAATTCTATAAGTAAGGCCCTCATCTACCATTGGCACCCATGGTATTTCATTAGTACCATCTTCTCTGTTTTCTCTATCCTGATGAGATCCAGAAATTGAGAAACCCCATGAAAGTTCATCGTTTACATTTTTTGTTGCATAGACAAAATCGACCTCAGGAGTAATGCTTTCTCCTTTGGAATGATCGTATGCTTTTGCTGAAAATGAACCAATAACATCTCTGTCGATGTCTAATGGTTTAGTAGTTACCATATTAACTGTTGAACCAAGTCCACCTGTTGGCAATGTAGCATTTGCTGATTTATAGACTTCAACTGCTGAGATACCATGAGATGATATATCACCAAAGTTAAAAGATCTTCCACCAACATATCTACCTGGAACAGTTGGCATTGATCTACCATTCAAAGTAACTAGGTTGAATTCTGGTCCTAAGCCTCTAACTGAGATTTTCGTACCTTCGTCATTACTTCTTTCAGTAGTAACACCTACAAGTCTTGATAGAGACTCAGCAAGGTTTCCATCAGGAAACTTACCAATATCTTCAGCTGAAATAGCATCAACAACACCAACATTTTTACGTTTGATGTCGATAGCATCTTTTAAACTTGACTTAATACCTGTTGTAACAACTTCTTCAACTTCTGCTTCGTCCTCTGCATCTTGTGCAGCAACAAAAGTCGATAGTGGTAACAACAACATTAATGATAATAAATATTTATACATTGAGATTTCCCCGTAAAATTTTAACGAAATTTATGCGCATTTAACCCTCTTGGAAGTTAAATGTCAAGAATTATGTAAATAGTATAAAAAATGTAAATAATTTACATCAATAAACAATAAAAACCTTCTAAATTTATATTAAATTTTGAAGGTTTTTTTGATATTTTTAATTTAAGGATTGCCTTTATGACTATCTAGATTCTTTTGGTCTAGACTCGTTTACAACAAGCTTTCTTCCATCAACTTCAGCTTCATTTAAAGCTTCTATTGCAGATTCTGCTCCATCGCTCATTTCAACAAAACCAAAACCTCTAGAACGATTTGTCATTCTGTCAGTTATAATTTTTGCTGAAGTTACTGTGCCATGTTCGGCGAAAAGGTTCTCAAGGTCT
>Ga0233450_10003069_pt1 | contig 15921 bp, 8 predicted proteins | sample 011ome_30_FD_189956 | JGI IMG/M metagenome (GOLD analysis project Ga0233450, IMG submission 189956) | Coastal salt marsh microbial communities from the Groves Creek Marsh, Skidaway Island, Georgia - 011501CT (spades assembly) | ecosystem: Environmental > Aquatic > Marine > Intertidal zone > Salt... | reverse complement strand
TCTGATCAAAACAAAGAGAGATCCACCTCTCCGCTCGCATCAAAATCTCCCAAACACCAAAAGGGGAAGAGGGAAACCACCCGTACAAAAAAAACGTACCTCCAATCGTGTCTTCTTCAGCGCGACCAATCTCCCAGTCGCGCGTTCGCGGGCTTTGTACACCTTCCCGTACGTCCCTTGCCCGATCTTTTCGAGCTTTTCGTAGCACTCGTTGATCGTGGACGCGTAACCCATGGTCTTCTTAACTTCTTCTTTTTCCGAGAATATAAAAGATTTGTGATTTTTATGAAGAGAGAGAAGAGAGACTCTCGACTTCGGTTCTTTTTTCTCTCTCGGGTTTTCAAATTTTTTGCTCGAAAAAATTTTTTGCTCAAAATTCGACGCGAAAACAGAAGCCAAAAACGGCAGATTTTTCTCTCCCCTCTTTTGGAAAATGTCAACAACCAATAATAATAACGTCAACAAATTCCAAGCGGCGTTTCGAGCGAAAGTGGAGCGAGTGAACGAGACGAAGAAGAAGATACAGACGCAAAGAACGATTCACGGAGAGGATGAAGCGCCAGAGGGAAGAGGAGGCGCTTCGGGGACGACGAAAATGAATGCGATTTCGAACGAGAAGATGATGCGCCGTCGGAGGGAAGAAGGCGAGGAGAAGAAAGTAGCACTATCTTCTTCTTCTTTGCCGGCGGGTTTTTTCGACGAGCACGCGACGGCGCGTGATGCGAAGGACGAGGAACGCGAGAAGAGGAAAGAGGAGGAGGAGAAGAAGGGAGGCGTGGCGACGACGACGACGAGGAGTATTGACAACACACAAAAAACCGTTGCGGACGAGACGAGCGGGCAAGAATACTTGAAACAAAAAGAAGAGGAGGAGCGAATGAAACGAGAAGAGGAAGAGGCGGCCATGCATGCGAAAGAGTTGGCGGACGAGGTCATAGCGGATACCGTGGCTGGGTTTGATAAGGTGGACGCCTTGCGGGAGAAGGCGATGGAGATTTTGATGATGAAGAAGAAGAAGAATAAAGAAGACGGCGCGAAGAAAGTGAACTGGCGGAAAGGCGAAGAGAAGGACGAGAGTAGCGACGACGATGATTCGGACGAAAACGACGATTTCGCGTGGAGAAGAAAGAAGAGAAAGAAGAGCACGTGATGCAGATAGTATTTATATTCTAAAAAGTAGGTAGCTTTCATAGCGTTTAGACTTTAAAAAAGTTCAGAGAGAGAGATGTATTGTTTGCGGTTTAGCGCGCTCTCGCATACATAAATAATTATTATAGAAGTGCACATCGTCGACACGTTACGTTTCGACGGTGATAATATTATCGATTTCGTTTTCATTTTTATCGTTCGCGCCCTCGTAGTCGTCTTCAAGCGCTTGGAACGCCGCCTCGTCCTCTTGAGAAAGTTCGACAAAGTTTGTATCGTTTCTCGCGCTGCTCTCTTCGTCGAAACCTTCCTCCTCGGCGATTTTCTGCAACATGGCGTATAACTCCTTCTCCGATCGAGGACACTGTGGAACAATCGGAGGTTTCCTCCATTTGCGTTCACTCGCCAGCTTCCAGTCGACCGAGCGAAACCAAGGATGGTTTTTGATTTCAATCGAGCCATACGTCGAGCCGAGACGATTCGCGCTTTCGACGGTTAAGAGTTTACGTATCAAGTCTCGGCTTTCTTTCGTAAATCCGAACGCGTTTTCAGTTTCTTCTTCTTCTTCTTCTTCTTCTTCTTCTTCATCCTCTCCTTCTTTGTCGTTTTGGTTTCCATTGCCTTCGTCTGTTTTGACTTTTTTCTTCTTACTCCCACTCGTTGTCGTCGTCGATGTCTCTTTTTTACCGCTCTTATGCTTCGTCTTCTTCGCTTTCTTCGGTTCTTTCGGCCCAAACGTAAACTCTCTCTTCAAAATTTTCTGATACGTCGCCCACGGTTCTTCGCTTTGAAACGGCGGTATACCTCTCACGAGTTCATAGAGCAAAACTCCAAGCGCCCACCAATCTACGGACTCGTCGTGACCTCCGTTCAAAATAACTTCCGGCGCTAAATAGTCCGGCGTCCCGCACAACGTGTACGCCTTTTCGTTTTCAATAAATCCAACCTTCTGGCGCAACTCTTCCATAGCAACACCGCAACCACCACTACCGCCGCCGCCGCCGCCATCTTTCCTCTTACCGATACTTTTCGGCCCCAATTGCTTCGCAAATCCGAAATCCGCCAACTTCACGTACCCGTATCCGTCTAACAAAACATTCTCTGGTTTCAAATCTCTATACGCCACCCGACACGGCTTCGCGCACATCTCGTGCAAGTACTCGAACGCGAGCGCGATTTCAACGACGTAAAATCGCGCGATGTCATTTTTCAATCGTCGATAGATTCTCAACTGATTAAACAATTCTCCTCCTGGAACAAACTCCATCACTAAATGGATTTCCTCCCTCGTTTGCGCGTACGAAAACAATCGCACGATAAACTCGCTCTTGGAACACCTCTCGAGTATTTTTTTCTCCTGAACGATGTGCGCGATCTGTTTCGTCTTGGCGACGTGCGCTTTAGATAAGATTTTAATCGCCACGACTAAGCCCGAGTCTCGGTGTTTGGCAATCGGAACGATCCCGAACGACCCGGTGCCTATGATTGGGCCCAGCTCGAAGTTTCGGATGGGTGTTTTCGGGTGTATGGAAACGTTGTTCGGGTTCGGGTCAAAAACTTCTGCAGGAGCTTTTTCTGCCTTTATCGCTGCTGCTGGTGCTGCTTTTAGAAGAGGAGGTTTCTGAGTACTCTCGCGCGTAAGCTTTTGAGAAGAGACGGCGCCGCCGCCACCGCTGCTGCTCCTTGTCGTCGTCGTCGTCGTCGGCGGCGTCGCGATCGAACTGCACAGCTTCTTGAACATATTTTTCCCGTGTTGTGTGTATTTTTAGGATTTTCCCTTAGTAAGTAATAGTGTGTATGATTTGACTGTGTTTTGAAATGTACAAAAATAACTCTCTCTCTTCTATTCTTTCTCTCTTCTTCTCTCTCGCTCTCTCGTTAACTCTGCAAGAACGGCTTTCTTCAATCTCTGATGATAAAAACGAACGAATACCATCGCTATACTCTTTCTTCTTAGAGCGGCGGCAACCTACAACTACTTCACCATCGTCTTAATCTTCGCGATCGCCTTGGCCGGATTCAAGCCTTTCGGGCACACCTTGGTGCAATTCATAATCGTGTGACATCTGTACAACTTGAACGCGTCGTTGACTTGAATCAACCGGTCCTTCTTTTTCCCGTCGCGCGAATCGATGATCCATCGATACGCTTGCAACAACACCGCCGGGCCTAAATATTTGTCCGAATTCCACCAGTAGGATGGGCAGGACGTCGAACAACACGCGCATAAAATGCACTCGTACAAACCGTCCAATTTTTCGCGATCTTCTTTCGATTGTAAATTTTCTCGGCCGCTCGCTTTGGTTTCCTCCTCGTCGTCTCGAATCAACCACGGCTTGATCGATTTATACTGCGCGTAAAAGTTGCTCATGTCTACGACTAAATCTCGGACGACAAACATGTGCGGTAACGGCGCGACTTTCGTCGTCTCCGCGGCGGTCGATTTCTCCACTTTAGATAAGCACGCTAACGTGTTCACGCCGTTGATGTTCATCGCGCACGATCCACAGATGCCTTCTCGGCACGATCTGCGGAAACTCAACGAGTGGTCTTGTTCGTCTTTAATTTTCAAGAGAACGTCGAGCATCATCGGCCCACAGTCGTTCAAATCGACCGAGTACGATTGATAGTGCGGTTTGGAGTCTTTCGAGTCTTTCGGAGCTTCCGGAGACCACCGGTAGACGTCGAAATTCTTCACCAATGGGGAAGACGATGATTCAGAAGCCGTTGCTGTCGTCGACGATGTCGATGATGATGTCGAGGACACATTCCGCCTCGTGATAGTAAAGAGTGATGATGGAGACGCAGAAGAAGATCTCAAAGACGACGTCGTGCTGCTACTACTATTACTACTACTCCTACTGATGATCGCGCGAAACGCGCGTTCGATCGCTCTCTTCTTGCTCGCCATATAAATGTGTTTTGTCCGTTTTTGGTATATTAAAGAGGGACAACTTTTGTGTGTGTGGAGCGAGGTTTCCCGAATTTTGAGTCAAGTAGGCGACAAGAAATTTCTCTCTCTGCAAAAAGAGAACTTTGCTCTTCTCTTTTTTCGCAGCAGAATTGTTCTTTTTTTTGCTCTCCCCTTTGATTTCGTAAGCCCCTTGATTTCGTAAGCGAGATGGAAACCGACGGCCAGAAACGAAGCTCATCAAACTTTAGAAAAGTTCTTCACACAAACGCACACATCGCACTACCACACATCTATCTTTTCAAAAGGTACGCAAACTGCGCGCAAAAGTGACTGACTCTCTTTTCGCACGCAGAACATATTCGCGAACGATTCTCGAACGTCGTTCTCGCAAGTTTCGATTCGCGTCTCTCATCGTTGGTTCTTCGCGCGCGATTGGAAAAGGGAAAAATTTTAGGCGGCTGAAGAAAGAGGAAGCATTTTATGCCGCCACACCCTCACGGAACATCCGCGCGCTTTTTACCCCGTTGCGAGCGATTTTTGGAGCGAAAGGAGCGAAAATGTCGTCGAGATGTTTTCGTTGCGAGTAGATTTAAATCTTAACTCGTAATGCGTGGATGTTTCGGTGCTCTTTTCGTTCGGTTTCCGGACCAGATGATGGAACATTTTTTCCGTGTGAACGCTTTTTGGAACTTTGTCGGCCAGACACGTTTTATCTTCTTCTTCTTTCCAATTTGATTTCTTTTCTTTGTGTTCACTACTAACCGACGACTTCTTCGCTTATTCTTCTTCACGCATAACAACAGAACTATTTAATACACAATGGCTCCCGCGAAGTGCACCGTACCGAAACCGTCCTCCGTGGTGACCGCGGAAGTCGTGGCGTCTTTGCAAAAAGACGCCACGAACAAGAAAGAGCCGGAAACGAGAGCGAACGCGGCGAAGAAAATCGGGGAGTTGGCCACGAAATCGGGCGCTCAAGAGGAACCGTTCATGATTGAGTTGTTAGAAGTGGCTATTATCTTGGCCGGGGATAACAAGTCCAAAGACGTGAGAGAAGCGGCGGACCCGGCGGTGGATGCCATCTTGTCCAAGTTGTCGCCGTTTGCCATCAGAGCGTGCCAAAAAGCTATTTTCGCCGGTTTTGCCAGTCCGTTTTGGCAATCCAAGATGGCTGCGTTGAGAGTCATTGACTTTTTCGTCGGAGCTGCACCGAAGTCGGTCGCCGCGGCGTTGCCGGAATTGGTTCCGGAAATTGCGCAAGTCATGGTTGACATGAGAGATGAAGTCAAGGAGAAGTCTTCGGATACGATGGCCAAGGCGGCGTCGACGATTGGTAACTTGGACATTGAGCCGTTCGTACCGACGTTGATTGAGTGCATCGTCAAGATTGACGAAGTGCCGGAGTGCGTGCACAAGCTCGCCGCGACGACGTTTGTTCAACAAGTCGAGTCGCCGACCTTGTCTATTCTCGGTCCGCTTTTGATGAGAGGTTTATCGCACTCGCAAATGACTGCGATTAAGCGTAAATCCGCGGTTATCATCGACAACATGTGTAAGTTGGTCGAAGATCCGATGGATGCCAAACCGTTTGTCCCGAAGTTATTGCCGTTGTTGAAGAGAGCGATGGACGAAGTTGCCGATCCGGAATGCAGAACGGTTTGTACGAGAGCGTACAAGACGTTGTTGAACGCCGCCGGCGAAACCGCGGAATCCGCCGCCGCGGAAGCCGAAGATGCCTCTACTCACTACGATGAATCCATGGTTTCGAAAGAGTTACAAGCGCTCATGGTCACCGCAACTGGTGCCTCGGACGCGGACGTTGCGAAGTTTGTCGAAGATCCGGCGGTTGCGCCGATCTTTAATCACATTTGCGCCTTGTCCGTCAACGCGCTCTTGCAAAAGAACTTTGACAAGGACCAGTGGACCAAGTCGTGCGCGACGCCGTACATGAAAGTGTTTTACGCCGACGCGGATGCCTTGACGGCAACTTTGGTTTCCAAGGCCGAAGAGTTGTACTTGTCCACGAAGAAAGTCTTCGTAGTTGAAGACGAAGAAGGCGAAGACTTGTGCAAGTGCGACTTTTCCTTGGCGTACGGTGCGCTCATTTTGCTCAACAACGCCACTTTGCACATGAAGAAGGGTAAAAGATACGGTTTGTGCGGCCCGAACGGTTGCGGTAAGTCGACGCTCATGAAGGCCATCAACAACGGTCAAGTGGACGGTTTCCCGCCACCGGAAGAGTTGAGAACGGTGTACGTTGAACACGACATCCAAGGCGATGTCGGGGACATGAACGTCGTCGACTTCATCTCTGCCAATGATGTCATCAAGGAGCACGGAACCAGCAGAGATGAAGTCAAGAAGGTTTTGACGACTTTCCAATTTACGGAAACGATGCAAGAAGGTGCCGTCACCGCGTTGTCTGGTGGATGGAAGATGAAACTCGCCTTGGCGAGAGCGATTTTGATGAAGGCGGACATTTTGCTTTTGGACGAACCAACTAACCACTTGGACGTTAAGAACGTCGCGTGGTTGGAGGAGTATTTGATCTCTCAAACGACTATTTCTTCCATGATTGTCTCGCACGATGCCGGTTTCTTGGACAGAGTGTGCACGCACATCATCCACTACGAAACGAGAAAGCTTGTTACGTACAAGGGTAACTTGACTGAATTCATCCGTCAGTGCCCAGCCGCGAAGAAGTACACCGAGTTGTCCAACGACGAACTGAAGTTCATCTTCCCGGCGCCTGGTTTCTTAGAAGGCGTAAAGAACAAGGATAAAGCCATCGTCAAGGCGACCAACTGTTGGTTCAAGTACCCGAACACGGAGAGGCAAATCATCCAAGGCGCCTCGATCCAACTTTCTTTGTCTTCCAGAGTCGCGTGCTTAGGCCCGAACGGTGCCGGTAAGTCCACGTTCATCAAGTTGCTTACTGGTGAAGCTGAACCGGACCAAGGTACGGTTTGGAGACACCCGAACATGCGTTACGCGTACGTCGCGCAGCACGCGTTCCACCACGTCGAACAGCACTTGGAGAAGACGCCGAACGAGTACATCAGATGGCGATTTCAAACCGGCGAAGATAAGGAAAACTTGACCAAGGTCACCATGCAATACACGCCGGAAGAAGAAAAATTGATGAAGGAAAAGATCAACGTCACCAAAGAAGATGGCACGGTCATGAAGTTGGTTGTCGAAAAGATCATCTCTCGTCGCCAAAAGAAGAACAAGTACGAGTACGAAGTCAAGTGGGAGAACTTGTCCATGGACCAAACGACGTGGATGGAAAAGGAGAAGCTCGAAAAGTGTGGTTTCACCAAGTTGATCCAACGCGTCGACGAAAGAGAAGCCGCGCGCGCTGGCTTGTACGCGCGCCCGCTAACCACCGCCAACGTCGAAAAGCACTTGATTGACTTTGGTCTCGAAGCTGAATTTGGTACGCACAACAGAATCAAGGGTTTGTCTGGCGGCCAAAAGGTTAAGTTGGTTCTCGGTGCCGCCATGTGGCAGCAACCGCACATCGTCGTCATGGACGAACCGACCAACTATTTGGACAGAGATGCGTTAGGCGCCTTGGCGTGCGCGGTCAAGGAATTCGGCGGCGGCGTTTTGCTCATCACGCACAACTGCGAATTCGCGGACGCGTTAAAGGAGGAAACTTGGGACGTTCCGGGTACCGGTGAAGTCATCATCAGCGGTAACAGGTGGGGCCAAGGTAAAAAGGGTAAGGCTGAAAAGACGGACTGGGATGGACCGCAAGAGGACACCATCGACGCGATGGGTAACACCGTCAAGGTCAAGGGCCCGAAGAAGAAGTTGTCTAGAAAAGATATCAAGGCCAAGGCCAAGTCTCGCGCGATCAAGTTAGCCGCCGGCCAAGATTTGACCACCGATTCCGACTGGGACTTGGACGTCTACATCGGGGAAGACCCGTCCAAGGCAAAGAAGGCTGGCAAGGAATAAGTATGTGTACTTGGATGAATTAGAGTATTATATATGCGCCGTAGCCGAAAGCGAAAAGGAAAGAAAATTTCCTCTCGCGAAAGAGACGTTATTACATTTTTAAGAGACACAATATTATTACATAGACGAGATAGCAACATGTTTTAATTTGCAAACTTTGACTTTTATCACGATTTATCATCATCATTCATTCATTCGCGCGTAGTATAAAAACATACTCTCTCCTCTCGTCGCGCGCTTTCCTCCTCGCGTTTTGTTGATTTCTCATCAGATTCTCACAAGTCACTTGTTTCTCTTTTTTAACGAACGTTTGTTTTCTGTTTCAAATTTCTTCAGATTAAAGCAGGCGCAAAGGAAAAAAGGGGGATGTTATTCGCGGCGCAAGAAACGCCGCTGTTCGTTTTAAACGACGACGAGGCTCTTTTCGCGAACGAAAGAGGACGCGCGGAAGATGCGAGCACTCGAAACATTACTGCTCATTTTAAAAACAACGAAGAAGAAGAAGAAGAAGATCGAACGCGAATTGAAAAGAAACAACAGAATGACTTTTCCTCCGGCTCCGGCGATATCGTTCGATTGCGAGATGGGAGTTTACTGTCCTGGCGAACGACGAGCGGAAAGAATGCGGTCGAAATCGTCTTGTGGCGGGAAGAGCGCGATGGGGAACGAAGAGAGAATGCTGCGAGCAGAGCGGTGAAGACGATTGAAATCACGTTTCCAACTGACACCAAAAACGAGCTGTGCGCGAAAAGCGTCGTTTTGGCGCCGACATCTGTGAACGACGACGGCGCGTCGTTGTTTCGCGTGATCGCGTGTAGTCGAACGGTGCAGACTAACGGGAAAGTTTTGGAAATGTACGTGGCTACCGTGGAGGAGTCTGCGGATAAATCGTCGTTGCGATTGAAAGGAGGCGCGGTGGCGAAGAAAGCGGTGAAATTGGAAACGGCGGGGTTGGGAGACTCGGTGACGTGCGCAGGATTGGTGAGCGGTGCGGGCGAACGGTCGCCGATCGTGTGTGTTGGTGGTACGGACGGGCGAAAAGTCGTTTTCGTGGACGTTTTATCCGGCGAAGCGCTTTCGGAGATTGCGGTTGGGAGCCAATCGATATCGTCTTCCTCGGCTGCGGCTATTGGGAGTTCGTTGTTGGGAAAGTTTGGGATTAGCCTCGGTGCAAAAGGAACCATGCCGCCAGTAGTGCACGTATCGCCCAGACTGATAGAGTTAGATGGGTCGATGGTGACAGTGATAGTCACCGGGGATGGGGCGGTGACGTGCGTTACTTCGTCGACAGCGAATACGAAGGGGGCGTTTGGCTCAAACTCGCAAGCAAACAGACGCGTATTGTTTCGAATGATGTTACCAAAAGGAGCTTTGAAAAGTGATGCGTTGATCACTTCTTTAAGTCGCGAAAATGACACAACGAATTCGGCTCCCCAAAACTGGTTCGTTACGGGAGCGCGGGCGACAGCTGGCGGCAATTTAGTGGTCTTTGGAAACGAAGATTTAGGTAGGGAACACGTTACCGCGTATACGTTTGTGAGCACGAACGAAATCCGACGCATGGCTACGTTTACTATCACTGATAGTGCTGATAGCGTTCGAGACGTGTATTTCGACTCCGAGAGTGGGGAGATCTTCGTCTTCTTTTCGAGTAACTGCGTTTCGAAATGGTCCGTAGCGGATTCGTTGAGGGTCGTTGAAACTTTAGAATCTGATTTAGCCAAGTTTGAATCGTGGGCCATCAACGGTGTAGGTTCCGAAGCTGCTTTAAGCGCTTTGAGAATATCGTTTTTCGGAGATTTGAATGATGTTGGAGTCGATAAAAGCGAGATGCACACGTTTGCAAAGATTTTAGCCTCGGAGATTTCAGAGATTGGTCTAGATAGAGGGGTGAGCGCGGCAGGATTTCGTCGAGCACTTGGCAAGGACTTTGAAAGCGATGGAACGTCGATTGTTGATGCTATAGCCGCGACTTTAGCTTCATCCTCGGAAACAGTCGATGATCTTGTTCAGAATTGGGGAGAGTTCGTGAAACGATACGTCGCTGAATGGAAACTAGGGAACCTCGGGGTTGCTTTTTCCGTTGTGAAATCGTCCACGGGCGCGGAAAAAGAAGAACTATTATTCTTGAGAAAAAGTGGTATCAGCGCACTCGCGACGAGTGGAAAGAACGCTTCATCGTCTGGAGCGCACATGCGGTTCCAAAACGACGCGGTTGAAAATGCGACCTCGTTACTTTCTCGAGCGGCGGGGAATTCTGTCGAACGCATGGCAAAGTTGCTCGGGTGTAACTTCTGCGGTCTCGAGAATCGCGAAGCTGTCGATTGGCTCGACCTTGCCACGTGTGAAGCGACTGGTACTGGTGGCCTTAGTATGACTGGTAGAAGCTCCTCGAGCAGTGCGCACGATGCGTTGTTCAGGGACCAAAGACGCTTGCTCCAACGCCAAACGATTTTGACTGTTCGAAAAGCGTGGGAGTCGCTGATTGTAAACGATAAAGATTTGGCGGCGTGCGCACAAAGTATTGAAGCAGCTTTATCTCAGAGCGTTCATGATATTGCGTCTTCTTCATCCTCTTCCTTCACGTCGGCGAAGAAGCTGCGCATGCTAGCACACAAAGCGTTCGGGTTTGCCATGTTGCTCCGATTAGCCTCAAAAGGCAGCGCCTGTTCAACGCCAAAAAAGGTTTCGAACGATGCATTTACTTTGTTACCGCGTGTTCTCTTAGTTTTTGCGCTTTCTTCCGCGCTTTCCTCCGTCTGTGCGTTGGATCCAGATACGATTGCTATCCAAGCATTCGCGAAACAAAGAGGCGATCCGGCGATGGTGGTAGTTGATCTTTTTCGTCGAGGCGAAATCGAAGCTTCAGAGAAGATTGCGCTGGCATTTTTAGGCAGCGCCATTCCGGGTGATTACGAGAAGAAAAGTGAAGAGGATGAAAGTCTGTTGTGCTACGAAGGCGAGCGACCGGCGTTAGCCTTCGCGCGTGCGTTGGCAATGTTGGCGAGAAGAGCTGCACAAACGAGTCACTCGGACGAAGAAGCTTCGAGATTGTTTTTCCAAGCGGCTTTGCGTTTAGAGAAAGTTGACGACAGCGAGAATAAAATCCTAGCGGAAACGGCAAGAACGATTCGCACTTCGATACTTGGTGACGATGACGACGATGCCAAGAACGCGCAAGATCGAGGAAGAGGAGCGCAAGATCCGCGCACGTACGATGCGCTTGAGCATCACGAAACGGTCGCGTTAGCGTTTGAACGCGTCTTCTCCTCGCGTCTTTCTCACGCCTCTTTGAAATTCACAATGGCGGCAATCTCTGAAGCCGAGCTCGTCACTGAATTTGAATCGCAGGAAGATGCAGCTAGGCTCATCGACGCTAAAGAAAGACTTTGGCACGCGTCTCTGCGACGCGCTTGCGACGAAAACGATTTCGTTTCTGCGTTCGTTTCTACACTTTTCATGTACAATTCCCCGGCGGCGGCGAGACATTCGAACTTTTCAGGTGTACGTGCACTTGTCGAATCGGCGTGCGACGCAATGGGCGTGAACTGTGGTGCGACGGCGGATATTGGTCGAGTGATTAAATCGTTGCCGTTTGGAGAGGCGATTTACGCGGCGAGAGAAACGCTTGAAAGAAAATCTCGAACGCACAAGTTGAATCACCAGTCTCAAGACGACAAAGACCAAGGAACTGCTACAATCGTTTCTCCGTCGGAGATTTTATATTCCATGCTCGTCGATCGTTGGGAGTTGAAGGACGCCGCGTTAGTCGCTGCCCAAGACGCCGTCCGCTTCGGCGACGAAGCTCGACGAAAAGTTTGCGAAGCCGCGAAAGACCCGCAAAACGCGCAACTTCGAGACGATGCCATCGAGTCAGTTCAACGTCATTTGCACGGTTTAGAAAAGTCTTTAGCCGCGTTGACCGCGACAAGAAGCGACGAGAGGTGCGGTACCGACGGCGAAGTGTTCTTTGCACCGACGCACGACGATTTTGGAGAAGAAAGCACGGACGATGAAATGCACGTCGAAAAAGGATCCTCAGAGTCCTCGCAAGAAGAGATCGTATTTGAAAAACTTCGCATTCATAATGACGACAACGACGAAGGCAACGATGTTGCACGTCAGAATCAAGAACCACCGAACGACCGCGCGCCTCCACCAAAACCGAAACGACACAAAAAGCTCCATCCTCCAACGGGAGACGACGAGATTGGCGTTGGTTCGCCTCTTGCGGCGATGGCGAGAATGGTCGCGCTCACAAAAGCGCGTCTTCTTCTTTTAAAAAATGATGCCTATTTAGAAGAGCTCGCGATTGAAAAGCAGAAGTTCACCAACATAGCTTCCTTATTCGATGAGAGCGCGGTAAAAGTTGTGTGCGAGAGTTTGTTAAAGCGCGGATTCTTCGATGACTGTTCGGATTTGGTTTCTTTGTGGTTTTCAAACCACGAGTTGCGCGACGTCGCGAGTCAAATATCATGTTGCGCCGGTGCGTTTGCGGCAGAAACGATTCAGCATTCGAGCGAGAGTCATCATTCGGCAAAGTTACCGATTGGTTTTAAATGTGTGAAAGTTTCGAGCTCGTTATCGAACAGCTCAAATACCCTCGCCAATGAGAACCCGTGGGTGGCGTCGAGAAAAATCGTGGACAAGTTTGAAAACGTGGAAACGAATGGGATGATTGCTCATTCCGCGTGTTTAGGCGCCTTAAGCGTGAACCCAGATCTCGAGTTACCTTTATTTCTCACAGAAAACGTGCATTGCGATAAGCTCATTTCGCTGTATTTGAAGGCGAATCGTCCGGCGTGCGCCGCTCGGGTGGCTCTGAAAGAGTTGGAGCTTTATTCGCGCGCGAGTGCGATGAAACGCGTTAAACATAACGCCGTTTGGCTTCCCATGGATGCTTTCCACGCGGTTCAAATTGCGCTCGATGACGACGCGTTCTCAAATAAAAAGAAACACATATCAGGTGCTTTGAGAATCGCGATTGATTCGCATCGAAACCAACTGGAGAAAGATGCGAAAACACTCGCTCAGGTGCACCAGATGTATTAATAGCAAATAGCAATAAAAAGCAATAAAAAACACAATAAGCGCCAAAATTACGTACCAGTTGGTACTAGGAAATAGACAAACTACATGCATGCCAATCATGGTCAAAATTACAAAAAGCTAATCATTCTCTTAATAACTCTTGGCGAATATGCATACCTCTTTCGCTGGCTTTCCAGTTTGGATGCAGTTTCCAACCGAGCTCGGTTGTTCAAAAGGGAAGCATCGGATGGTCGCCCCCGTTTTCTCCTTGATCTCCTTCTCTTCCTCGTCCGAACCTTCCCAAGCGCACCTCGCCCACTTCCCGTCCTCGATCGTTTTTTCTAAATCCGCCATCGTCGCGCAATCGACGATGTTTTCGTCTCGAAACTTTCTCGCTTTTTCCAACATCGCGTCTTGGATCTCGTCCAAAATCACGTTGATTTTCTCCACTAACGACGCTTTTTCCGCGGAAACGCCAAACTCTTTGCCTTCTTTACCCGGCACGTCTCTTCTGGCCACAACGCACGCGTTCTTCTCGACGTCTCTGGGACCGATTTCAATACGAATCGGCACGCCTTTCATCTCCCAAAAGTTGAACTTCCATCCGGGCGATTTCGTATCGTCTGCATCAATCTTCACGCGAATGCCCGCTTCTTTCAATATCTTCGTAATCGCATCGCACGACGCCATCACCGATTCCTTATCTTTATTCTTTTGCCAAATCGGCGTCACGATGACTTGCACCGGTGCTAATTTCGGCGGCAACGTCAATCCCTTATCGTCGCCGTGCGTCATAATCACGCCACCCATCATTCGCGTACTCACGCCCCAGGAGCTTTGATACACGTTCTTTGCTTTCCCGTCGGTATCTAAAAACGTCGTCTCGAAAGCTTTTGCAAAGTTATCGCCTAAATCGTGCGAAGTTCCGGCTTGTAACGCTTTCTTATCACCCATCATCGCCTCCATGGTAAACGTCGCCTTCGCGCCCGCGAAACTTTCAATGCTGGATTTCTTTCCAACGATGACAGGCATCGCGAGCGTCTTCTCCGCGAATTCTGAATACACTTTAATCATTTCCATGGCCATCGCGTTCGCTTCTTCCGCGGTTGCGTGCGCCGTGTGTCCTTCTTGCCACAAAAACTCTAACGTTCGAATAAATGGCCTCGTTCGCATCTCCCATCGGTGCACGTTACACCACTGGTTCAATTTAATCGGCAAATCTCGATAACTTTGAATCCACTGCGAAAGCATGTGGTTCACGATAGTCTCCGACGTCGGTCTCACCACTAACGGTTCCTCCAACGTTTTCCCACCTCCTTGCGTGACTACGGCCAATTCTGGAGCGAATCCTTCCACGTGCGACGCCTCCTTCGTAATGAACGAATACGGAATCAACTGCGGAAAATAACAATTCTCCACCCCTCGCATTCCAAATTGTTCGTTCAAAATCGTCTGCGTCGTCTCCCACATGGCAAACCCGTACGGGCGAATAACCATAGTCCCTCTCGCCGGTCCGTAATCGGCCAGTTCGCACTCTCGAATGACGTCCAGGTACCACTTGGAGAAGTCTTCCGAGCGCGGCGTCACTTGCGCTTCCGCCTCTTTCCCTCCTTTACCGCCGCCGTCGTTCTTCTTCTTTTTATCGCTGCTATTCTCTTCTTTATTTTTTTTCGCTTCTCCGGCCGACGGATCCGCTTTCGCTTTCAGTTCCTTCAACACCGCCACGGCTGCTTTCACGTCCTCGTCCTGGTTCGTTTTCCCGGACGCTTTCAAAGCTTTAATCAAATCGCCTTGTTTTGCAATCGCGTCGGCGACATCACCTGACGTCGCCGCGCTGCTGCTGCTGCTGCTGCGGGTAACGACCGACGACGTAAACGACGTAAACGACGTTTGGGTAAAGAAGAAACGTTTACCACCACCACCACAAAAACCACCACCCGTTTTCCTGTTTTCATTCTCCCTAATAGTCGACGACGCGCTGAAAAACGAAGAAACCGAAGGAATTGGTTTCGCCGCCGGGACGACGGGCGTCGAATTTAAAGCAGACGACGACGTCGTACACGACGACGTATTCGTACACGACGACGTAATCGCGGGCGAAGAAAAACACCCGCAAGAAGGAAACCACCACCCCTTAAAACTGTTTCGGCGGCTTAAATGTCGTCTCGCCGTCGTCCTCGTCGTCGTCGTCATCATCCTCATCATCGTTCTCGTCGTATTGGTAAAAAAATGTCTTCGTTTCGTCGTCATCGTGTGCCTCCTCCTCAAGATGCTGTTCGTATTCGTCGCGGCTGTAACAAGAGTCATTTATTTCTTTTCTCTCTCTCTCTCTCTCTGTCTCTCTCTGTGTCTCTTTTCGTGTCGCCGTAATAAACTACTTCACGCGAGAGAACACAAAGAGAAAAGGGTCGTGGGAAATTTTATCTCTTTTTAGTGATGTGTTTGCCTCCAACAAAACCTTTACATTGGTCTTTTTTTTTGGGCGCTTTTGCGTCGCATCACACACTGATTGAAAATGTCTCCGAAGCCAAGATCTCTCTCGTATGCATGCATCACTTTTTTCATCATCACGAGGACGAGTTTGAGAGACCAATTTGAAAAAAAAAGTAAAAAAAAAGAGGAATCTCATCATCACACCACAATCTCCGCACAACTTTTCCTTTTCCTCTCTTCCTCTCGGTCCTCTTCGTCGTAAAGAAGGAAGAGCGCGGAGGAAAGAAGGTCGCTTTTCCGTATTTATACAGTAAAGCCTACTCTTTTTTCACGCAAAGGCGAGTTTTATTAGGAAAAGAGACAGCGTTGCATTGTTATTTTTTTTTTCCCCTTCTTTTTGTGTGTTTTTGAAACCTCGGAGGGATGTCGTC
>Ga0233450_10003067_pt1 | contig 15925 bp, 4 predicted proteins | sample 011ome_30_FD_189956 | JGI IMG/M metagenome (GOLD analysis project Ga0233450, IMG submission 189956) | Coastal salt marsh microbial communities from the Groves Creek Marsh, Skidaway Island, Georgia - 011501CT (spades assembly) | ecosystem: Environmental > Aquatic > Marine > Intertidal zone > Salt... | reverse complement strand
ACCTTTGTCAGTGGGCTCGCTTGGCCCGGGTCATAGGTGGTTCTCTTGCCGTTCCTGCTCCGAACCGTTCCAAAACCGGTGGTCGCTTCGTTATCTTTGACAAATCTCATAAGAAAGAAAACGGCCTTTTTCTCTTTCGTGATGAAAATATTGGTGTCCAGTACCAACTACCCCTTATAAGCCCAACGCCTTCTATTACCTGTGACAACTTGGCTTTCCCTCATTGTCCTGGTATTTTTGATTGGCCGGTGAATCGATACCTACCGGTGATGCTCCCCGAACTTACCTTCGGTGATGCTACCATTATTCCCTCCTATTATGGTAAGAATTCGGTTACAGGAATTGGTCTTAAAAAATCTTTTTATCTACGCTTTGAGCAACCGGATTTGATTAAGACCGACGGCACTTTTGCCTACGGACTGGGTAGCTGTAATGTGCAATGGAGCTTTGGCGATGGAAAAATCACATCCGAGTTTGTCTTCAAAGTAAAAAATCAAGTCTCCATGGACAAGATGCGTTTAGCCTTGGTTATTGGAGCTCCCCATGATTCCCACAGGCTTGGAACAACTTTACGTCAAGGACCAGAAGGGCTGCGTGCCAATGTTGAGATTGATGACTTCCAGGCACAATGGGGTTCTTTTGAAACAGTTACTGATGACTCTGAATACAGAGGTTATGCAGGAAATATCCATTACATCCAATATTTGTTTCGTGACCACCCCCTTATCATGCGCCCTGGACAGCAATACAAATTGGTTATGTCCTACCACCCAGATGTAGCTTTTGCCGACGAGTAATTCCGTTCCCCACCTCTTTTTAAAGTATGTTTGCGGCAAGAATTCAATATGCTTTCGGCTAGGGTCATTCCATGCCTTGATGTCGACAACGGTCGGGTTGTAAAAGGGGTTAAATTTCAGGAATTAAGGGATGCCGGTGACCCAATCCTCGTGGCACAAGCCTATGAAAAACAAGGGGCAGATGAATTAGTATTTTTGGACATCACCGCTTCGAGCGATGACAGGAAGACCATGCGTGATGTGGTGGAAAAAACGGTAGCGTCCTGTTTTATGCCTGTAACCGTTGGTGGAGGTATTCGAAATCTTGATAATATAAGGGAAATGCTCTTAAGCGGTGCAGACAAAGTAAGTATTAATACCGCCGCAATTCTTGATCCCAGTTTAATTAACCGGGCTTCGGAGCACTTTGGTAATCAATGTATTGTGGTGGCTATAGATGCTAAACGAAAAGCAGACGGTAATGGTTGGCTTGTTTACACCCATGGGGGCCGCAAAGCGGCGACTCTTGATGCGGTTGAATGGGCTGTAGAAGTCGTCGAACGAGGAGCAGGAGAAATTTTACTTACCAGCATGGATGGTGATGGAACTAAACAGGGATATGATTTGGAATTGACGAAAACCATCAGCGAGGCGGTACAGGTTCCTGTAATTGCCTCCGGTGGTGTTGGTAATCCTTCTCATATGGCCGATGGGATTAATTTAGGAAAAGCGAGTGCAGTCTTGGTGGCCAGCATCTTTCATTTTGGGGAGTATACGGTAAAAGAAGCCAAAGAGGAAATGCGAAAGCAAGGGATTCCAGTGAGATTATAATCTTACTTTTTAGGTTTCCATCCGCCCTAAAGCTTTCATCCAACTTTGTAAAACTTAATTCCAAAGAGCACGCCTTAACTAATAAATTTATCACTCTGCAGAAAAGCTAGCCGCACAATTACAATATTTTTTTAAAATCGTTGAGGAATTTTTCGGCTACTTTATCAACCGTAAATTCCTTCGATTTTTCATAAGCGTAAGATGATAAAATGGAATGCCTTGGCTCTGCCATTAAAATTTCCGATAGCGTTTCCATAAGAGAAGATTCAAAACTTTCACTTCTTGGGATGATAAAGCCTGACTCAGTAGATGTAATATCATTAAAGCATGGCAAAGCAGAGACCACCGGGACACAGCCCATACTCATGGATTCTAGGACAGAAAGCCCAAATGTTTCTCCCTTTTCAGCCAAAGATGGATATAGAAATATACGAGCCGATTGATACTCTTTCTTGATCTGAGAAGTTTCAAAAATTGGTTCAAGTAATTCAATGTTTGCTTTTGCTTTTTCTATGAAATTCCTTATTTGATTTCTATATTCTAAGCCCCCTCCCCCTTGGTCTCTCCTCCAAGGGCCAATAATTCGCAATGTCCAATCAATGCCTTTGTCACGACTTAATCTTACCCATGCTTTCACCAAAGATAAAACTCCTTTCTCCGGGTGAATCCGGCCAAAATATAACATTCTCTTCGGTCGACCTTCGATCGGTAATCTAGGTTCAATTTCCCAGGGTATGGGGTAAGGCATTACCGAAACCTTATGGCTTTTGGTAGCTATTTCTCTCTTGGCAGCCTCAGCCACCGCAACACTCGGCACCTGAAACCTTTTCGCTTTGTTATAAAGTTTCAATTGTCCTTTAGGGTACCTCCCTACATGTACATAAATTTTACCAAATTTTTTTGAGGGCATTATTAGCGGTGCCCAAAATGTATGAGTAACAAGAATATCGGCGGGCAAAAGCATCTTTCTGGCCCTCCATACATAGGGAAACTCACATAACTTCAATAAATAGGGATTAGCAACCGCGTCCCTGCTTACAATACGCCTATGAATAACACCATCGATAACTTCCTCCGCTGGGAGTTTATCACATAGACGCGATACATGGGTTACTTGATGACCGTGCCTAACGAAGGCCTTACCTAATTCAAACCAAGCTTTTTCTATGGCTCCTCCCCGATAACTAGGAACGGGAAGAAAACCCCCCTGAAGAATATTTATTTTCATTAAAAAGAATAAAGGTTTTCAGCTAGATTAAGAAGGTTTTCAGCGGTTTTTTTTATATGAAAATTTTGAAGAAAGCAGGGTTCAGCTGCTTTTCTCATTTCAGTATTCGATTGAGTCAGCCATTGGTTAACCAATGAGTTAACGCCCTCTTGATCATCATTTACAACCATACCGGCATTTGCCTGCTGCACTTCACGCCATAAGTTTACTCTGTTCGTAATATACACGGGCTTTCCCAAAGCTAAGGATTCGGCGACCACCATACCGAAGTTTTCCTGATGAGAGGGAAGAATTAAAGAATCGGACATTCTTATCATTTCCCACTTTTCATGTACATCTAACATACCTGTCCAGAGGATATCGTGCTTATTTTTTTCGCCCAGATTCTCGAGTTTCCTTACATAAGCGGTTCGCTCATGATTTGGACCTGCAAGGACAAGCATAGTCTCTTGTGATTGATTTTGTACCCATGCATGGAGCAGCATATCTAAACCTTTTTTCTCATGAAATCGACCCAAGTAAAGTAAGATTTTTCGCCCATTCAAAGATGGAAATCTTTGAATGAGAGTGCTTCTTATTAGTAAATTTTCTACAGGCGGATTATCCACACCTAAACCCACTACTTTTTCGTTCGCTTTATAGGGCGTAAATGTATTCCTCGCTAATTTCATTTCTTCATGGGTGGTAAAACAAACTGCATCAGCCTGCTTAATAGCCATATGCTCTATTATCCACCAATAAAGTTGTTTCTTGATATGCTTCCATGGGTAGGTTTTCTGAAACCAAGGGTCCAACATGCCGTGAGGAAAAATCAAGTAAGGATTTTGAGTTTTTGATTTTTTAGTTTGAGCCAATCTTGATGGCCAGTGCCATAGGCCGTGTACGACATTTAAGGCTCTGACGGATAATTGCGTTGTATTAATTGATTTCGGATTATCACAAAGGATCGAGGTTACCCCAAGTTCATTTAAAGCATGATTAAGTGAGTAAACTGAAGAAGAAACACCACCTTCATTGGGGTCTAAGGAGTGGACCAAATGTCGAAAAGCTACCAAACTTTGAATGCTTAAAAGGAAATATACTCTCCTAAGTTGTAAGAGTAATATCTTGTAGCTGGAGTTGAGCCAGAGGATACTAAGCCAATCCAGGTATTCTCTCGGGACTGGTAAATGAGTCGGTACTTTTCCCCATTCTCTGGATCAATAGAGAACTTAATCTTGTCTGACCATAACCAGCCTAGTTTGTCGCTAAATAACCAAAATCCACCATTTAATGTTGCACCACCGTAGTAAAGCCAGCCAAGCTCAATATGATATATCCAAGGATATGAAGTATCTACAAAATAGCCAAACCACTTTGTTTCTTTCCAGGAATTTTCTACTTCCTTTGATTCTTTTATGAATTGGTTAAATTTATACTGATATCTGTAATCTCTAAGAATTGAAAGCATAGCCTGATCAAAAGAAAGTGTGGATAACCTAGATATCTCACTCGATGAAAAACTGCTTAAATCATCTTCCATCAGGATGAAAAGTAAAACAACGATTTTGTATACATTATCCCTGAGAGGATCACTTCCTAAAATATATGGAAGACCACCCTCAAGTTTATATTCTTTGGATAAGTTAAAAATGAGGTCTACTGCACAATGTCCTGCCTCTGGGCCAAGGTAACCAACAATCTCAAAAACCGTTAGGTTACCCGAGCTAAAATTATTATCTCCACCAGTTTGCTCGATAGGCATCGCATCGCGGCGGGGAGGCGAATCTATCGAATCATCTGGCCTACCACCCCGTATTTCCCAATAACCTGGTTCATAATTCTCCCAAAAAGAAAGCATCCTTGATGAACCCTGCATTAATTGTTGAAAGGTTGTATTCTTTGAATATTTATTTTGGAAACATTGCTGAACAAAATTTCTTCGGTTTTTCGAATAATTAATCGAACTTGCTCGCGATGCTGCCCCAACGAGATAGGGAACAGGCCCAAATGCAGATTGGTATTCAGGGGAAAATAACAAATAGTCAATGTACCCACGTAACCATTGGTCAGATGTACTTGCTATGAAATTCTTAGCCTCAAGAAAAGAGGCATAAGATTTGTGGAAGTATCCAAGTGAAATTTTATGTGCTGCGACAATATCAATGTATTGCGATAATAGACTGGATGCACTTATCTGATTGATGTAAGCCACAAATGCTTTTTGGGGGTCTTGATTGTTTTGAGCGAGTAAATTATCGAACCTGGCTCTCTCTGAAGAATTCATGGGCACTCCCAAGGCACCTGCAATGCCGGCAGGGTTATATGGATCCGGGGCAAAAATATTTACAATATGTGCATTCGAGTAGACATCGGGATCGCTACTAACGGCAATGAGAAGAATCTGTCCATTTTTATCGGCATAATTGGCGTAGTCCACATTCCACTCAAAAGTGTATGAAATTTTTCGAAGTATGCCATTTCCATAAAAGACAGGCACGCTTCGCATATTTCCTAATAACTTACCATTAGCGTACAATGAAACGATGTTGAGGCGAGAAAGTTCTGTACTCTCACCATCAGCACTAACTGAAATACTAACGGTTGATCCGTCATAAAGCCCATAAAGCCCATCTTTTTTCTCTAGATCTATATCAGCCATATTAAAAGAAATTAATTCAACATCCTCAATTTCTACTGACCTGAGAGGGGAAACCATAACATTATTTTCATTGTCACGAACTTGAGCAAATAAGTCGTAAATGCCACTGTTTTCAGGACGCCAATCCTGCAAATATGGGTATTTTTCATCAGGTAATCCTTGTAGTGCTCCATTAACAAAAAACCTGACTTCTTCTATTACACCATAAGTTGAACTCGAATTGGCTTCATCCACTCCAGTTGCAAACAGATTAACAACGCTTCCAACCTGATAGGAGTCACTAAGATTGCCAAGTTCGATCGTTGGCAAAAGATTATTTCCTGAACTTACACTTAAAATTACTGGAGATGAAAACGAAAGATTACCACTCGCATCTTTTGCCCTTACCATAAGGGAAAAAATTCCAGTTTTTCCTTCTGGACTCCAGTTTACCGCAAAAGATTGAGAGTTGGAAGACCTACTTTTATCTGGGCTCAACTCAGCTCCATAAGGCTCGCCGTTAACAAAGAATTGAATTGTTTCTACAGAATCATCTGGGTCTGAAGCCGCTGCAACTAATCGAATTTCTGAAGTCGAAGTGATTTGTAGGTCTTCACTCGGGTAAACTAAATCAACTATTGGAAGCTTGCTGTCCGTTCGAGGAATAACTTCCAATTCAATCGGTGCCGAAACTGTAATGTTTCCACGGTTGGTATTAACATTGGGAAGATCTTCGATTTGATCTAGATAACTAAAGCCACCCTGACTATCAATTGCGTACGCATTTATCTTATATACACCCTCAGATTTAGGCAACCAGTCGAGGGAGTAGTGAGAGGTAAAAGGTATTCTTTGTCCTTCCCCAGCAAAGCGATCATTGGCAAAAAACATAACACCGTTAATCTTGCTGGTTTCATTGACATCGTTGTTAAAGGCCCAATCAGGGTCACGAGCATCTGCAACCAGCCTAATGGGACGGTTCTGATCATAACCGATGGACCATTTTGAGCCCTCCATTGGAGTTATCATTTCCACGGTTGGAACAGAACCGTTCGTTATCTTGTAGCGTAATGGGTTGCTGTAGGTGATTTTTCCTTCATCATCAACTGCCTCTATCATGAGCTCGATAAATCCTAGACTGTTGGGGGTATATTGCACGATGTATTCCGGATCAGATCCGTTATATTGGAAGGATCCAGGTTGAAACTGGGGATCTAAAATATCGTCTGCCTGCTTAGGATTTACCTTATCTCCATCTATTACTAAGGCCAGTCTAACCACTTGGCCATCCGGGTCCATTGCAGAGGCACGGACAGAAATCGTTTCGCCCAATACAACTTCTGGGGATGTTTTTCCTTTTTCCAACCCACCCATAAAGTAAATGTCAGCATGGGTGTAACCACTTCCAGACTTACCTATTGCTATATCGACCTTGGTTATTTGACCCGTTTCATAATTTAGGCTAGCTACAGCTTCAGCTCCTTCTCCATCCCCATCAATAAAAATTTTAGGGACCGAGTTATATCCCGAACCATTGTAATCTAAACGTATGCTATCAATCCCCCCAGATGCGTTAAGGACTGGGGTTGCCAAGGCAACATTTAGGGGGGCGAAAGATACAACAGGAGCCTGCGGAACAATTACATCTTGCACAATCTTTTGGGAAGTTGAGATATTACCGAGATTATCATGGGTAATTGAGAACAAATGATACTCGCCTGGTGCGGGGCCGCTCCACTCGCCTTTAAACGGTGGGAGGGTTCTTTCCTCAAACTTCCAGAAGAAACCGCCCCCTGCCGCTAATAGCTCGGTTTTGATGATGGTACCGTCTGAATCATTCACAGCTACTTCAAAACTTTCTGATTCTACTCCTAAGCCCCCACTGAATGCAATCTTGGCAAGACTAAGCGGGCTGTAATTTTGACCTGGGTTGTCAACAATAACCTGAGCAACCTGTAAACCAAATAATGGACTGGGCTCCATAATTGCAGATAGAGAAGCCTCAATACCCGTTGGGTGAACAATGGTAACATTGGGTGCGGAGGAATAACCAAAACCTGGGGATAGAATTCTAACACCGGAAACACCAGAAGTACCGAATACTGGACCAAAGAGATCTGCGGCTGCATGGGCACCAGACGCTACCAATTCTACAAAGCCACCCTGTAAGTAAATTTGGGGAGCAGTTGTGTAATTACCTTCAGATTCTATTTTAATATCGGTTACTTGCCTCGATAAAGGATCGATTGTAGCAATTGCTGAAGCACCACTTCCTCCTGTTCCAAAATTTTCAAAAATAACTTTTGGTTCACTCACATATCCATTTCCACCATTAGTAAGTTCAATACTTAAACCACCACTTGGGGTCACCGTCGCTGTCGCTGTCGCAAGCTTTCGGTTACCAGTAAAGTAAGGTTTATCAGGAACTTGGTCAAAGGTCGACATTACCTGCACAGTGGACAAGTTGGAAATAGAAATATTGCCTGTCTTGTCTTTGCCCATGGCATAGAAATTAAAAATTCCAGTTTCATTGGCTTCCCATAGGATTGAAAAAGGATGATGATCTGGGAAAGATACAGGTAAGGGGATCTCCATTTCATCAGTCAAAGGAGTATCATCGACAAAAAAACGAAGGCTTTGAAAATCTTTTTCCTCGTCGATTGCGAATGCTACAATTGGGATACTCGAGCCAACCGAAACTTTGTTTATTTCATCGACTGCATACTCATCTAAATCTTGCTCCCCAGATATCCATGTGCTTCCCATTTGAGATTTGTACGGAGAAACTAATTTGATAATACTCGGAGTTGAGACTTGATTACCGATTACCTCAATTTTAATGGTTTCATCAATGACATTTTGGTTGCCGTAATTATCGATAAGAGTGACGGAAATATTCTTGGTTCCAGTAGTATTTGCTTCAAATGAAAATTCATAATAACCAAGTTCATGGCTTGTAGATTGGGGATCATGCATTAAGCTTTCAAAAATCCCGTTCGGTCCGGTAAAATCAACAGGTCTTCCGTTACTAAATAATTTGATTTCAGCTATTTCAGAAGTGGCTGAAGACTCTGCTTTAATTAGAACATTTACGATGGATCCTTTTTCATAGCTGGTCAAATCACCTTGCTGGAAACCTAGAAGTGTTGAGGTCTTTGGGGCTAATATAGAGCCGTTTGGCAACCCCACATTGGAAGCAGATCGTATGTTTAAGATTTTATTTAATTTTGATTGTATATTGGTCATACTGTCGGGGAAAGAGCCGACCTGATTGCCTAAAAAATCTCGGGCAATCAAGGAGACTTCATGCGGCCCTTCACTCATGCTTTTAAGGTCTACAACCATGGAGTAAAAATTTGAATCGTTTTGCTTTTCCGCAAAGCCAAGTGATTTCGCATCCAGAAAAAATTCCACATTATTTATCCCACTCTCAGAAGATGCCATTGTCGTAAGAGTCATTGTAGACCCTACCTGTAAGCTTTCTTCTTTCGGGCCTTCAAAAAAAGCTATAGGAGATGACTCTATCATTTCTCTACAATCAAATGTGAGTGGCTCGCTGGAAGAAATATTACCACTGTCATCTTTTACCAAGACAACGATGGAATATTCCATAGGGTCATCTAAATAAACAGGAAAAACATAAGGAGGGCTGGTTTTGACAGATTCTTCAGAAACTTCGCCATTAATCGACAGCCTTACTTCTGCAATATTTGCGTTTTGGCTGGAAACATTTGCTTCCAAATAAAGAGGTGAATGATTAAAGCCTCCACTAATTCGTGCAGTGGGGTAACTAGGGGGTGCCGGCAGGGTAACATCCAAAGGTAAAACATTGGTTGTAGTTTCGCCTGGTGAAGGTGGTTCTAAGGGAAGGCGTCCTGGTGTAGAAATCGTTCGGGGTCTAAATTTTGGAGCAGTCACATAACCTGAGCCCGTTAGTAATTTCCCATCAAACCTGGTTCCTATGTAATAGCGCGTAGATTGCAGGTCCCCAGAAGCATTGAGTTCATAATAGGTACTAATGCTGGCTTCCTCTCCAAGCTTAATGCTTTGAACCACAGGGGTCACTCGAATGGAAGTATCAAGGAGATCATAACCCTGCCCAGAACTCTCCACGGTTAGTTTTGTAATTTTACCGTAATCCAGTGAACTAATATTCCAGTCTACAATGGGAATGACTTTGGCACCTGTACCAAGACCCGTAACACTTACTTTAGGCATGGTGAAATAGCCACTTCCTATGGGTTCAGTTAAGTTTACATCAATAATAGATCCAGTTGTTGAATCCAAAACAATAAAGCTACTATTCAAATCAATTGTCTTAAATGGTTTGGTAATTTCTACCGCAGGAGGATCTGAGCCAGTTGTAGACGAGATATTGTAAATGTCTGAACTTACATAGTTACCACTGTTGTCCCAACCGAGGGCAAAAAAGCTAAAATTTCCCGGTTGTTGAGGAGACCACTGGAGGGTGTAATTTGTTGCTTCCGGGGATTCTGATGATGCCCGAAATAGTTTTTTGCCTTCAGGTTGTCCATTAACATAAAATTGAACTCCTATGAAATTACCATCGGCATCACTGCCTTTAGCAAGCAGAGGAATGGTCGAGGTCGAGGTAATACTATCAAAAACTGGGTCTACCATTTCTACCGTCGGGTTTAATGATCCCTCAAAATCATTCATGGTTATTATTGTAGAAGATGAACCGACGACATTGGACCTACTATCAAATGCTAGTACTGAAATTTCATGCGTTCCTTGGCCCGTTACCTGAGAGTTATAAAAATTGGAATTATTTAATAGGTAAGTGTACCTGCCTGTATTCAAAGTATTCCCCGCACTAAAAGATGACATGTAGCCCACAAAGTCATTATCCACAAAAATTCCCATGTAAGAGACCGCAGAAATATTTTCTTTTACATCGACCACAACGGGAATCGTTGCACTAGAGCCAAAAGAAAAATTAAGCTCCGAAGAAGGAAAAAGAATTCGGACATCTGTCAGATTATTGGCAACCTTACCAAGCTGTCGGTTTCGATGATAAATATCTCTTACACTATTTCCATCCAGTGAGTTTTGATTGGAAGTAGTGAAAGCTAAACCAGCTTCTCCCTCTGCATCGCTGCTAAAGAAAATATGCCTACCATCTCCACTAATAATCGGAAATCGATTACTCGGCATAGTCGAAGCAGTACTTGGTATGTAGTTTACCGGAAAGCCGAAGCTGCTCAAACTAACTCTTTCACTTTCATTGGTGTCAAGATCGAAGAGGTAAATATCGTCCGTTTCATTATCCGTAGGAATTGTTAAGGAAGGGCGATTGTTACCCGCGGAATCAATGTTACCCGCGGTTAAAACCTCAGAGAAACCAAAGATGGAGGGGGAAGGGGCAATCACTGGTGTTGCTCGGGTAAAGCCGAAACCACTAAAAAGCATGTTACTTTTGGGTGTGATTAGGATAGAAGACGGGTTATTAATGGTAAATTTTCCAGTTAATGCAGAAAAAGTAAATGAAGTGCCCCCGCTGGAATTATTTTCGATTTGTGGACCAGATAATAAAGATTCTGGGAATGCCCACTGGGTTCTAATAATATTTGTTATGCGATCTCGAATATCTGTGAGCGAATCACTGGCTGTATAGCCTACCGTGGTAAGGGCGGTTGACGCATTAAGGGCAAAATCAACCGCAATGGTTCGGGTTTTATCCGCAATGGTTAGGGTTGTATTTGCAAGACTTGTGGTGGATAGAATCTCTACATCAAAAGATTGCTCCAGAAAAACTTCACCTTGCGAGCCAATGTGGATTTTGGACTGGTCAATTTTTGCATCAGGATAACCATCTTGATCAATATCAACACCATCACCCTGTATCGAAATTAAAGTGTCAAGACCACGGGCAGTAGTTACCACCTCTTGATACCCTGCTCCATTGTTTACCATTTCAACCCGATGAACCAAAGCACCTCCCGTGCGATTAGCAACACTGCCTGCCACCTGTTCAAAACGAATTGCACCAGCTTCAAAGCCTGTACCGCCCCGAGGGTTATCCACGCTGATAATAGTAGTATCGAGGTCGTAGTTCTCACCTCCTGATACCATAAGAATCGATGAAATTCTACCTAAGGTATCCACTTGGTAAGAAGCGATCGCGCCACTTCCGTTTCCGGAAAAATCCTCAATTTTCAGAAAGCCATTTTGGTACCCCAAGCCGGGATTCTGGATTTCTATTTCTCCTATACCACCAACTAAGATGGCGGTGGCGGTCGCCTGTTCCGTAGGGTTTGAAAAATACACCCTTCCATCCGACCGGGTCACATTACTGTCTAACAAATTTGAGGATTTTGTGGCATACACAATAGTTCTTCCATCTTCACTGATTGAAGGCTCCCGACTTGGCATATTTCCGCCAACCTCATTTTTTTCACTCACACGATGGAGAGGGATGTTCGACTGTGGAAGTAACACATCTGCTGTCTTAACCCTGTAAATATCACCTTCTGGGTGGGAAATAAATGCTGTAACCACCGCGGTATCTCTCGGAGCTGGAAAATTTGGATCAGGAATGACAGAAACGATGGGGTCAACATAATTGATCCCGGGGTTTACGATCTTCACTCCAGATGATTGGATTTGTCCGTAACTATTAATCCCGTTTGAAAGGGAAAGAATTGCCCCGCTTCCGGTGCCATTTGAATCTGTGACCACAATGGACGGGTTACCAAAATAACCCACGCCTCCGCGGTCGACTCGGATGTTGGAAATTCCTTTGAGTAAAAGTAAGTTTGTGGCTTCCGAGCGAAAAACAATGGTTTCCCCATCTCCACTTATTTCAACCTGATCAGATGGCCCACCCATTGCTTCTATATTGCTGGCAAATAAACCAAGAAATGTGTCGCTTGGCCGGTTTACTCGAGCAAGGTAATTGTTTTCCAATCGGAGCAAGAAAACATCAGTTTCCCCGTTGGTATCAACATCTATGGTTAAATTTCGGTCTGATAAATCTGTAGCATCCGAAACAAATACTACATTCGACGCATTATCGTCTATCTTCGGAGTTTTGCTCGCTTTATTACCTTGGGTCAAGGATTTGATCTGGGGGTCCAATGGGTTGGTGAGATCCCATAAAAAGATCTGTCGCCCAGTGCTGCTATTTCCATTTGAATTTAAATTGGTGGCATCTGACTCAAAAACGACAAAGTTTCCATCCTGATTAATATCCGGGTAAAAACTTCCTTCATTTGCCTCATTTCCACCAAAACCCTCCGCTCTTATGATCTGTTGATTGTAAATTTTATAAAGAAAAACATCCTCATGGTTATTTCCATCACCTGGCACTAAATTGCTTGCAATTGAGTGAAAAACAATGGTTGAGCCATCTCCACTGATGCGAGGCCGAAGGCTGTCTCCATTTGCCCCAGTATTAGGATTCAAAAAGGAATTAGAGATCAAGGTTGGCGAACCCCCAACCAAAAGGTCTTGGTAATAAATCTGCTGATTTCCATTAAAGTCCGTTTGTTCATAAACCACAAACCTCCCGTCTTTACTCGTATGCGGTCTTTCAGCCATACCAGAGGTGTCGGTAACCAAGCTTGTAATGCCATTATTTTCCGAAACAAGTGTAATCACTGGTGTATTATCTAAAGGGAAATTTTGGTTGGCAATGGTCACTCCCAAGTAATAGTCACCTTCCAAATTGTCCGGGAGTTGCTGGATCCAGTCTAAATGAATGGTTTCATTTGGCCTTAGGTTTGCTCCGAGGCCACTTTGGCCAACATTGAACTCCCTCAAGATAAAATCTTCGTTGTCCGTAAAGGAGTCGTCCTCTGAGAGCAAAACTCGTGCGGTAAATTCCCCGGATAATAAGGATGTACCTGAATGTCTAATCGAAAAACTAATTCGAACAGGATCAAGTCCATTAAATGTCCCCGTGTCTCCATAAAAACTATCTTGATCAACAGTTAAGGTAACATTCCCAGGATCAACACTGATAGGAATCTCCATGCGATTGTCAGACCCCTCCGCATCCTCTATGGTTTCATGAATAATATGTTCAGGCAAAGCAAAAGCAGGGTCTACCACAGCCTGAATTGTCCAAGTAGAATTTAGGCTAGCATCTGCTGGCAAACGAAGAGGTGGCATGGTTATCTCCCCTGTATCTGACTCGGCTTCAATCGAGGGCGTAAGGCCTCCAGCGGCGAATGGCAAAACTACACTTTCTTCATCGATGACAGTACCGTTCTGCAACAACCTCACAACCAATGGGAAAAATACCCCCTCTTGGGTTCGCACTGCCGAATCATTTCGTACAACAACTGTGGGGTAAATATCAGAACCTGGTAAATAATCACTAAACTGGGTATTTAGGGATGTTACCTGCAAATTTGGAATTACGAGAGAAAAAGTGTGAGTTGCCTGGTTGTTAGCTGGGTTATTTTCAAGGGCCGCCCCCTGAACTCTTATGGTCACGGACCATAGTGCTGATTCCGTCCATTTTTGAGCCTGAGACCAGGGAATTGAGAAGATTACCTGCTTGGTAGTAGTGACATCATCATTATCCAACTCTGGGTTTGGGGTATTGGGCGTGAACCCGTCCCAGGTTTGGATGTGTGTGCTGATTATTTGACCATCTGGGTCTTTCAACTCTACGGTTGCAATGACAGTCTCACCACCTGGAACATCGGTTGAATTTGCATCCACATGAAAAACTCGACCTGTTATTGCAAAGGCCGAACCAACTAATACCTCTGCGGGTTGCGTACCGGTAAACTCGATCGACAAATCTGTGACTTGGGCACTCGCTATTTGACCCAAGCAAAAGAAACTTAGGAAAGAAAACAAGAGCAACTTGGACAATTTATTCATGGACGAATTAACCATTCTTCAGAATCAAAATCATATGCCCGTATAATGCTTTGACCAAGATCAAAATAGTTCCATTTAGGTGTCTCCGTTTGCAGCAAAAAATAAGGAAATACACTTTCCTTGCTCCACCACCAATTACTGTAGACGGCATCCCAAAACCAATAACCACCGGCACCATCTGGGTAAACATAAAGCCATCCAAGGCGGGAGTGGTAGATCCATTCACTGCCTGTGGGGAAAAAGGCACCAAGCCACGGAGAATTGGCCCACCCATTATCGAGGCTGACATCACTTTCGCAAGTCAACCCATTGTCGACTCGAATTTTACCAAGGGTTTCACTCGATTTTCCTCTGCCATCGGATAAAGAAAGTAATACAGATAATTGTTGGCACATGAGATTGGAAAGCTCATCGGCATCCTGAACAACAAGTTTTCCAGTAGATATAGCAAGGAAGTAAATACCATCCCCGTCTGTATCAACATTCCCAGAAATGATTTCTATTTCTACGGGATCTCCGTCATAGTCAACCGATGAAAATTCTTGAATCAAATGATTCGTTTCTGAGATATTGGATGTGCGAAAGGTATAGCTAAAATCATCAGCTTGTGGCGCAAAAAGGTTAAGGTTGGAAAAGCCCTCGGCGCTTTCTATGAGCGACTCCGTCGTGGTCTCTGCCGCCAGGGCAACCATGCTTACAACTAAAGAACTTTGGTAAACTGAAATTACATCCAATTCTATTGCATATTGTTGTTTGGTTAATTCGCTTAATAAGCTACCAGTATCGAGATCTTTCGTGGATAGACCTTTATGTAAATCATCTGTATTTTTTACAATTGTGAGAAACGATACTTTTTCTTCATCATTCAAATTACCTATCTGTTGAGTAACAAGATCAGTCAATGTCGTATTCAAATCAGGGTCGTCTAATAAATACTTTGAAGAATTGTCGCTTAAGTTAGCTGCTATTTGGTTACTCAATATGACACTGGCACGGCCACTCTCATAGTCACCAGCTGTCTTATATTCCAAAAAGGCTTCGGTTTGCTTGAATACATTGGCTACCCGAGCACTCTCGATAAGGACTTTTCCAGCATTACCATCATTGAGGGCAGCACCTTTTAGAGGATCATAGTTGGTAACATCGGAAATATTAAGATCCAAAGCTTGGTTGAGCATCGCTAGGGATGCATTTTTATCAAGCCCACGATCAAGTAGACTTGAAATAAGCGTTGTCAGTGGGGTTACCACTGAAGCATTCGCGTCCGCGGAAAAGATGCCCAAAAAAGGAGCATTCGTCGAACCATCAATGCCTCCAGAAACGATAATTCTTCCCTCTTGTGGGTCAAGAATACTGTTATTGTTCTCATCGAACATTCGAAATTCTTCATCGGTTATCTTGAGACTATACCTACCGTTTTGATCGGTAGTCGAAGGTATAGAGAGGTCAGATATACCATCATTATTGCTGTCAAAAATTACATTAGCGCCAACCAAATATCCATCAATTGCATTACCACTTAAAGTGAAAGCAGGTGGAGAAACTCGAACAATCAGGGTTTCACTCGCTTGGTTTTCAGATGTATCCGTCACTTGCAATACAACTCTGTAA
>Ga0233450_10003048_pt1 | contig 15977 bp, 17 predicted proteins | sample 011ome_30_FD_189956 | JGI IMG/M metagenome (GOLD analysis project Ga0233450, IMG submission 189956) | Coastal salt marsh microbial communities from the Groves Creek Marsh, Skidaway Island, Georgia - 011501CT (spades assembly) | ecosystem: Environmental > Aquatic > Marine > Intertidal zone >... | reverse complement strand
TCGCGCTTCGGCATTACCGACCACCCTTCGAAGTAGTGGTCATCTCGCCTTGAACGAGGTCTCTAAACCTATCGAACAGGTACGTGGAATCATGGGGCCCCGCAGCCGCTTCTGGGTGGTACTGCACAGAGAAAGCTGGGATATCGAGTGCCGTGAGTCCTTCAACAACATCGTCGTTCAGACTCACGTGGCTTACCTGCACCTTCCCAAAGCCAGCGGGCGACTCCACGACCCCCTCGCGGGGCGCGTCGACCGCGAAACCATGGTTTTGCGCGGTGATCTCAACTTTCCCCGTTGTTCTATCGACAACCGGCTGATTGATGCCGCGATGTCCATACTTCAGCTTGTAGGTATCGAACCCCAGCGCTCGCCCCAGGAGCTGATTACCAAAGCAAATCCCAAAGAAGGGCAACCGGTCCCCGAGCGCACTCTTCAAGAGCGAGACGTGGTGATCACTGGCGGACGGGTCACCAGGGCCATTTGAATAGAAGAGCGCCACAGGGTCAAGAGACATCACGTCCTCATAGGACGCGCTCGAGGGAAGCACATGAACATCAAAACCTCTCGCCGCAAGGTGATGCAGAGTCGATTCCTTCACACCCAGATCAATTACGGCCAATCTTCCAAGTGACGCTCCCACCGCGGGCACGACACGCATCTCGTTGACGCTCACCTGGTCGGAGAGGTTCTTACCCTTCATGTCCGGCGCTGTCCGCACTTTGTCGAGGAGCTCCTCAGAATCAAGGTCGATGCCTGAGCCACTAAAGATTCCTCCGCGCATTACCCCGGCCTCACGCAAAATGAGAGTAATCGCACGGGTATCAACTCCGCTGATGCTGACGATTCCATCCGACGCGAGGTCTTCGTCGAGACTTCTCGTCGAGCGGAAGTTGGACGGTCGGCGCGCAGGGTCGCGCACGACAAATCCGTCAACCCAAATCCTCCGGGACTCGGGGTCTTCATCATTCATGCCGGTATTGCCGATATGTGGCGCGGTCATGACGACAATCTGACCTGCATAGCTCGGGTCTGTCAGAGTTTCTTGGTAGCCCGTCATGCCTGTGGAGAACACCACTTCACCGAGGGTCTCACCTCGCGCTCCCCAGGCATTGCCCTCAAATCGGCTGCCATCTTCCAACACCAGTACTGCACGGTCTCTTGTCACTCAGTTTTTCCCCTCATTGAATTCACAGCGTCCACAACGGCGTTCGGATTTGTGTCCGTGACCCGGAGATAGCTATCAACCTCGGTTTCTCCCAGACTCCAGCGAATCATGACCAAGCCCTCGGGCTCCACCACTCGATCGATAGTCCAAGTCGCTAGCCCTGCCTGGATGCCGGCCTTCGCATCCAGCAACACAGGCGCCTCCCCCTGCGCACCGATGACCATTCCCTCGGGGTGGAGAGAGAACCTCGCCTTTGCCCTGAAGCTCAAGGGCCCTACAGGTATGCGATCCATGGGCTTATCCGCAACGGTCGTGGCGACGTAAAGGCCGTCAAAGGAAAGCAAGGGAGGTGAACCGGGAAGCTCTCGTATCAAGGCCCCCTCTAGGTGGTGGAAACGGCGCCGCCTGTTATGCCATCCCCACCAGGCAAGCCCCAGTAGAAGGAGCGCAAGAGCAATCATCATGCTCGCGGCGATTTCCTGTGTCATTCGGACTTCTCCTCCAACTCCACAAGCTGGCTGTCGGTAACGGTTTGGACACCCGAATAAAAGGTGTGCACGACTCTGCCGACCAGTTCCTGATCCCGATACGGGTTATTACTGCTCAAACTACCGTGTGGCGCCCCAGCGGACCCTGCGGGGTCCACCACGGTGAGATGGGCCGGCTGTCCCGCCGACAGTGGTGCGCTGTATCCCGATACCCGACCGATTTGCGCAGGGGTGGTGGACATAATTCTGGCGACTGCGTCGAGAGACACCAAGCCAGGCTTAACCAAGGTGGTCATCACGACCGCAAACGCGCTCTCGAGACCCAACATGCCGAATGCACCCTCAGGGAAGCTACAGTCTTTTGCTTCGCTGGGGTGTGGAGCGTGGTCGGTGGCGACAATATCAATCACACCCGAGGCAACTCCGTCGCGAAGGGCAAGAACGTCCTCGCTCCTCCGAAGCGGGGGATTCACCTTGTACAGCGGATCGAAGCTCGAGACGAGGTCTTCTGTCAGCAGGAGGTGGTGGGGCGTCACTTCCGCCGTGACCGCGATTCCCCTTTTCTTTGCCCATTTCACGACTTCCAGTGAGCCCGCGGTAGAAAGATGACAAATGTGGATTCTGGCTCCCACGGACTCGGCGAGGAGGACATCCCTAGCGATAATCGACTCTTCAGCGACAGCAGGCCACCCCTCGAGCCCGAGCATGGCAGCAAGGGGCCCATCATTCATCTGGGCGCCCTCAGTTAAACGAGGGTCCTGGGCGTGTTGCGCTATCACCGCGTCGAGGCTGCTGGCTTGCTCGAGAGCGCGCTTCATCAGACCTGAATCATGCACGCATTTTCCGTCATCTGAGAACACCCTCACCTTCGGAAGAGAGCGAGCCATTGAGCCCAGTGACGCCAATGCTTCACCTGCAAGACCCTTGGTCACGGCGCCCACCGGTCGTACGTCCACATACCCCGCCGCACGGCCCCATTGCCAGACCTGGGTCACCAGTTCTGCTGTATCTGCAACCGGAAGAGTATTGGCCATCGCGTGAACGGCGGTGTAACCGCCCAGAGCAGCAGCTCTCGACCCACTACGAACAGTCTCTGCTTGCTCTCCTCCGGGTTGACGGAGGTGTGTGTGCAGATCTACAAATCCAGGCAGGGCAACTAGGCCTGACGCGTCAATAACTCGAGCCTTTGCAGAGCCCTTGACTCCAGAGGGCTCAACAAAGACTCCGTCAGCAATCGCGATATCCGCCACTTCCCCACCCATCAGTGAGAGGCCAGTAATCACGGTCGTCGTCATTTCTCACCACCCCAAACCTCAAACAGAACTGCCATTCGGAGAGCCACACCGTTGCGAACCTGATCCAGGATGACCGACCGCGATGAGTCGGCCACATCCGAAGCAATCTCGACTCCCCGGTTCATGGGTCCGGGATGCATCACGATCGCGTGCTCCGCCAGCCTGTTGGCTCGATCCTTGGTGAGCGAGTAATTGCGAACATAGTTTCCCGATGCTGGCTGGAATTCACCCTTGATCCGCTCCTTCTGAATCCTGAGCATCATGATGGCATCGGGGCTTTCGTCGATGACCGAGTCCAGATCAGAGCTGGTCGCCACCGGCCATCCCTCGATGCCACTCGGTATCAATTCGGGAGGCCCCACGACCGTGACCCGAGCTCCGAGAGTGTTGAGCAAAACGACATTTGACCGAGCGACTCTCGAGTGAGCGATATCCCCCACTATCGCCACGTGAAGACCCGAAAGGTCAGACCCTCGAGCTTTTGAGACCAGTCGCTCACGGATCGTTGCGGCATCCAGAAGTGCTTGGGTGGGATGCTCATGGGTTCCGTCACCCGCGTTGATGATGGCGGCCTCTACCCATCCAGAGTGCGCGAGACGGTGAGCTGCGCCCGAGGAGAAGTGCCGCACGACAATGATGTCGGCACCCATTGCCTCGACCGTCTGGGCCGTATCCTTCAGGCTTTCACCCTTGGAAACACTCGAGCCCTGGACCTGGAAAGTCATCACATCCGCAGAAAGCCTCTTGGCTGCTGCTTCGAAGGACAAACGGGTTCTGGTTGAGTCCTCAAAGAACAGATTGACCATCGTCACACCGCGCAGCGTGGGGAGCTTCGGGACAGAGCGGTTAGCCACGTCAGAGAAATCCTGTGCGACATCGAGCAGGCGCACCGCGTCATCTCGCGTCAGGTCTTGTGCACTCAGCAGGTGCTTCACGACACCACCTGCACTTCCTCGTCGCCGTCAGTGTCGAGTAGCCGAACAGTGATTCGCTCACCGAGGGCGGAAGGGAGATTCTTACCCACATGATCGGCTCTGATCGGGAGCTCTCGATGGCCCCGATCAACCAGCACGGCCAGCTTCACCATGGTGGGTCGACCAATCGCAGTCAACGCGTCGAGGGCAGCGCGAACCGTCCGCCCAGAGAACAAAACGTCATCCACCAGAACACAGACCGAATCGTCAATCCCCTGGTCAGGGATCACCGTGGCAACGGGAGAGCGATGTCCGCCTCGGTGAAGGTCATCCCGATACATCGTCACGTCGAGAATGCCATGGGGCACAGGAGTGCCAGAGATTGATTCGATCATTTGAGCAAGCCGTTCGGACAAGACTGCCCCTCGGGTAGGAATGCCCAGCAAGACAAGCTTCTCGGTAGCGGGAACTGCTTCCACGATTTCATGAGCAATGCGACGGAGGGTGCGATCGATGTCTGACCCTGTGAGAACGGTACGCGCACTCATCGAGCCCTCCTTTCGCGCCTCACAGGACGCAGGTTAAAGCAGGTCTGCTCCCCCTAGGTTAGCGCACCACAGGAGCCTCGCGCTAGGCGCGCTCGGAGGTTGCGGCAATTGCCGCAAGAATTCCATGCACAAATCCCGAAGAAGCCTCGGTACTCAGCTCATTCACCAGCTCAACGGCCTCGGCGATCGCCACCGCAGTGGGGATGTCAGGGTTGTGAAGAATCTCCCAGGTGGCAACACGCAGTACGGCGCGATCCACCGTGGGCATGCGCTCGAGTGGCCACGACTGAGAAGTATCCCGAAGTAGCTGATCAACGCTCTCACCATGGGCGATCATCCCACCCACAATCATCTGAGCGTAATCCCAGGATGATGAACGTTCAGGTTCGCTCTGCGCTCTCGCCTGGGCTGCGAGGAGCGCTTCCTCCAGCGGTTGTTCGTTGATGTCCGCGCTAAAGAGAATGTCGACAGCGCGCTTTCGGGCCTTATGCCGCGCACTCACTCGTCTGACACTCGCCCGAGGTAGTCTCCGGTCCTCGTGTCCACCTTGACTTTCGTTCCCTGCTCGACGAAGAGAGGTACCTGAATTTCGAAACCCGTCTCCAAGGTTGCCGGCTTGGTTCCCCCGGTGGAGCGATCTCCTTGGAGCCCGGGCTCGCTATAGGTGATTTCCAGCACAACGGAGGCAGGAAGGTCAACATACAAGGGCTCTCCGTCATGCATCGCAATAGTGACCGATTGGTTGGAGAGCATAAAGTTTGCCGCGTCACCCACCACAGGACCGGGCACGGTTACTTGGTCATAATCGCTCTGGTCCATGAAGACGTAGTCCGCGCCATCCTCATACAGAAAGGTGTAATCGCGACGGTCGACCACCGCAAAGTCGATCTTGGTGCCGGCATTGAATGTCTTGTCGACGACTTTGCCCGAGCGGACGTTCTTCATCTTCGTGCGAACGAAAGCGCCACCCTTTCCAGGCTTGACGTGCTGGAACTCCACCACAGCCCAGAGCTGACCCTCAAGATTCAATACGCTTCCGTTTTTGATGTCGTTTGTCGTCGCCACGTTAGTGCCTCTCTAGCAGTGTCAGGATGTGGGAAAGTGCGAGGTGATAGGACTGGTCTCCAAAGCCCGCAATCACGCCGCGAGCAGCACCAGAGATGACCGAGGTGTGGCGGAAGGATTCGCGAGCGTGAGGGTTGGAAAGATGCACCTCAATTACTGGCGTTCCCGTCTCTGCAACGATCTGGCACGCATCTCGCAGGGCATAGGAGTAATGCGTAAATGCCGCGGGGTTGAAGATCACCGGCGTGCGGGAGTCTGCAGCCTCGTGGAGCCAACCAATGAGCGTTGCTTCGTCATCACTCTGCCGAAACTCAAGCGTGATGTCTGCAGGAAGGATTTCTCTCAGACCCTGCTCAATGTCATTCAGTGTCTGAGACCCGTAGATATCTGGTTCCCTCGACCCCAGGCGACCAAGGTTGGGCCCATTCAGGACCATGATGCTCGTCATGCCACCAGCCTAGCTCTCGGAGGAGCCAAGCTCTTGATAGGCCGCAAACAGCACTGATTCATCGGGGATGGCCAGAACGCGGGGCTTTCCGGGGGCATCGAGAACTACAAAGCGCACGACACCACCCCTCGCCTTCTTATCTTTTTGCATGCTGGCCAACAGAGTGCGCCAGCGCCCCTGAGGGTAATCCAGAGGAAGACCCAGCTGCCCCAGAATCCTCCGGTGTCGATCGACGTCCTCATCCCCAAGGTTTGCAACGATCCGCGAGAGTTCCGCAGCAAAAACCATCCCAATCGAAATCGCTACGCCATGACGCCATTGGTATCGCTCCGCATGCTCAATCGCATGTCCCAGGGTGTGCCCGTAATTGAGAATCTCCCGAAGGCCTGATTCGCGAAAATCATCGCCCACCACAGCGGCCTTCACCGCGATTGCGCGCTGCACGAGCTCCACAAACACCTCTGACGCAGTATCGAGAACTTCTGCGGGGTGAGACTCGATGAGGTCAAGAATCACCGGATCAGAGATGAATCCACACTTCACGACCTCAGCGAGCCCCGCTCTCACGTCATTCTCGCTCAACCCTGCCAACACATCGGTGTCAGCAATAACAGCCTCTGGCGAGTAGAACACTCCCACCAGGTTTTTGCCCTCCTGGGTATTCACACCTGTTTTTCCCCCAACGGCAGCATCCACCATGCCGAGGACCGTTGTAGGAACTTGAATCAGCGGAACACCGCGCAACCACGCCGCTGCCACAAAACCCGCAAGATCAGTAGTTGCACCACCTCCGAGACCAAGAATGGCGTCATTACGTTGAAAATCGAGTTGTCCCAAGATTCCCCAGCAAAAGGCCGCCACCTCAACACGCTTTGCGCCTTCAGCATCGGGAATCTCGACCAGAAACACCTCGCGGCCCACACTCAACAGCTCTTTGAGTTCTTCCGCGATTCGTCCGAGCGCAGGAGCGTGAATGATCAAAAGCTTCTTGGCATCACCGGGAATGTGTTCGCCAATCTGGGACATGGCCCCAGGGCCCACGATGACGGGGTAATCACCCTGGGTCGCATTGGTCACAGTAATGGTGTGCGTCATAGTCCTGCATCCTCTCGCACCCAGTGCAAGATTTGCTCAGCCACAGCGTCGACAGTCTGGTGCGAGGCGTCAAACTTTCGGGTGGCAACAGAGTCATAGTAGTCAGCTCGCGACGCCACCAAAGCCTTCCAGGATTCAAGTCCATCTTTCAACAGAGGGCGCTTGTCGTTGTCTAGTCGAGGCGCCACGGCTTCAGGAGAAATGGTGATCAGAGCCACACGGTGGTCCTGTAGATCTTCTCTAGTCTGGGCATTTGTGACGGCACCACCACCCAGGGCGACGACTCCACTCGTTCCCAACGCTTCAATAATCGCCAGTCGCTCTTTCTCTCGAAAGAAAGACTCTCCGTGGGTGGCGAAAATCTCTGGAATAGGCCCCCATTGACTCACCACGAGGGCATCAGTGTCGACGCAGCCCACTCCCAGTGCCTTAGCGAGCCTCTTGGAGACTCGCGTCTTTCCTGCGGCAGGGGGTCCAACGACCACGACGAGCGGGGCGCTCATCACAGCGACGAAGAACCGGGTTTGATCACGTCCGGAATGCTCTCCAGGTAAGTGCGCATGTTCCTCTTAATTTCAGAGAGTGAATCTCCCCCAAATTTCTCGACGATGGCGTCCGCGATAACCAACATCACCATGGCCTCGGCGACGATTCCTGCGGCCGGAACAGCGCAGACATCGGAGCGTTGGTGGTGAGCGACGGCCTCATCCCCGGTGGAGGTATCAATGGTGCGAAGAGCGCGGGGCACGGTGGAGATGGGCTTCATGCCAGCGCGAACCCGGAGTGGGCCACCGGTGCTCATGCCACCTTCAATACCGCCGGCACGCTCGCTCAGGCGCTCGACGCCCGACCCGTCGTTGACAATCTCGTCGTGGGCTTCGGAACCGCGGCGTCGGGTGGTCGTGAAACCATCACCGACCTCAACGCCCTTGATGGCCTGGATTCCCATGAGCGCCCCAGCGAGTCGTGAGTCGAGGCGACGATCCCAGTGAACGTAGGAACCCACCCCTGGAGGCAAACCCCTGACGACAACTTCCACAACACCACCGAGGGTGTCTCCGTCTTTGTGTGCTTGATCGACCTCGGCGACCATCGCAACGGACGTCTCCTCGTGTGCGCAACGCAAAGGGTCCTCGTCCAAGCGCCCGACATCTTCCGGACCGGGAATGGCGGCATCCTCGGGGACCATGACCGGGCCAATCGCCACCGTGTGGGATACAACAGAAACTCCGAGCTCCCGGAGAAAAGCTCGTGCAACGGCGCCGAGCGCCACACGAGCCGCGGTTTCACGGGCGCTAGCGCGCTCCAAAACAGGTCTCGAGTCCTCGAAACCATACTTTTGCATACCCGCCAAGTCAGCATGACCGGGCCTGGGACGGGTAAGCGCCTGGGCGCGACCACCCTGGAGTTCTGCCGGGTCGACGGGGTGCGGACTCATTACCGTCTCCCACTTTGGCCATTCAGTGTTCTCTACTCTCAACGCGACAGGACCGCCTTGGGTAAGGCCGTGCCGAACACCACCGGAGAAACTCACGGCATCCGCTTCAAACTTCATCCTCGCTCCGCGCCCGTAGCCGAGACGTCGGCGAGCGAGATCCGCCTGGACATCCTCAATCAGAAGAGGGACACCCGCGGGGAATCCCTCAAGGACACCTATGAGTTCCGGACCGTGCGACTCACCCGCTGTTATCCATCGAAGCATTGTCATATTGTCCCATGAATCAGGACACCCATTACTCAGGGGAAAGGCCGATGGCCCCTAACATTGCGGCGAATACTTCCTCTTCCTCAGGAAGAGGAAGCGTCGGATCCTCATGGACAAACAACCGAATCTGCGCCAGTGCTTGATAGGCGAGCATCCATAGGCCAGACACCACCTGCAGTGGGGAATTTTCCCATGCCTTCGCATAGCGCGAGGGCCATGGAGAATACGCCACGTCGAACAGGGCTGCAGACTCGATAACAACGTCGGGCATGCCAGGGAGGTCTTCTTGACCTCCGGGTAACGTTGACGCAACAAGCTGAGGCGGCATGACGTGTTCAAGGTCTGAGAAATGCTGCACTTGGGTTGAGAGACCGCACTCACGAAGAAAATTAGCGCTCCGCTCAGCTCTTTCTACCCCTCGCGCGAAGATCGTGACCGAGGTTGCCCCTCGCTTCCAGAGGGCGTAGCCAACGGAGCGGGCAGTCGCTCCAGCCCCGAGGATCCAAGCTCGCTCGGCCTGAATATCAAACCGCTCCAGCGCCTTCTCGACACCAAACGGATCGGTGTTGGAAAGTACCTGAGTCTGCCCCGAGCGATACACAGTGTTGGCGGCGTGCAGATGGTCAACAATCGAATCCCGTGGCGCGATGATGTCCAGCACACGCTCTTTGAGGGGCATGGTGAGAGAAATCCCCCCAAGGTGTGCGCCGACCCCCACCCAGGCAGGCGTGATCAGTTCTTGTGTGACCTCCCGATAGTGATAGGTCCACGGAAGACCCATGGCTGCGTAGGCGGCCCGGTGCAGCGCGGGCGACAGCGAATGCTCTACCGGGTCTCCCCACACCTCAAAATCGGTCTCAGCAATAGGCGCCATTCTCTTCACTCTCCCTGCACCACGAGAGCCACTGTTCCACCGCGCGCAAGTGTTGCTGGTAGGTATCGGAGAACACCGTCTCGCCCGTGCGCAAATCTACCGCGACGAAATACAGCCAGTTTCCGTCCGCAGGCTCCAAAGCCGCGTTAATCGCGAGCTCGCCAGGGAGAGAGATGGGTCCCGGCGGGAGACCTGTGTATACGTAGGTATTGAAGGGGTTGCCACCATCGGCTCGATCTGCATCGCTGGTTCCAACGCTCTCATACTTGCCAGTCCAGTACGTCACTGTGGCGTCGGATTGCAGCGGCATGTTGATGTCAAGACGGTTCGTGAAAACCCTGGCCACTCGATAGAAATCCTCATCAAAACGGGCTTCACGCTGGATGAGAGCCGCCAAAGTCAGGGTCTCGTGCCAGTCCTCTTCTGCGACACCAGCGGACTCAAGGCGACTCTTCATCTCTTCGACCATCCGAGCCACAATGTCTCCGGCGGTAGCTCCGGGCTCAAAGGTGTAGGTGGCCGGAAAGAGATACCCTTCAAGGCTTCCATTATCAGGATTGACGCCATACAGGGAGGGGTCACTGACAGCCTCGGTCAGCGAGTCAAGGGGCAGTGAGGCCTTCTCGGCGATAGTTTCGAGAGCGCGTTGCAGGGTGACACCTTCGGTGATCAAAATCTCGATCTGAATTCGATTATTCGGATCTCGCAGAGCAGCAATGGCACTATCCGCCGACATTCCCGTGAGCAACCGATACGTCCCCGGTTGGAACGTGATGGTGGCGTCTTGAAGCAAAACCTCATAGACCGCCTCGAAGGACGCGGTCACGCCTGCCTCGGCAAGGTTGCGGGCGACCGTTTCCCCGATATCTCCGGGGTTGACAACTATTTCGATAGCGGGTTCCGCTCCCCCGCCCTCAAAGTTGGGCACCTCTTCTTGGGCAAAGTAGTCCGCAATTCGCGTGCCGTACTCATTCCACAGCAGCCACACACCAGTCCCCGACAACACCAGTATCGCGAGTGCCACCCCCGCAAAGATTCGCTTGCCCCAACCGCCTCTGGCTGGCTCTCTGCGCGGGCGTGCTTGCTCGCGGGGACGCAGAGGACCTGCCTCAGGTTGCTCACCAGGAAGGGTGTTGAAAATCTTGTCGAAATCAGAGTCGCTAGTCATTGCTCGAGCCGTTCACATCAACCCGATGTCCCGGCGCCACCCCCTGAGCTCGCTCACTGTCCAGCGCATGTTGCAAAAGAATAACAGCGGCAGCCTGGTCGATGACTCCCCGCTGAGATTTCCTGGACCTACCCGCCTCACGGAAACCAGCTTGAGCCTGAACCGTGGAGAGTCGCTCGTCAACCATCCGCACCGGAACAGAGACTTGGATAGCCAACTGTCGGGCAAATGCCTCGGCGTCTTCGGTGGAGGCGGTGGCGGATCCGGAAAGACCGAGGGGTAGACCGATAATCACCTCAAGGGGTTCAAGATCGTCCACCAGTGCGGCAATGGACGCAAGGGCTGACTCCCTGGCAAGCGTCCGAACCGGCACCGCCACCAGCCCCTCCGCATCGCTACGGGCTATACCGACTCGGACAGTTCCGACGTCGACACCCAGCCTGGCACCTTTTCTCACCTCATCGAATCCACTGCGCTCTGAACATCCCGAAGGGCAAGCGCAAGTGCAGAGCCCTCAGGTCCACCGCCCTGGGCTAGCTGTGGTTTACCGCCACCACCGCCACCCATGGTGGCGGAGGCAGCTTTGACCAGATCCCCTGCGTGAGCTCCCTTTGCAACAGCTTCTGGTGAGGCTGCAACGACGATAGTTCCGCGACCGTCAATCGACGCTCCGAGCGCCACAAGGTGAGGCCCTCCGGCCAAGGCAGACGCCACCGATGAAGTCAGAGACCGAAGCTCATCCGCACTGTGAACACCGGTCACTTCTGCAACCACGGAAGGCACAGCTCCATCACGCACCTGGGCGGCCAACGAGGGAACCATCGCGTTGAGTCCCGCTGCGCCGGCTTGAGAGACCTTCTTCTCCAGGGTCTTAACCTGAGTGACCAGTTCTTCAACCCGCGAGGTGATGTCTTCCCGCGGCGTCTTGAGCAAGCTGGTCAGCTTACGGATGAGCGCTTTCTCGACAGAGAAATTTTCCACCGCCGCCCGGCCGACGAGCGCCTCAATGCGCCGTGCGGTGGAGCTGACCGATGACTCGCCCAGAATCGTCACAACACCTATCTGCGACGAGCGGCCAACGTGTGTTCCCGCGCAGAGTTCTCTCGACCAAGGACCGCCGATGTCCACCATACGAACCGTGTCTCCGTACTTTTCCCCAAACAGCGCCATAGCTCCGAGGGATTTGGCTTCGTCGACCGGGAGAATCCGCGTGGTCACCTCAAGGTCATCCCGGATTGCCTGGTTCACGGTGGACTCGATGGCCACCTCGGCGTCTTCCGAAAGAGCCTGGTTCCAGGAAAAGTCAAGGCGCATATACCCGGCCCGGTTCAGCGACCCCGCCTGCGTCGCATGGGGGCCCAAGGTGTCCCGAAGAGCGGCATGAACAAGGTGGGTCGCGGAGTGAGCGCGCTGTCCTTCAGATCGGGTGGGAGCGTCCACCTCAGCCACCACCGTCTCCCCCACTGACAGCTCACCAGCGTCGATAGCAACGGTGTGACTGATGAGACCCGGAATCGGCTTTTGAACGTCCACTACTCGAGCGGTTCCGCCCTCGCCCTTCAGGGAACCAGCATCAGAGACTTGCCCACCGGATTCCGCATAGAGAGGGGTGGAGGCCAGAATTACTTCAACCTGCTGGCCTTGCGAGGCAGTCGCCACGCTCTGACCATCATGGAGTATTCCCAGGATTTCTGACTCGATTTGAAGAGTGTCGTAACCCGTAAACACTGTTTCGCCAGAGGCCCTGAACTCTCGATAGACCGACAAATCGGCCAGAGCCGACTTCTTCGACCGTGCGTCAGATTTGGCCCTGGTCCTCTGTTCCGCCATCAGAGCGTCGAAGCTCTCTCTATCCACACTCAGGCCGGACTCTTCCGCAATTTCCAGCGTCAGATCGATGGGAAAACCATAGGTGTCATGGAGCAAGAAGGCAGTGTCACCAGCGAGTGCTGACTTTCCTGCTGTCCGCGTTTCTCCTACCGCGACGTCGAGGATTGATGTTCCCGCCTCAAGGGTCCGAAGGAAAGACTCCTCCTCCGCAGTGGCGAGTGCCGCAACGCGGTCATATTCAGCGGCCACGTCAGGGTACGCGCTGGACATGGCGTCCCTCGATGCAGCAAACAGCTCGGTGAAGCTGGCTTCATGCACCCCCAGGAGTCGCATTGACCGGATGCTGCGTCGCAGCAGTCTGCGCAGGACATACCCTCGACCGTCATTGGAAGGGACAACACCATCGGTCATCAGCATGAGGGAAGAGCGAATGTGGTCCGCGATGACGCGCATGCGGACATCGTCTTCCTGATCGGCCCCATAGCGGCGACCTGAAAGCTCGGACGCAACGTCGAGAACAGGTCGAACCTGATCAATCTCGTACATGTTCGCCACACCCTGCTTCAGGAAGGCGACACGTTCCATGCCCATACCGGTATCGATGTTCTTTTGGGGCAGCTCACCCACGATGTCGAAATCGACTTTGCTACGAACATTCTCAATCTGGTACTGCATGAACACGAGGTTCCAAATCTCGACATACCTCGTGTCGTCGACAGCTGGACCGCCGTCAGGGCCAAATTCCGGACCTCTATCGAAATAGATCTCCGAGCATGGCCCAGCAGGGCCAGGTTGGCCGGTGGACCAATAGTTGTCGGCCCGGCCCATGCGTTGAATCCTCTGAGCGGGGATTCCCGCTATCTCTCTCCAGAGCTTCTCGGCCTCATCGTCTTCTTCGTAGACGGTGACCCACAGGTCTTTCTCGTCGAATCCAAGCCCGCCGTCAGCTTCGGAGGTGGTGAGGAGTTCCCAGGCGTACCCAATCGCGCCCTCTTTGAAGTAATCCCCGAACGAGAAATTGCCATTCATTTGAAAGAAGGTGCCGTGACGGGTTGTCTTGCCTACCTCCTCAATATCCAGTGTCCTAATGCACTTCTGGACACTAGTCGCGCGGGGGTAGGGAGCTGGCACAACACCGGTCAAGTAGGGGATGAAGGGAACCATCCCCGCGACCGTGAACATGAGGGTAGGGTCATCGCTCACAAGGGAGGCAGAGGGCACCACCGTATGGCCTCGATCACCAAAAAATGTCAACCAGCGCTGCTGAATATCGGCGGTTTCCATGGCGCGACTTCCCCCGCAGCCCTACCGGCGGTAGGCGTCTTTAACGCCCTCGGTAAAGGTTTCGAGCGTGGCTCTTGATCGGACAAAGAAAGCACGACCCTCTGGGGTTTCGTTCACCACGTGAGCAATGACAAACCCAGAAATCACTCCCAGAAGTGCCGCAAGAAACTTCCCCATCGCTCTTTCCTCCCTGGCTAAGCCTAGAACACCCCGGACACAACGGTGGTGGGGAAGAAATCTCCCCCACCACCGTGTGACAGGAATTTAGCGCGCGGCGTAGTACTCCACGACCAACTGCACGTCACAGGTCACAGGGACCTCGGCACGCTTGGGGCGACGAAGAAGTACAGCCTGAAGCTTGTCGATTTCCACCTCGAGGTAACCGGGCACAGGTGGCAGCACATCGACGTGTGCGCCCGCTGCCGCAACCTGGAAGGGCTCCATCTCTTCACTGCGTGGCTTGACGTGAATCATCTGACCGGGCTTGACGCGGAACGACGGACGGTCCACCAGTTCTCCATTGACGAGGATGTGGCGGTGCACGACCATCTGGCGCGCCTGAGCCGTGGTGCGAGCAAAGCCCGAACGAAGAACGAGAGCGTCAAGACGCATCTCCAAAAGCTCAACGAGGTTCTCACCACTCAAACCTTGGGTCTTACGGGCTTCTTCGAAGACACGGCGAAGCTGTGCCTCACGGATGCCGTACTGGGCGCGCAGACGCTGCTTTTCGCGCAGACGGACAGCGTAGTCACTGTCGGCCTTGCGCTTGGTACGACCGTGCTCACCGGGAGCATACGGGCGCTTTTCAAGGTACTTGGCTGCCTTCGGCGTGAGCGGAATACCCAGCGCGCGGGACAGGCGGGTCTTGCTTCTGGTGCGTGAACGAGTCGACACGAAAATTTCTCCTTGGTAACGGGGTCGATGCCGAAGCATCACAACAAATCCAAACGTGAGGGATTGTGTCTATCGAAAGACGCGGCTACAGCGACCTTTCTGAAGATCCCAGGCTCCGCAGCCGCACGAAGTCAGGGTCTCAGACCAGAGGCAAAAGTACCACAGAACCAGAGGTTTCCCTAGTCCGTGTCGCCTCGAAGAATGTCCCTAATGTGTCGCGAGCGCTCCTGCAACTCCCGCTCGAGACCCCTGGCGACAGGTCGGTAATAGTGAGCATCCAACAAAGAGTCAGGCGCGTAGCTTTGGGAGACGATGCCCGCCGCATCATCATGGGGATAGCGATATCCCTGCCCGTGGCCCAGATTGCTGGAACCAGGGTAATGAGCGTCTCGTAATGGGGTCGGGACCTCTCCAGACCTGCCCTCTCTAATGTCGCGCTGCGCCTCATTAATCCCCACATACGCAGCGTTGGATTTCGGAGCTAAGGCGAGATAAACGGTGGCTTCTGCGAGCGGGATACGCCCCTCAGGCATTCCGATGAGGGCTATGGCTTGAGCGGCGGATACGGCCAAGGTCAATGCTTGAGGATCTGCCAGCCCAATGTCCTCGGACGCCAGAATGATCAGTCGACGCGCGATAAAGCGCGGGTCCTCCCCCGCCTCAATCATGCGAGCGAGATAGTGAAGGGAAGCGTCCGCATCACTGCCACGGACGGACTTGATGAAAGCACTGATCACGTCATAGTGCTGGTCTCCTCCGGAGTCGTAGCGCACGAGCGCTCGATCGACGGCGAGAGCCACGTGTTCAGCATCAATCGTGGATACTCCCCCGGCGCTGGCCACACCCGCACTTGCTTCCAGCGCTGTCAGGGCCTTTCTGGCATCTCCTCCTGCTATCCGAACCAGGTCCTCTCGCGCATCATCGCCGAGGGTAAACGCTCCCGCAAGCCCCCTGGAATCAGCAACGGCCCGATCGAGAACGTCCCGTATGTGGTCTGGACCCAAAGGCTGCAAGGTGATGAGCAATGACCGACTCAGCAGGGGTGAAATCACGGAAAACGACGGGTTCTCGGTTGTCGCTGCGATGAGCACCACAAGGCCGTTTTCCACTCCGGGGAGAAGTGCGTCTTGCTGAGCTTTAGAGAAGCGGTGGATCTCATCCAAGAACAACACCGGCGCGCGACCCGAGAGCTCGCCTTCCACTC
>Ga0233450_10003028_pt1 | contig 16046 bp, 12 predicted proteins | sample 011ome_30_FD_189956 | JGI IMG/M metagenome (GOLD analysis project Ga0233450, IMG submission 189956) | Coastal salt marsh microbial communities from the Groves Creek Marsh, Skidaway Island, Georgia - 011501CT (spades assembly) | ecosystem: Environmental > Aquatic > Marine > Intertidal zone >... | reverse complement strand
AGCTAAGAGAGCAGAATCGGAGTTTCGGATAGAAAGCATGTACCGAGAAATCGATCTGTTCGCTTAAAGTTCGCTTGGTTATTCGATGGGGTTGGTTACGGGTTTCAGCATCTTCGTTTTTAGCCTGCGAGCCCTATGAGGTGGCGCAGTGCTCTTTAGAGGCAATTAAAGCCTCTACAACTTCCAGAAAAGTAGTCATGTAAACCTCTGTTCATCGCTAGTAGATCAATACCCTAAATTGCGCGATTTTGGTCCACTGTGGCTGGTGCGATTTCAGAGAAATCAATAACTTACATCTATTTTGGTAGGACCAGGCGGATTCGAACCGCCGACCTCTACCATGTCAAGGTAGCGCTCTAACCAACTGAGCTATGGTCCTAGGGACTCGCATAGGCTGCGAGGGCGGCGAGCATAGCCGATTTGGGCGTCGGCCTCAAGATTGCTAGCCCCTGGGCTTTTCAGTCGCTGTCTTGGTCCACCGGTCGGGTGCCAGGGAAAAGGATTCCAGGGGCGCCGGGCGCCCACGCAGCGTATTTCTGCATCACACTTTCAAAGATAGGCGACGCGAGCCAATTGTTCAGCCAGCGGCGGGTCGCGGGGTAGGGTGCGTTTGTCCACCAGGCAGGATCCACGCCTGCAAACTGTCTCACGAAAGGGAAAACCCCGACATCGGCAATGCTGGCACGTGGCCCCAATAAGTGCGGTGTGGTCGCCAATGTTTGCTCGAGCTCATCAAAAAAGAGCAGAGCTTGAGATCTGTAAAATTCCTGTGATTGCTCGGGAAATCGATCGGCGTATTTGTACCGATCAAGCCAGTGTTTGAATTCCGTATCGCAATGCGCAATGAGCGGGCCCGCGTCTGTGGCGCAATCAAGCCAGCCCTCTGGGTCGTGTTGCGCCAGTGCCCAATGCATTACATCGAGACTCTCATCGATCGCGGTGCCATCGGGGAGCACTAATACCGGCACGGTTCCCTTTGCAGAGACCGCTACCATCTCTGCCGGTTTATCGCGCAACACCACTTCCCGCAGTTCTACGGCAATTTCAGCGACGGCAAGCGCCATGCGGGCACGGATCGCATAGGGGCAGCGGCGGAATGAATAAAGAACAGGTAAGCTCATGGGGCAACGATAGCTACCTTGCTCGGGTCCTGTCACCCTCGATTAGGCAATCGATTGAGCCGAGGTGAACACCACACACGTAGTTTTGGGAGTCTATTCTCATGGTCGATTCTAAATTAGGGTCTACTGAAGAGCGCATGGCACAGCTCGAATCCCGCCTTGCTCACGTAGAGGATCAGCTTGCGCTTTATCAAAGCGTGAGCGCCTACGGACCCGCTGTCGATAGTTTGCAGTCGCAGATGGCGGCGGAGCTGTGGACTGAAGACGGGGTTTATGACATCGGTGATCCCCAGTTCGATGCAGAGGGCCGCGAGGCCATACAGGCCTTGTTTGACGCCGACTATCATCGAGAACTGGTAGCCTCTGGTTGCGCCCACATGATGACCCTACCCCACATTAAAATCGTCGGGAATCGGGCACTGGGGCTTGGCTACCACCGACTTTTCACCGCAGATAAAGAGGGCTATCAGCTGCTTCGATTGTCGGTAAGTCGCTGGGAGTGGACGCGCACCGCGGAGGGCTGGAAAACCACCCGGCGGGTGCACCGTCTATTAAACGATGATGATGCTGGCAGATTGCTCCTAGAAAAGACAACAGCAGAAATTCAGGCTGGAGAATTTTCTTTTGGGTGAATTTAGGATAAGGCCTAATCCTGTGCGCCATGACCTTGATTTTTTGATCGCTCTTGCGGCTGGAAAAGCTGATTTACCTCGCCAGATAAAAAAGTGTTGTCGTCCAATTTTTGGTAGTAAGGTTGGTCTTTAGCAATGAATCGTAGCGGCGAGGGGTAGTGGCGATGACTCAAGAATCAGCGAACACAGAACCGGTTGTTTATATCAATGGTGACTATCAACCGCTTTCTATTGCACGAGTTTCACCGATAGATCAGGGTTTTTTATTGGGTGACGGTGTTTTCGACGTTGTTTCTTCTTGGGACGGTATTATTTTTAAGTTGGATGAACATCTCGATCGATTTTTCGACTCTCTTCAGGCGGCGAGACTTCAAACTACGTTGACGCCGGATCAGTGGCGACAGGTGATCATTGAGACAACGCAAAAGAATAATTTACGCGATGCGAGCATACGCTTCATCGTTACGCGCGGGGTGCCCGACGGCGTAGTTGCGGACCCTCGTGTCATGTCACCTACCGAAATAGTCTGGGTGGCACCTTATATTTTTCTCGCAGATGAGCAAAAGCGGCGTGACGGAATCCGTTTGATGATAAGCGCAAGCCGCGGCTTCAGTCCTGACACCCTAGACCCTCGTTTTAAGTGTCTGGATCGCTTGAATTCGCAGCTCATAAGGCTTGAATCTCTCGAGGCCGGTTACGATGATGCGATCTGGCTGGACGGCCAAGGTTATGTTGCTGAGGCAGCGGCGAGTAATATTTTTATGGTGAAGCGCGGTGTGCTCTACACACCACAGACGGGCATACTGAGGGGGATTACTCGCGGAACAATTATTGAGCTGGCAGAGCGGCTCGGTGTTCCTTGTGAAGAAGCGGCCCTTACTAGTTTTGATCTTTACGCTGCGGATGAGGTGTTTACCTGTAGTACCGCCGGTGGAGCCTTGCCAGTGCGAGAAATTTCAGGCCGGTTGCTGCCGCAACCTATTCCAGGTCCTATCACATCGGCGTTAGATAAAGCCTATTGGGAAATGCGAGCCTCGGGAGAGTACGGCACACCGCTGATCTAGGGTGCTTAGCTTGCTCCAAACTACTCGTTTCTAGTGATGAACTTTTTCAACCACATCTAGGGCCCCCGAAAAAACTTTCATTGCTGTATCGATTTCCGATTCTTCAATGGTGAACGGGGGTCCACACTTAATTGAATTCGGTACAAAGCCACCAAGAAATACGCCGTTAGCAGCGCAATGGGAAGCGACTAGATTATTTGGGTTTTGGCTAATATCGCCAGTGAAGGCTGAATATCTATCCTCGGCGACGATCGGATCGCCTTGCTTGTTGATTAGATCTACTACCTGATAAAGACCCGCTCCAGAAATTCTGCCAACGCAAGAATGCTTTTGTGCGATGTAGTCAAGAGATTCTTTTAGGTAAACACTACGTTTTTTAACGACAGACAGGATGTCTGCTTCGAGCATGTATTCAAGTGCTCCTACAATACTTGCACATATCAACGGGTGTGCATCCCACGTGCTGCCGCTCCACCATCGAGCGTTCTCCATGGTTGCTGCAATATCCTCATTGAGCACAACGCCACCCGAAGGAAGTGAGGAGCCGTTAATTCCCTTTCCCACGACCATGATATCTGGCTCTATATTGTCAGACAGCTGGTATCCAAACCATTCGCCCAGTCGTGCAAAGCCACACAGGACTTCGTCGTCAATCCATAGAATATTGTATTTTCTTAGCAGCTTATGAAGCCCAGGGTAGTAGGCCTCATGAGGAAACAGACCTGCAGCTCCAAACATAGGTTCTGTAATAACAGCTGCAATATTTTCTGCTCCACATGCTCGTATCAGTTGTTCGGTAGCTGCGAGTGAAGGTAGACAATCAGAGCATTGGAAATCCGAGTGCTCTGGCGGTGGTATAGGAATGTAACCAGCGCTTGGAATGCCAGGCACGTCCTGAACAGTAGTAAAATCACCGCCATCCCCAGAGCTTAGGTTGCCGCGATAGCCTCGGAGTAAGGTAGGGCCAGTGGTGAGTCCATGGTAAGAGTGCGCCTGCGTCATTATGAGAGGCTTGCCTGTATAGAGTTTGGCAATCTGTATTGCGTTTTCACATGCCTCAGAGCCTGAGGTTAAAAATCGCACTCTAGCTGCCCAACTCGCAGGCGCGCCAAGGATATCTTCTATCACTAACTTAGCGGCTCTGGCCCTCAAATCAGTTGCCATGCCAAAAAAAACATGCCCGTAACGATCCATGGCCGCTTTGATTGCGTTGTGAATCGCTGGGTGTCTGTGCCCTAGCGAGTCCGAGATGAGTTGACTTTGAAAATCTAAAAGCCGCGTTCCGTCAGCCAAAGTAAGATAATTGCCGTCTACCCTCTCGACGGGGAGGAAAGAGAACTCGCGGCCCGATGCAGTATTATGAAGATAATACCTACGGTCCCAATCCTCAATTTGCTGCCAGTCAATAGACGTTGTCAATTCTGTTCTCTTAAAAGCCAATCCTTCATTGTTTATAGCACATCTTTAAAGCGCGGCCTTCCACTCCATGGCCATGCGCACCCGGCGCTCTACCGATGGATGAGTGTAGAAGATGATTTCCTCTAGTTTGCCCGGCCGCGGATTTCGATACTCGGCGGTTTTGACCAGCGCGCTTGCCATCGCATCGGGCAAATTGACGGTGGCGTAAGAATACTGATCGGCCGCGGTTTCGTTATGTCGCGACAGGGTGTTGGTAAGCGGCTGGGCCAGTGTCATGAGTAGTCCGACGATGACCAGCAAAACCGGCAATCCGGTGGGATTTCCAATGTCCTCGTCAGCACCGAAAAAGCGGGCAACTGGTTTGAACAGCCTATCCGCTAGCAAAAAGCTCACCATGACGATAACAGTCAATACTCCGACGATATCCCACACATGACCAAGCATATAGTGCCCTACCTCGTGTCCGGTTACCGCTTTGACTTCATCGAGTGAGGCCTCGTCGAGTGCCACGTCTGAAATAGCGATTCGTGCCGACGCGCCAATGCCACTGACATTGGCGGTAAAGTTATTCGATTGACGCGAGCCGTCATACATAAAAATACGGTCCAGCGGGATGTTTGCTTCGACAGCCATTGCCTCTACCGCATCTTTCACTTCACCCTCTGGTATGGGTTGGTAATCATTGAACATGGGTTCGATAAAGATGGGCCCAAGTAACAGCAACGCGGCGAAAAATCCCGCGGTGAGACCGCCCGACCAGAGCCACCACAGTTTCCCCATGCGCCGAATGAGGGCGTAAACCCCCGTGAGGAATAACCCCATGAGAATGGCGTTGGTGGCCAGTGCAATACCGGACTGTCCCAAGTAGTCACTCAAAGGCTGGCTGGTGCGGCCATATTGGGTTTCCCGCCACCAGTTGGCGTAGAGCGACCAGGGAAGTTCGACAATGCTGCTCAGCACAATAAAGGCCGCGCAGATACAAAAGCAGCGGGTAAAAAAGCTGCGCTGGGCGAGGCTGTTGCTCACGCGCACCAAGACGCCGCTGCGGATCAACAACCAGGCAGCGATGACCGAAACAATGAGCCCTCCCAACATCAACCAATGATTGCCGGTGGTGTAGGCGGCCGCCTGTGCCAGCGCGCTGTCGCCAAGACTATTGATGTAGGCGTCGGTCGCCTGCTTAGGATCGAACTGCGGATCTAGTGCCATGGCTTTTCCCCGTTTTGCGTTTCGTTGGCGCCCGAGCAAATCTGTGTCTCAGGCGCATGATGGGAGAGTCCCGCCATCCGCGTACACCGTGTTGTATGGGTGATGGCAAAGACTTGTTACTCTTGTTTTTGAGCGGTAGCGTACACCTATTTATGATGCGACCGTTAGTCGCCGGACGTGAGCCGGCAGTGCGAGAGGATCAGGGATTCAACACCGCAACCGATGAAATTGATCCGACATTGCTTTGATGGGATTGAAGCCCGTGCAGGCGCTTGAGCTGCGGGTGGGCGCTCTGGCGGCCGAGCGCTTGGCGGCCGAGGGTTGGCACGCTGAACTGTTCCACGGGCTGATTGGCGCCTCGGGGGGGCCGAAGTGGCTCATTCTCGGCCAGCTTGATCGCGCACTCTATCGTGAACTGCTGAGCAAGCGGGACTCATCTTTGGTAGCGGTTGGATCCTCGATAGGGTCCTGGCGTCATGCGATGCTAGCTCAGGATGATCCGATTGCCGCCTACGACCGTTTTGAGGAGGCATATCTCGCCCAGCATTACAGCCGCGCCAAGCCGTCTATCGAGGAGGTAACGGCTGTCAGCGATCAATTATTAGAGGCAGCCCTGGGGCCGGATGGCGCGCGTGCCGTGCCGAATCATCCTTGGATGCGGAGCCACATCGTTACCGCTCGGGGGCGTGGGCTGACCAACGCGACGGGGGGTGGGGGATTGGCCCTGGGCCTCGCAGTAGCGGCTCTGGGCAATGCGATCTCCCGGCGGACGTTGCCTCTTTCCTTTGATCGTGTGGTTTTCTCCCACGACAGCTCCTACAACAACACCGCCCACACCAACACTGCCCATAAAATCACCCGCCATACTCCCCATGACATCGGCGTGTCGGGCGCTTGTCCGGTGACGTCTCGATTGCTCGCCGGCTTTAACACCCATTATGTTGCGCTCACCGAGCACAACGTGGCCCGCGCGCTCAAAGCGAGTGGTGCCATTCCCTATTTGTTTGACGGCGTTATCGATGTGCCCGGAGGACCCAAGGGTGCTTATTGGGATGGCGGCATTATTGATTACCACTTCGATCTTGAGGCGCTCAGCGAGGATAAGCTGTGGCTGTACCCGCATTTTGGTGCCGGGGTGACCCGCGGCTGGTTTGATAAATTTTTGCCCTGGCGGGCGGGACGACGACCGTCGGTAGATCAGTTGATTATGCTGTGCCCGAGCCGTGCTTTTCTCGATCAACTGCCGTTCAAAAAAATCCCCGACCGGCGGGATTTCGGGAAAATGCCGGAGGCGGAGCGGGTGCGTTACTGGCAGCATTGCGTGGCTGAATCCCAGCGGTTGGCAGACGAATTTGCGGCGCTGGTGACGGGTCACAACCCTCTCGCGGGCGCGGTCATCCTGTAAATGCCCGAAACGCACGGTGACTAGCGGCGGGCGTCGGTTGCGCCGACAGGACCGCTGGTCTCAATCAGGAACCCGTTTGACGGTTTTTCCCTGCGCGGATGGGGGGGCATGGGTAGACTCTTGAACCCTACAAGCACTCGAGTCACGCCCCCCGATGGCAACATCTCAACTTATTTCTGGCCCTGACAGACGTTTTCAGCTGCGGGTTGATGGCGCTCCCTACTTTATTAAGGGGGCTGGCCTTGAATTCGGTCAGATGGCGCTATTGGCGGCTTGCGGTGGGAACACCTTCAGAACATGGCGAGTGAATAACGGCGCGCAGTCAGCCGAGGAGATACTCGACGAGGCCGCGCGACTCGGCTTGAAGGTCTGCATGGGGCTCGATTTGGCCCGCGAGCGTCACGGGTTTGATTATTCCGACGCGCTCTCTGTTGCCCAACAGCAAGAAGCCATGATGCGGGACGTTGAGCGATTGAAAGATCACCCGGCACTTTTGATGTGGGGGCTGGGTAACGAGCTTAATCTCCGATCGAAAAACCCACGTGTTTGGGACGCGGTGGAATCGTTGGGCCGTGCTATCAAGGCCGTTGACGGCCAGCACTTGGTGACCACTATGTTGGCGGGTATTGATGCCAAAACAATTTCGGCTATTAGCAAGCGCGCGCCGTCATTGGATTTCTTATCCTTCCAAATCTACGGCGAGATCGACGATCTGCCCGATATATTGAAGGCTGCGAACTACGACGGGCCTTATCAAATTACCGAGTGGGGGCCCACTGGCCATTGGGAGAGCCCGGAGACTACCTGGGGCAGGCCGGTCGAGGCATCGAGCCTGAGGAAGGCGGAAGATATCTCTCGTCGTTATCACGATGTCATTTTGGGCGACCCAGAGCGCTGTTTGGGATCCTATATTTTTTTGTGGGGTCAGAAACAGGAACGAACACCCACTTGGTACGGTTTGTTTCTAGAAAGTGGCCGGCGCACAGAAGCCGTGGATGTCATGCAGCACGCATGGACGGGTAAGTGGCCTGCTGTACGAGCGCCGCGCATACGCGACCTGCTGCTGAATAAAAAACACGCGACGGACAGTGTCACGGTTCAGGAGAGCGCATCGATGGCGGCTGAAGCCGTCATTGAGAACGTCAGCGACGATGCTCGCGTGTCGTGGATCGTCAGAGAGGAGGTTGATCGGGCACTTCAAAGTGATGGTGGCGACTTTGAACCCACCCCGCCCACCGTAATTGAAGCACACGGAACGCCGGCAGCAAGCTTTCGATTTAATGCGCCCGTAGCGGGGGAGTATCGCCTGTATTGCCAAGTCGACAATGCGGAGGATGCGAGCGCGGTTGCCAATATTCCTTTTAGGGTGGGTCAGCGTGAAAAACAACAAAAAGCAAACAAGCATAAGGCGAACGCCGCATGACAACCCAAGTACTTGACGCCGACTCGGCCGTAATCCACCCCCGGGCAGTGAAACCCACGACGGGTATTCCTTTCGGGCAGCAGGTTGCCTTCGGTGTGGGTATGTTGGCCAACCAAATGTTTCCCGCGGCCCTTGGCATTTTTATGGTCATACTGGTGCAAGGCCTTGGCATGAGCCCCATTCTTTGGGGGCTTATCTTCTTTTTGCCGAAGCTGGTTGATGCCATTACTGACCCGCTGATGGGCTATATATCGGACCGCACTGAGTCACGTTGGGGCAAGCGCCGCCCGTACATCTTTATTGGTGCGATCATCGCGGGGCTCTCGTATATGGCGATGTGGCAGCTCTCTGCAGAAGATAGTCAGATGTACAACTTCTGGTACTTCTTGGCGTGGTCGATCGTATTTTTCATCGGGATGACCATTTTCTCTGTGCCCTATGTCGCCATGGGCTATGAAATGAGCAAGGACTACCATGAGCGGACTCGACTGATGGCCGTGGCGCAGTGGATAGGGCAGTGGGCTTGGGTAATCGCCCCTTGGTTTTGGGTGGTGCTTTACGATCCAGATTGGTTTGCGTCGGCCGCCGAGGGCGCACGCACAGTGTCAATCTACGTTGGGGCTGGCTGCATGCTGCTGGCGATGGTGCCGGCGATTTTTTGTCGGTCTATAGAGTCAACAGAGGAGATGGGCTCGGCAGAAGATAAGCCTGAGTCCCTCGCTGACACCTTCAAAGATTTGTTTAACGGCATCACGATCACCTTTCAAAACAAGCCCTTTCAAAAAATATGCATTGCCACTTTCTGCATTTTCAACGCGTACAACTGTGTCGCTGGATTTGCCTTTTTCATCATTGTTTATTACATGAACGGTGGAGACCCCGTTGCGGCGGGTAACTGGCCCGCGGTGTTTGGCAGCGCCTCTGCTTTATGCACCTGTTTTCTCGTTATTCCCGTCATTAATTGGATGGCGCAACGCTACGGTAAACTTCAAACCTTCCTCATTACGCAGTCTATGTCCCTAGCGGGTTACGCTATGTTCTGGTGGAGTTTCACTCCTGAGAACCCCTACCTGATGTTGGCGCCTATTCCGCTCTTTGTGTTTGGTATTGGCGGATTGTTTACCCTAATGATGTCGATGACAGCTGACATTTGTGATTTGGATGAACTGCAGACTCACGAACGTCGCGAAGGACTTTTCGGCGCAATTTACTGGTGGATGGTGAAGTTTGGTGCAGCCTTCGCGGGTTTGTTGAGCGGTTTGATATTGAGCTTGGTTGGATTTGACCAGGCTGTTACCGTGCAATCCGATAGCGCGCTTGCGGGCCTTAGGGCTGCGTTTATTTTGGTGCCTGTCACGGGGACCCTTATCGCGCTTTGGGTGATGCGATCCTATGACCTAGACGAAGCGCGGGTCCGAGAAATTCGCGAGGAACTGGACGCACGCGCCGCGGCGTCATGATTGCGCTTTTCCGCAAGCGGTGGTCGTCTTCTTCTTACAGGTCCTTATGAGCGGGTTTTTGCCACTGCCACGTCAATGCGCGCAACATCGCCAAGCTTCATAAACAGGGATGCAGATACATCCGCATCCAGCTCGCCTTCTGGAAACTCCTGCTGATCACCGTTGGCGTAGGTCACCATCACGCGCCCATCGTCATCCCCATCACGGGAATAAACGACTGGGACCTGACAATAAGTGAAACCAAGCTGAGAGGGCTTTAGTGCCTGGGTGTGAACGGCTCCCTGTACGTCGACATACTCGAGGGCACCTTCATCCGTTAAAAACTCACAGTCCCGAAGTAAGGTGGGTTTGAACGCGACTTGGCCCTTGTTCACCTGAACACCCAGCTCACCCAAGCGAGTGAGCACCTCCTCTTTGACCTGGCCCGTCATACCCGGCTGGCGTGCGCCTGCGAAGCCCGGGGTATGAGAGTAGGGGTCGGTAGGGAATGCGCCATAGACATCCGGGGTCTTATTAAAGCCTATGCCCTCCCGCACATCGTAATAAGCGGCGATCAAAGCTTCCATAGTGGCACCTGAACACCCGGCTTTTTCCGCGACACGCACGGTATCCAAGACAGCGAGTAACAGTTTTGACACCATGTGCCAGTAAATTGAGCCTAGGCCCTCGTAGGCATACATGCCCCCCGATCGGCCTGTAAAGGTGGCGCAATCGAACAGCGTAGAAAACAGCGACTCAATAGCATCACTCTCTGCAGCGACTTCGGCTTCAAAACCCTGTCTTGCGATCGCTTTCAGTGCGCCGCGCACTGACGCCGTATTGGTAAAGTGGCCAGCAAAATAGGCATTTCCTTTGGCATCGCATTCAATCAGTTGTGTGTCGCCGCTCGCTTTTAACGCGGCGAGTAAAGTCGAGGCAGCTATGGTCTCACTAGGAATGATGTTGCGGTCGATGAACGCCGGGAGTTTGCGATTTGGGTAGAGCAGGTAAGAATGTTGCCGCGCGGTATAAAGCGAGGAAGCCCGTAAACGTCGTAACAGATCCAATGCTTCCTCGGCGTCGAGCACATCGGTGCTTAGGACGGCAACTTGGCCTTCAAGCATCTCATAAAGCCGTCGGATTTCAGCCCCATCGGTGTCTATTTGAATGCGGTTATAGGCGTGATAGAGGCCATCGGCATTGCGGTTATTGCGGATGCTGGTGGCGGCAACGCTCGTCGCCGTGGTCAGAAAGTTAAGTAGGTTTGATGCAGAAATCTCGGTTCGTTTACCGCTGAAGCCTGCCGAGTAGATCTGCTCGCGATAGGTTTCACCCGCAGTGCCCAGTGAATCCATGACAATCTTTCGCGTCTGGTCAGAGACCGGGCCTGCGGTCAATGCATCGCTGTGGTTCAAAAGTACCTGGGCCACGGCCGCAAATAGCGTACCGACCTCTACAGAAAGAGATACAGATTGGTCTGTCAGCTCTTCGATGAGCGGTATTATTTGTTTGAGGAATCGGTGCATATAGCAAAGAGTGACCACTGACACTCCACTACCGACCAGCGCATTATTGGCATCGTTCCATTCGGGGCGCTGCGTGTTCATCCAGATACCCGCATCTGGAATAAAGTTAGTGAGCTTTGCCAGCAGCGTCACCAGAAGTTTTTCGATCAGGCTGACCTGCAGCACGCTGCCATCGGTATCAAGAATAAGTCGACCATCCGCGCCAATCGACTGAACCCGTTGTTCAATAGCTTTATCAAGCGCATCGTCGAATACGATGGTGTCGTAGGGATTGGTCATAATGTCGCGGTAGCCCTTGATGCGATAAGGGACATTCGCGTAAGCGAACAGATCGCGGGTCATCAACGAAGACATGGCTGTCGGGTTGTGCGCCACCGTTTGTTCGATCAACTTCGAGAGGTAAATCAGTTGGTGATCACCCCAATAGCCAATGTTCGCCCAGGGGTTTTCCGGTTCGGGTCGTTCCCAGTCAATCCCCTGGCGTGTTATGCGGTAGGGGTTGTAGCCATCGGCCGTAGTGGCATTTAAAAACTTGGTCACCATGTTGGTTCCGAAACAGGGAATCGACGTGCTGAGTGCCTCCCAGTTTTGGAAAATATCTCGCCAGTTGCCTTCGTAGTTGAGGCGCTTGTTGCCCGCCTTATCTTTTACATCGATGGTAAAGCGATTCCAGGGTCGTGACGGGTCGCCATGGCGCCGACTGAAAGTTAGTGGCAGGTACTCTAGGCACAAACGCTCAAGCTGTGGGTCGTCTTTCGATTCAAGCGCCTTGTTCAGTTCATGGCGTGTGAGTGTCTCTGGCAACTCACCGAAAAACTGGCTGTTTTTCCGAGTTACCCCGGTGTTCCAGGCGCTACAAAAACTTTCGAGGTCTTTCTTGCTGATGGCATAGTTATCTTCAAACAACCCCCCGCGCATGATGTTAAAGAGCACGTTGGCGGCGTGATGGTTCGCTGTCAGTAGATCGTTAGAGTGCTGAAGGCCGTCTGCGGTAGCGACCAGACGCTTTAAGTTGGCGCTGCCCAGCGCAATATTTGCCTCGACGTTAGCGCGCAGTACATCTTCATTGTCGAGATTAGCGAGCGTATTTCTTACAGCCGCGGGCCCCTGATTGACATCCGCAACGATGCCCCATTCAGCGCGTTTTCCAGGGGGTAGCGTCAGGTCCTGATGAATAAAATAAGCACCCGGGCGCCCCAAAATTTCTTGTTCGTCTTCAACTATTTGTCCGTGCCGAAACGCTTCTAGCTGCAGGGAGCTCAATAAATAGGTAGACGCATTCGTGCCATAGGACCAAACGGTAGTCGCTGATAAGGCTTCGCTCGGCTCGGCGCGATCTGACAGGATGGAGCTCATGGCGTAAATGGCCAAGGGTGAATTGGCGACCCGCTCATTTTTCTTGTAGGCATCCACCAAGCAGCTGAGTTCATTTTGGGTGCCGGCGAGGACGCCATAGGGGAGAAGATTTTCGATGCCGTCGAGAACCCGGAGTTGTTGTGTTTCAGAGGAAAGACTTTCAAGGTCGGATTGCTTTACAAACCCATACTCGTCAGAAGTCGCCCATGTATAACTAAAACGCAGGCCTAGATCATGATTAGTTTCTTCGAAAACGAGTTTATCCCCCAGCACGTTTTTGTAGAGACTTCGGGTTACCTCGTAGACGCGGTGATGGATGGGCGAAAACGGCTCCCACAGGAGCTGTTTATCGGAGCTTTCAACGAGAATAAGCGTGCGGCTTCCGGTGTGGGAGGAATTTTGGCGAATTTTGTCTTCGGTGTAGTAGGGGAATAGCGCGCTGTCACAGTCGGTGCGGCCCGCGGACAGGCCACCACGGGTAGAGATGAATAGCCAGTGGTTAGAGTCGCTGACAACGCTTATAAAAAAGTCCGCCATATCGCTGAAATTCTCGATGCGATAGAACATCTCACCGTCTCGCAAGACGTAGGAACCAGAGACGGGTTTAGCGGTTGTCGACAGTGAGCTTTCGCCCAAAAAAACAGCTTTGCGTGTCATAGATTTTTTTCTTTTGGTCAAGTACTACTCATGGCAGTAGTTTAGTGGCGACTAGAGGGGGCCGGGTATTAGCTGACCTATTCCTCGGTGCGGGTCTCCGTGAGGAGTCACTGTCCATCCGCGCTGTCGCATCACGCTAGGGTGTCACCTCTTTATGGTGCTACTCAATACCGTACCAATTCGCAACAGCATTTTACGCTAAGTCAAACGCCCACCATCGTAAGCCAGCCAAGAATTTGTCGATACGTCAGGGCTTCCGGTTTATCCAGACAAATGCGCGCCTTGTCGTATTCCGGCTATCAAAATACGACGCCCTCGGTACCATTCTGGCGTCAAACAGTTATATCTAATTTTTAAGGACACATTCGATTATGTCAGCGAGACATGGGAAGCATCACCATCTTCTCAATCCAACGAGCCACTCAGTGGACCAAACCCCACTGGATGAGCGGGTACGGGTGCTATTGGATCAAAAAATGCATGGCATCTCTTTTAGTGCTTATGGCGAAGATCAGAAGCCGGGTGACCCATTGAGTCGAGGCCAAATAGAGCGTCGGATGGCCGTCCTGTCACGCCACTTTAATTGGGTTCGCTCGTTCTCAACGACCCAGGGAAACGACCTTATTCCGCTAGTCGCCAAGGAGCAGGGGCTGAGCACGCTGGTTGGCGCATGGTTGGGCAGGGACGACAAAAAGAACCGTATTGAGATCGACAACCTGATTGCCTTGGCCGAGCAGGGTGCTGTCGATGTCGCCGCGGTGGGTAATGAGGTCCTCTATCGCGATGACCTGACAGAAGACCAGCTGTTGGCGTTTATGCAGGAGACTCGGGATCGCTTGCCAGCGCATATTCCCATGGGTTACGTCGATGCTTACTATGAGTTCGAGGATCGCCCCAGGGTCACGCAAGCCTGCGATGTGCTGCTGACCAACTGCTACCCCTTCTGGGAAGGGTGCGCTCATCCCTACGCCATTTTGTACATGCAGGACATGTATCGTCGCGTACAGCGTGTCGCTGAGGGTAAGCGCGTCATCATTTCAGAAACCGGTTGGCCCAGTGCGGGTGGGAACTTTTACGGAGCCGAGTCTTCACCTCAGGGCGCCTACTTATATTTCCTGCGCGCCATGGAGTGGGCTGCCAGCGAAGACATCGAGATGTTTTATTTTTCTTCCTTCGATGAAGCTTGGAAAGTGGCTGGCGAAGGTGGTGAGGGAGATGTTGGTGCTCACTGGGGCCTTTGGGATAAAGACGAACAGTTTAAATACGCTAAGGTGTCATGAATCAGGACGCCACACTCGCCTATAAATCGGCCATCTGTTATTCCGGCTTTAGAGACGGACAGAGTCCCGATACCGGTCTCTTCCCTTCGAAGGAGCAGATAGCCAGCGATCTTGCGTTGCTGGAGGGGAGATGGAAGGCACTTCGTCTCTATGCCTGTGATCTCCATTCGCAGCGAGTTCTCGAGGTGATCGACGAGCAAAATCTCGACTTTAGGGTGATGCTTGGCGCTTATATTGGCGCTGAGCAGAGCAATCCCGAGTGTCCCTGGGGAGCTGAGTACCCCTCACAGGTTCTCAAGGCCAATAAGCGACGTAATCAGGAGGAAATCGCGCGGGCAGCCGAGTGGGCTAATCGGTACCCGGCCATTGTCGATGTGGTTTCAGCGGGGAACGAGGCGACGGTTGACTGGACTGACCATTTAGTTTCTGTCGAGTCGGTTATCGATTACGTGGATTTCCTGAAAAAACATATCGAGCAGCCGGTCACCTTCTGCGAAAACTATGTGCCCTGGCTTGGCAAGCTCGATGCATTGGTGCCGCACGTGGACCTTATTGCTATTCATACCTACCCGGTCTGGGAGTACAAGACGGCTCAGGAGGCCTTGGCGTATACCCAGGCCAATTATGAAGCGGTTAGTGAGCGCCACCCCGACAAACAAATCATCATTACCGAAGCGGGTTGGGCAACGGCGTCAGATGGCCGCGGCATCCCGCCTGAAAACGTTAGCGAGCATTACCAGCAGCAGTACGTTAGGGAGCTACTTGGATGGGCGCGTGATCGGGAAATCCTGGTTTATCTGTTTGAGGCCTTTGATGAGAATTGGAAAGGGTCTAATCATCCGCTAGAGCCCGAAAAACACTGGGGTATCTATCGGGCTGACCGACAGCCGAAGCTCGTCATTTCTCCCTAGCTGCGTTCAGACGCCGTGAACCCCTCTAGTTGCAGTGGGGCCGGGCTGATGGAAGTCCCTCTAGGGTCTTGAGACCGGCGCCGGAAATCCTTACCATTCGCGACCCATGCCGGTGTAGCTCAGTTGGTAGAGCAGCTCATTCGTAATGAGAAGGTCGTAGGTTCGACTCCTATCTCCGGCACCATGTATACGCCTATAGACCGCATAAACGTTGACTTCTTGCCTTTGTCAGCGCACAGTATCTCAGCAGTACCACTAGTATCAGCAGGAGGCGTTAGAGGCCCCCGGGGGGTAAAAAGCAGGGCACCCCTGCCTACTGCCTAGTCACCACACCAGCCTGAACAAGCTCTGCCTGTGTGGCGGCTCAGGCATAAAAAAGCCCAACACGTGGCTGGGCTTCTTTGATTGATATAGTGATTACTTCTTGAGTTTACGTAGACCGAAGAGTCCAACTAGGCCGCCTAGAGCAAGTAAGCCGAACAGGGGTAGTGCTGGCACTGGTGTGGCTGGGGCTACAGGCGTAACGCTGTTACTTGCGGAAGAAGCCGCGCTCGTACCCACAGCATTGGTCGCCGTCACCGTAAAGGTATAAGCCGTGCCATTA
>Ga0233450_10003026_pt1 | contig 16056 bp, 19 predicted proteins | sample 011ome_30_FD_189956 | JGI IMG/M metagenome (GOLD analysis project Ga0233450, IMG submission 189956) | Coastal salt marsh microbial communities from the Groves Creek Marsh, Skidaway Island, Georgia - 011501CT (spades assembly) | ecosystem: Environmental > Aquatic > Marine > Intertidal zone >... | reverse complement strand
ACATCTAAGCGAAAAACATCCTGAATTAACACAAGCCTTTTTTAAATTCTTAAATGAATCAAAAGAGGCTTGCACTCATCTCTTTATTCTTGGAGATCTTTTTGAGACATGGATTGGAGACGATGACGATTCATCACTTCACTCTGAAATTAAAACAGCCCTAAAGTCATTTACAACAAATGGACCAGAAACTTTTTTTATTCATGGCAATAGAGACTTTTTAGTTGGTGAGGTTTTTGCAAAGGAAACTGGAGTAACGATCCTGCCGGATCCTTACACCCTTGAAATCAATGGGCAAAAAGTCATTCTTAGTCACGGCGACTTCTTGTGTACGGATGATAGAGATTATATTGATTTTAGAAATCAGGTCAGAAATCAAGACTGGAAAAATAGCTTCTTAAAGAAAAGTTTAAATGAGAGAAAACAAATCGCTGCAAATTTGAGAGCAGATAGTAAAGAAGCAACCGCTAAAAAATCAGATGCTATTACCGATGTTAATAAAGAAGCAGTTGAAGATTTTATCAGCAAGTATCAACCCCGCCTATTCATTCATGGCCACACACATCGACCTAATGTGCATGGTGTTGGGCAATCTAAAAGGATTGTTCTTGGAGATTGGGGAAACTATGGGTGGCTGCTCAGTATTGATGGCCAAGAATTTAACTTAGAAAAATTTTCTATTGCCTAATTATTGGCCTAAATAATAAACCAATTATTAAAAAAATAAAGCCAAGCAATAGCCTTGGATCTCCTAAATAAAGTTGGTTCTCTACAGGAAAAGCTATAGTTTTTTCCAACGCAGCAATCTTATACTTATGTTTACTATACATATCTGGATGAGTCACTATTTCTAAGAAGGTACGTCTGCTTTTATATCTAAATAAAGCGGCTGTCTCCCAAACTTCTGCATTTTCTATGCCCACCAAATCCATAGAATTATTAACTGCATTGCCTAGAAATACAGGATGTGATGCTCTTTTAAAAAGCTCTCCATACATATGCTCCATGTACTTGTTCATTAGCATATCTGATGATTCTTCTGCCACTGTTCCGTCCGGGAAAACAGGGTTCTCAGACATATCAATCACATTAATCATAAGAAATTGCTTGCCTGAATCTTCTCTCATGAACTTTTGTAGTGATTCCATGGTCCGAGGCTCTAGGACACGATTATCTTTTAAAGCATTGCTTTCAAATTTTTCTGCGTAATATTGAATTTCAGCATCGGTTAGCTTGCCGCCAAAATCTGTATACCAAGCAAAGAATAGGCTATAAATAATTAATAAAGATCCCCAAACCCTCATAATTACTCTGCTCTCTTGCCTACCACTGAGATTAAAAATATTACTACCGCTATTACAAATGGAAGCAGAGCTAGATCAACTCCTGGAGTAATATCTTTCGTATATTGGCCGATAGAAGTTATATCTTCTCTGATAAAAGGATAAAGAAATAATCTTTGACCCCAGTCTAAAACCCAAAATAAGCTCATAAGAGGTATTAAAGATTTATACCTAAAGATTACTACCCAACAAACAAGACAAAACATAAGTTGAGCATTACCCCATAATGAAAAAAATCTGTAAATAACCGGCATAGGATCTGGATCACCGGTTAAAACAACAAAGTTTGCAATGTCATGAAGGCCATAGGACTCAAACAGCATGTGTATTATCGAGCGCCAAGTCATTAGGGCAGTAAATAAAATAAAACCCCATACAGCAATCTTTGGGCTATCAAGCTCATTGGTGACGGTTGTGGGTAATATTTTAGAAAAATTAAACATGTTTTTATTCTACACAACTGGAAGATATAAAACTTAGATAATTTTGCACAACAATTGATAAAAAAAGATTGTCGTCAATTATTTTATACTGTATATTTATACAGTATTTATAAAAACCCTTATGAAAGTTAACTATATCGGAAAAATTTCTGAAGAAAATCTGCCGGCGATATTTGTGCCCTATTTTCTTGAGTCTGTGCATGCAGGGTTCCCCAGCCCTGCAAGCGACTATATTGAAAGCCCAATAGATCTTAATAAGCATCTAATAAAAAATGGAGCAGCTACTTTTTTAGTCAGAGCTCAAGGCCAATCCATGCTTGGCTCTGGAATAACCGATCAAGCTGTTCTGATTGTTGATAGAAGCATTAAGCCAACCCATGACAGTATTGTTGTTGCATCTATAGATGGTGAGTTTGTTTGCAAGCGCTTAAAACTAAAACCAAAAATGTGCTTAATGCCCGATAACCCAAACTACCCTCCTATCTTTATCAATCATGGCCAGGAATTAGAAATAGTAGGTACCGTTACCGCTGCAATTAATAAGTTCTAATGGCCCTTGCTTTAGTAGATTGCGATAGCTTTTATGCATCATGCGAAAGGATCTTTCGACCTGATTTAAAAAATGTACCCATTGTTGTTTTATCAAATAACGATGGCTGCGTTATTGCAAGAAGTGCAGAGGCTAAAAAAATGGGTATTGGTATGGGTGTACCTTGGTTTAAAGTCAAAGATTCTTTCTTGTCTCAAGGTGGCGAAGTCTTTTCATCTAACTTTACTTTCTATGGAGATATATCAGCCAGAGTCATGAATATACTCGAAGGCTTTGTACCAAAAGTTGAGGTCTATAGTATTGATGAAGCCTTTCTTGGTTTAGATGAGCTTGAGAAAAATTATGATCTTTATGACTTTGGATGTCATATAAGAAGATTGATAAAACAATGGACTGGAGTGCCAGTACGTATTGGAATAGCTCCAACTAAAACCTTAACAAAGATTGCCATCAATGAAGTTAAGAGACTCAATATTCCAACTAAAGTTCATCGAATATCATCTAACAAAGACATAAGATATGCATTAAAAAATACTCCAGTTGGAGATGTTTGGGGTGTTGGCAGAAGGTTAAATGAGCACCTTAGTAAAGCTAGAATAACTAGCGCTCTACATTTAGCAGATATTGATCCAAGGCATGCTAAACGTAAGTTTAGTGTAGTTCTAGAACGCACAGTTAGAGAGCTTAGAGGCCAAAGATGTATTGGTATCGAGGAAAATATAACAGCAAAAAAACAAATAGTAGTAAGTCGTAGTTTTGGCTCAAGGGTAACTAACCTAGAAACATTAAAGCCAATTGTAAGTAACTTTGCTGTTAGAGCATCAGAGAAATTAAGAAATGAAAAGCAGAAATGTTCTCAAGTTTCTGTTTTTGTAAGAACAAGTCCTTTTAGTGATCACAAACCTCAACATAGAGGATATAAGACCATAGAACTTTTAACCCCAACAAATGACACAAGAGATATCCTGGCTGCAGCAAAGAAAGCTTTGGTACCGATTTATAAATCAGGCTATGACTATGCAAAAGCAGGCATTTTATTGAACCGGTTTTCTAATACTTCCTCTAAACAGTACTCGCTCTTTAGAGATCCTGATGAACCAAAAGAAAACACAAAGTTTATGGAATATATTGATCAATTAAATAGTTATCAAACTCAAATTTATTACGCCTCCCAGAACACAAGCCAATGGTCTCCCATGAAACAAAATATGACCTCACCTAAATACACTACTTGTTGGTATGAGCTGCCACTTGCAAAATAATTAAAAAATATTATTGGCATAAATATTGCAATTGAAATAGTACAAGGAGAATGTTTATGATTGATTATTTAAATAGATTCTATCTATTTTGCAAAGAAGAGCCTCTTTGGGTGGTGGCTTTTGCTTTTTGTGGATTTATTAATCTAACAGCATATTTAACGCTGTAATCTAGTTAATATCGACAGCAAATTTTTTTAATATCTCTAAATCTACTATAGAGAGTGCCTTCTTATTAGTCTTTTTAAGATATACACGAGGCGCAAAACCATGTTCATATGCTTCTTTCCACCTTTCAGCACATACACACCACGAATCGCCTTCTTTTAAGCCTGGAAAATTAAATTCTGGCCTAGGGGTTGATAAATCATTGCCGCGTGCTTTTGAAAAGGAAAGAAAATCATCGGTTATGAAGGAGCAAATAATATGCAGCCCCCTATCATGAGTGTCAGTATGACAAAAACCATCTCTGAAATAACCCGTAATTGGATTTGAGCAACATTCCTCAATGGGCTCATCAAAAATATTAGTTTGGTTCATCTTTTTTTATTTCCTCTTTATATTTTTCATAATCTTCCCAATCATGGGGCGTGCCAACATTTTGAATTCCATTAATTGCTCTGTATAAACTTTTTGATCTTAATTTTGTTCTATCTTGTTTTTTGCCAAGGATTTTATTCCATCCTTCTTTGAAATATTTAAAGAAATTTTTTTCATCAGCCATCTGATGATTTTGGCATAAATTTAAAATTTTAAAATAGTCGGCCCATAAATGTTTGCTAAAATAAATTTATGGCCAAAGGAAAAATTCTCTTCAATGAAAAATGCTCTATTTGTAATTATGAAATTAAGCATTATAAAAAAAGATCAGATCTTAACTTTGAAGATTGCAGCGATATGAATGATAAGTATCTCAAAAAACTTCATGTCGTATTTGAAGATGGAGATGAATTAATTGGTGTGGATGCATTTATTTATGTGTGGAAGAGAACTCATGGTTATGGTTGGTTAGCTAAATTTACAAGTGCTCCTGTGATATATCAATGTGCAAAAATAGCCTATTCTTGTATAGCATTTCTTTTATTTTGGCGTTTCAAGATAGTTCAAAAATTCAATTAGAATAAAGCTGAATGAGAATAGTTATCGAAACGATTTTCATTAAAAATATTACGTAATATCAGTACTTTACATATATTTATTATTCATATATATTGTCTTTAAATTCACTAAATACGGAGACAATTGTGGAAATGAAAGAGATTGATTCAAAGCTGGTATGCAATATTTTAAATGAAATAATGGAGTACGAGCTTGCTGGTGTGGTTAGGTATACCCACTCAGCAATGATGGTAAGTGGACCTTATAGGTTGCCAATAGTCACCTTCTTAAAAGAACAAGCTGCCGAATCGTTAATGCACGCTCAACAAGCTGGAGAATTGATAGTTGGTTTAGATGGCCACCCAAGTCAACGAATAGCTAAAATTGATGAAACCCACAGGCACTCCATTAAGGATATTCTGGAAGAAAGTCTTGATCATGAATTGCATGCATTGAGTTTGTATAAAAAACTTTTAGGTAATGTTGCAGATAGATCTATTTACCTTGAAGAGTATGCCAGAGGGTTGATAGGTGAGGAAGAGCAGCACTCACTAGAATTGAAAGCTATGCTTAAAGACTTTGGTTAGTATCAAGCTTTTTTGAAATACCTTTGATGATGAGCTTCAGAAAGTTTTAGTAGCTCATCATTAATTTCATCTTTAATAGTTTTTGGGTTGTAGGTAATAAGAGCCTTGATGCCAAATTGTGTAAGATCAAGTTCTTGTGAACCAGCGGCTCTTAACAAATCAAATATCCAAGTCAGTGGATTAAGCGCATTATTAAAGTTAATAGCATTTTCTTTGAGCTTATTTTCAAAGACAGATAGATCAAGAATTTCGAAACGTTCTTTTAGAATTAAGAGCTTAAATTCTTCAAGGCGAGAATTGACCACCTCTTTTTCTTTTGTGTTGTATTTATTCCAATTAATGACCTCATGAACAAATCTTTTACAACCTTTACATACATCATCGCCGTATGTGGTAGAACAAATACCAAGGCATGGAGTTGATGATCGGGTCTTAAACATAATTAAATAAATTTTAACCTATTTTTAAACATAAGTTATTTTAGTCATTTTGTAGATAGGCGCTAAATAGAAGAGTAAAATGAGCCACGGAGATAACCTATGCTAAACGAATATAAAACACACGTTCAAGAAAGAGCAGATCAAAATATCCCTCCTCTTCCTCTTGATGCAGATCAAACCTCTCAATTAGTTGAGCTTTTAAAAAGCGAACATGATGAGTCAGACATGCTTCTTCACCTTCTTAAAGAAAGGGTTCCAGCTGGAGTTGATCAATCAGCATATGTTAAGGCTGCATTTCTTGCAGATATAACAACTGGCAAGGCTTCAAGTCCATATATCAATAAAGAAGAAGCAGTTGGAATTTTAGGAACTATGCTTGGGGGATACAACATACAACCATTAATTGAGTGTTTAAAAATCGAAGAACTTGGCGATGCAGCAGCAGATGCACTAAGTAAAACTTTGCTAATTTTTGATGCATTTAATGAAATATTTGAACTTGCGCAAACAAATTCTTATGCAAAAAAAGTTATAGATTCTTGGGCTGATGGAGAATGGTTTACTAGCAAACAAGAAATTCCAGAACAAATAAAATTAACAGTCTACAAAGTACCTGGTGAAATTAATACAGATGATCTTTCACCTGCAACTGATGCATGGTCAAGACCTGATATACCTCTTCATGCCTTAGCAATGTTTAAAATGCCAAGAGAAGGCTTGGAAAGACCTTTGGAGACTATTGAAGAGTTAAAAGAAAAAGGTAATCCACTTGTTTTTGTTGGTGATGTTGTTGGAACTGGTTCTTCAAGAAAATCTGCAACGAATTCTGTCTTATGGCATATGGGTGACGAAATCCCATGCATTCCAAATAAAAAAGAAGGAGGCTTCTGCTTTGGTGGAAAAATAGCTCCTATATTTTTTAATACCCTTGAAGATTCAGGTGCCTTTCCAATTGAGTTAGACGTTTCAGAAATGGAAATGGGCCAAGAAATAATACTTGAACCACATAATGGAAAAGTTTTAGATGCAAGCTCAAATGAAGTTATTTCAACATTTGAATTAAAAACAGATGTTCTTCTAGATGAAGTAAGAGCTAACGGTCGTATTCCATTGATAATTGGTAGGCAGCTTACTGATAAGACAAGAGAAGCTTTAGACCTTGAGCCTACAACTATATTTAGAAGACCTGAAAGCGAAGATGCATCTGACAAAGGTTATACATTGGCACAAAAAATGGTTGGAAAGGCTTGTGGTGTCGAAGGTATTAGACCTGGAACATACTGTGAACCAAGAATGAGTACTGTTGGATCTCAAGATACAACAGGACCAATGACTAGAGATGAATTAAAAGAACTTGCATGCCTTGGATTCTCAGCTGATCTAGTAATGCAGTCATTCTGTCATACAGCCGCATACCCAAAACCAGTTGATATTGAAACTCAACATAACTTACCTGACTTTATTATGAATAGAGGCGGAGTTTCTTTAAGGCCAGGTGATGGAATTATTCACTCATGGCTAAACAGAATGCTTCTTCCTGATGGTGTTGGAACAGGTGGTGATAGTCATACAAGATTCCCGATTGGAATCAGCTTCCCTGCTGGTTCTGGTCTTGTTGCTTTCGCTGCAACTCTTGGAGTAATGCCGCTTGATATGCCTGAATCAGTTTTAGTTAGATTTAAGGGCGAGATGCAACCAGGTATCACATTAAGAGATCTTGTTAATGCAATTCCCTATGCTGCTATTCAAAAAGGATTACTTACCGTAGCTAAAGAAGGGAAGAAAAACGTTTTCTCTGGTCGTTGCTTAGAAATTGAAGGTTTGCCTGATATGAAAGTTGAACAAGCATTTGAGCTATCTGACGCTTCAGCAGAAAGATCTGCATCGGGCTGTACAGTTAGACTAAACAAAGAACCAATAATTGAATATCTTAAATCTAATATTGTTATGCTTAGATGGATGATTGCCAGCGGTTATGGCGATGCTAAAACACTTGAAAGAAGAGCTCAAGCTATGGAAGAGTGGATAGAAAATCCAGAGCTATTAGAACCAGATGAAAATGCAGAATACGCTGAAATTATTGAAATTGATCTTAATGAAATCACTGAACCATTGCTTGCTTGTCCAAATGATCCTGATGATATTAAACCTCTTTCAGAAGTCGCCAATACTGACATCCAAGAAGTATTTATCGGTTCATGCATGACCAACATTGGGCACTTTAGAGCAGCGGGAACATTGTTGAATAAATACAACGGCACTAAAGCAAGACTTTGGGTTGTGCCTCCAACAAAGATGGATGAGAAGCAATTAATGGAAGAAGGTATTTATAATGTTTTCGGAACTTCTGGAGCAAGGACTGAGCTTCCTGGATGTTCTTTATGCATGGGAAACCAAGCAAGAGTGCTTGCAAATTCTACTGTAGTATCAACATCGACGAGGAATTTTCCAAACAGATTAGGAGATGGAGCTAATGTATTTCTTGCCTCAGCAGAGCTTGCAGCAATTTCATCTGTTATCGGCAGATTGCCAACTCCTGATGAGTATCAAAAATACATGGAAGATATAAATCCTTTGTCTGATGAAATTTATAGGTATTTAAACTTTAATGAAATTGATACTTATGTAGAAAGCGCAAATTCAGCAGATATCCCAACAATTAATATTGTTAACCCTAGCTAGCTGATTTCTCTCTTTGCATTTTGAGCTCATCCTGTCTGGAATGCTCAAGATCAGCTAAGTAATTTTCTCCAAGTGGAGTTATGTACTCACCTGTAAAAATTGAGGTTTCAAATTCTTTTATATCAGGATTACCCTCTCCTACCGATTCAATTAAGTCTTCTAAGTTTTGGTATATCAACCAATCTGTTCCAATTTCTTCGGCTATTTGATCATGATTTTTATTTGATGCGATCAGCTCTTTTGTATCAGGCATATCAATGCCATACAAATTTTGATATTTAATCGCCGGAGCAGCTGATGCAAAATATATTTTTTTGGCTCCTGCTTCTTTTGCCATTTGAATTATTTTTGTACTAGTTGTTCCTCTTACAATTGAATCATCTACAAGCAAGACATTTTTATCTTTAAATTCAAGCTCTAAAATATTGAGCTTTCTTCTAACAGATTTTTTTCTTTCTTCTTGATAAGGCATTATAAAGGTTCTGCCAATGTATCTATTCTTAACAAAGCCTTCCCTGTATTGAACTCCTAAGTCGGCTGCCAATTGCAGCGCTGCTGTAGTTGAGCTATCCGGGATAGGAATAACAACATCAATATCATGATCTGGACGTTGTTGTAATATATTGGCCGCAAGTTTTGATCCCATTCTCATTCTGGACTTATGAACTGAAATTTGATCAATCTTAGAATCAGGTCTTGCAAAGTATACTTGCTCAAATATACAAGGTCTTAATTGAGGATCATCTGCACATTGCTGTGAAGTGAATTTACCGTTTTTATCTATAAAGATAGCCTCTCCAGGCTCGACATCTCTTAGTTTTTTGAATCCTTGTGATGAAAACATAGCATCTTCTGATGCCACTATATATTCGTCTCTTGTTTTCCCTTCTCTAATACCAATAGACAATGGTCTAATTCCATTATTATCTCTGAAAGCAAGAATGCCGTGACCAGTAATCACTGCTATGACAGCATAAGCTCCATCACATCTTCTATGAGTTTTTGATACTGCTTTGAAAAGATGCTCAGGTTTAGGATAAATCTCTCTTTGCTTCCCAAGCTCATGAGCAAATATATTTAGCAACACTTCTGAGTCTGAATCAGTATTAAGGTGTCTCATTTCAGCATGAAACAACTGAATGCCTAGCTCATGTGAATTTGTTAGATTTCCATTATGTGCAAGGCTAATCCCATAGGGAGAATTTACATACATAGGTTGAGCAAACTCTTTTCCAGCTCCTCCTGCTGTAGGATATCTTACATGGCCTATACCATAACTTCCTATAAGCTTTTCCATATGATTTTGTCTAAAAGCATCTCTTACATAACCTTTAGCTTTTCTGCTATTAAGATTGCCCTCTGAATCACAAACAACCATACCTGCAGCATCTTGACCTCTATGCTGCAACATTAGTAAAGAATCGTATATTTCACCAGCAACATTTGCTTCAGCAGAAATACCAACTATTCCACACACTAGGAACTCTCCTCTTCTTCTTGAGAATTAGTTGAATCTTGAACTTCTTCAATTAAAGGCTCTATAAGATTAGTGGCCTCCTCGACAATATCTTTATCCGAAACCAACTCTCTAAAATAAGATTCAACTCTTGGTGCATATTCATCAATGAGTGGTGAGATTTTAGAATTTATAAAGAGGTCGCTTTGCTTAAAACTTGCAGGTAATAATAAAAAGATAACAAAGATTAAAACCAGTCCTCTTGTAAAGCCAAAGAGTACGCCTAAAAATCTATCAAAACCAGAAGCACCAGACCATTTCACAAGGCTGCTAATAAATTTAATAAGAAAGCCGCCGCCAATGATACAAATTATAAAAATTAGAACATAGGAAATAATTTTAGATATTTCTTCGCTGCCAATTATTGTAGCAACTTGTGGGGTAGCTAAATGCTCAAGTGATAATGCCGCTATAAAAGAAAAGACCCATAAGAATAATGATAGAAACTCTCTAGTAAAACCTCTAGCTAAAGACATGAGGCCAGAAGCAACAAGTACAACTAAGATAACCCAGTCCGTGATATTTAAACCTAGAGCTTCCATCTTGTAACCTCTCCCTGGCTGCTTTGAGAAACTTCTTTAATATCTTCTATATTACTACTAATCTCTTCTTTAGATAAGAAAGGTCCAACATATATTGCATATAAATTTTTATTCTTGCCAAATACTTCAACAAAGGAAGGATATCCGCCCTTTTTTATTTTTTCTGAGAGAGTCTCCGCATTCTCAAGAGAAGACAAAACATGAACTCTTAGAACAAATAAATCAAAATCTGATTCTTTAAGAAACTCTGCGTCTGTTGTTAAATCTGCTGAAGCGGATTCAGGTTTTTCTTCAATTTCTATTTCAGGTACTGGTTCTATTTCAGTTTCAACTTCTTCAGCCTGAGTTACTTGAATAGGACTATCTTCTAGCTCTTCAACCTGATCAACAATATTGGTTGTCTGATTGCTCTTGTATTGTTCTTGGGGCTCTATCAAAAAACCTAGGGCTAAAATTGTAGAAATTAAAAAGATAAATCCTATGGATCTCTCAAGATTCATTATTTTTGATGCATCTTGGCTAGCAAACCATGAACTTTAGATCTAAGGTGTTTTCTGTGAACGATCATATCTATTGCGCCTTTATCAAGCAGAAATTCTGATTTCTGGAAATCTTCAGGTAATTCAACTCTAACTGTTTGCTCTATTACCCTCCGCCCAGCAAAACCAACTAAAGCATCGGGCTCAGCTATATTGATATCACCAAGCATTGCTAAGCTAGCTGATACTCCGCCATAAATTGGATCAATCATTACTGAAATATATGGTAATTTTTGTGCTTTTAATTTTTGTAAAGCTGCAGAAGTTTTTGCCATTTGCATTAATGAAATCATTGACTCTTGCATGCGTGCACCACCTGATGTTGAAAAACATACAAAAGGTCTTTTTGTTTTAATGGCTTCCTCTACACCTTTAACAAATTTTTCTCCAACTACGCCTCCCATAGAGCCGCCCATAAATCTAAATTCAAAAGCTGCAACAATTATTGGCATAGATTCGAGAGCACCTGAGGCAATAACAATTGCTTCGTTTTCTCCACTTGCTGCAACCGCATCTTTTACTCTATTACTGTAGTTTTTTGTATCTTTGAACTTTAGTGGGTCTTTGGTGAGGAGATCAGCAGCAATTTCTTTATATTTACCGCCATCTAAGAACATATCTAATCTTTTTCTTGCACCAATCCTAAGGTGATGATCGCATTTAGGACAGACAAAAAGAGATTTTTCTAATTCAGGTGCATAGAGAACAGATTCACATGCAGGGCATGAGCTCCATAATCCATCTGGAACTTTGCTTTTTGATTTAGAAGTTCCAATGGTAGGTAATAATCTAGTTAACCAATTCATGATATTGCTTCTTTAAGTTCCCTTAAGTATGCACCTATTCTATCAAATTGTTTTGAATCTGACTCCTTATGTATCATATCAACGATACTGGAGCCAACAATAACACCATCAGAATACTCAGATAAGAGCTTTGCATCTTCATTTGATTTAATGCCAAATCCAGCCAATGTAGGTATATCTGAGTAAGATCTAATTTTTTGAATATTGGCATTGATTTCATCAACATCTAGGTTTGATGATCCAGTAACACCTCTTAAGGTAACGTAATAGATAAATCCTGAGCCATTCTCGGCAATTTTTTTAATCCTATCTTCCGATGTTGTAGGTGAAATTAAAGAGATTGAATCAATATTTGGATTTGATATTCCATAGCTCGATATACTTAGCTCTCCAGGTATATCAACTACAAGCACAGCGTCAACTCCATTTTCATCTGATTTATCAATAATATTTTTATGGAAGCTAAATGTATTGAGATAACCCATTAATATCACTGGTGTGGTGTTGTCAGCTTCTCTGAACTCCTCAACTAATTTAATGATATCTAGTAAAGAAATATTATTTTTAAGCGCTCTATCATGAGCCTTCTGTATAACCGGTCCTTCTGCAATTGGGTCTGTAAATGGAACCCCAATCTCTATAACATCGACTCCAGATTTCACAAAAAGATGCATTAAATTTAAGGTTGAATCAAGATCAGGGTCTCCTGCAACAAGATATGCAACCAATGCTTTTTTATTTTGATCTTTTAGGTCTTTTAACTTTTGCCTTAGTCTGTTCAAAACTCTATTCCATCAATTTCAGCAACTGTATTAATATCTTTATCTCCTCTGCCCGATACATTAATAACTATATTTGCACTTTTATCTACTTGTTTTGATAAATCATCAAGATATGCAAAAGCATGAGCTGTTTCAAGAGCTGGCATTATTCCCTCAAGTTCAGTTACGAGATGAAATGCATCTAATGCTTCTTGATCATTTATAGCAACATATTCAGCCCTTCCTATATCTTTAAGCCAAGAATGCTCGGGACCAACTCCGGGATAATCTAATCCTGCTGAAACTGATTTTGTATCTTTGACTTGTCCTAGATCATCCTGCATCAGATAACTTCTAGCACCATGTAACACTCCTGGCTCACCATCGTTGAGTGGCGCTGCATGCTCCCCAGTTTCAACTCCGTTTCCACCAGCTTCAACACCAATTAATCTAGTCTCACTAACATCAATGAAAGGATAAAAAGCTCCCATTGCATTGGAACCCCCGCCAACACAAGCAACAATTGCATCAGGCATTTTGCCAAAACTATCTTGCGATTGCTTGATCAATTCATGGCCAACTACTGAGTTAAAATCTCTAACAATCATAGGATACGGATGAGGGCCTGTTACGCTTCCAATGATGTAATAAGTATCGTCAACATTAGTAACCCAATCTCTCAAGGCCTCATTGAGCGCATCTTTTAACGTTGCTGTTCCTGAATCAACTGCATGAACATGTGCTCCTAGCAACTTAATTCTGTAAACATTCAAAGACTGCCTCCTAACATCTTCGGCACCCATATAAATATGGCATTCAAGACCTAATCTAGCTGCAACTGTCGCTGTTGCCACACCATGTTGACCGGCTCCCGTTTCAGCGATAATTCTTTTTTTACCCATATATTTAGCAAGTAAAATTTGGCCAACGGTATTATTAATTTTATGGGCTCCGGTATGATTTAGATCTTCACGCTTTAGCCAGATGTTTGCAGAATCATAGTGTTTAGTTAGTCTATCTGCATAATATAAAGGTGATGGTCTTCCTACAAAATTAGATAGATCGGCATAAAACTCTTCTTTGAAAGCCTTGTCATCTTTGAGCTTAGCATAGGTTTGTTCAAGCTCCTCGAGCGCATACATTAAGGTCTCAGGAACAAACTTACCCCCATATTCACCAAAGAAACCATCTATGTTTGGATATTTCTCTTTATCTATTGTCATATTATTTTATTTAATATTTTGTTTATTAAGGCGAAGTCTTTAACGCCCTTCTCAGATTCAACTCCTGAATTTAAATCTAAGCACCAAGGATCTATATTTATAGCATTATCGACATTTTGAAGATTTATGCCACCTGACAATACAATTTTATTTGAAGATATGTCTATCTTATTCAAAATATTCCAGTCAAATGATTTGCCGGTACCGCCATAGTTACCCTTTTCATAATTTTCAAACAATATTGCCTCTGCGCTTTTATATGAATTCATATCTTTTAATGAGCTCTCATCTTTTACTCTTATAACTTTCCAATAATCTAAATTGAAAGAAGTGCAAAAATTCTCTGATTCTTCTCCGTGAAACTGCAAAATAGGATTCTCAAAATAACTAATATTTCTATTAATAAAATTTTTTTCAGAATTTACAAACACGCAAACAGGTCTTGAATTTTTAAAATTAATTTGCGGTATTTGTTTTATAAAAGAACTGTCAACATTTCTTGGGCTATTTTGATGAAATATAAAACCAATAAAATCTATATTTAACTCAATCAATTCTTTAAGTGCATCGATATTAGAAATACCACAAATTTTTACTTTGGTCTTACTCATGATCTAAATTTTTCTAGAAGATTTTTTGTTGGTTTGGGAATATTATAAACATCCTTATAAGTAGGACCTAAAAAATATAATGCTTTTGCTGAAAGAGTTCTGCCTGCACTTATTCTATCTTTAGCATCAATAATTTGTTTAATACTTAATTTATTTTCATTTTTTGCTATATCAACAATAGTGCCCATAATTATTCTAACCATGTTGTGAAGAAAAGCATTAGCTGTAATATGAAATACTAAAAAATTGCCTAATTTTTCAACTCTAAAATCCTTTATTTCTTTTATTGGATTGTTTGAAGAGCAGCTAGACGACCTAAATGATGAAAAGTCATGTTGTCCAATTAAATCACTTCCTTCTTTTTGAAGAATATCTAGATCCAAAGGTATTTTTTCCCAATGGGTAAAATCATCAAAGAAAATTGGTTTTGATTTCGAGTTGTAAATTACATAAGCATAGGTTCTATCTAATGCAGAAAACCTTGAGTGAAAGTCACTATCTACGCATGTGACGCTTGTGACCTTTATTGTTCTTGGTAAATTAGAATTTATACCATCTATCCACTCACGATCTTTTCGATCTATGTTTGTTTCAAAATCAAAAACTTGTGATATTGCATGCACTCCTGCATCGGTTCTTCCGGCATAGTTTATTGATATTGTTTCTTGGGTTATTTTGTATATTGAGTTTTCTATTTCTTCTTGGATTGTCTTAGCATTAGCTTGCTTTTGAAATCCAGAAAAATACTTACCGTTGTATTCGAGTGTGAATGCTAACTTCACTTTGACTGAATTGATGTTATTAATTCTCTTGCTTTGTCCTTTAGGTTTTCATTCTCAGATTTATTAAGAAGATTTTGTAAGATTACATTTGCTTGATCAAGCTCTCCCATTTCGATGTATGTTGAAGCTAAATCGAGCTCTTGTTCATCTTCATTATTTTTTATACTCAATCCAGATGGTAATGCTGTTGTTTCAGGACCAGATGATGGAGCTTCATCAAAATCATAAACAATTGCTTTCTTTCTATTCTTGTTGAGCTGAATAAAGATTAAAGCAAGCAAGACTCCGCATATTACTGAGATTGCTGCAACAAATAGCAAATCAATTAGTTTTATTCCTGAAGGCTCTTCTTGAAGATCAGTGCTTTCAACACTATCCGCAATTTTTGTTAAATCCTCAATAACTTCATTTTCAGCATTAAAAGTAAGAGTAGAGGTATTTTTTGAAATGATGTCTTTTGGGGAGCTTAAATCTGTATTTATAGATACAGATTTGGTTTGCTCTTTTTCTTCTTCAGGAATTATTTTAGCTTCTTCTAGCTTTGAGATTTTCGGAGCAGTTAAGGTTAATAGTGATTTAGTAGATTTTTTAAAATCTAAGCTAAATGCTTGATTCATTTTTACAATGGCATTCTTAGCTTCTACTGGAGAATTTGCTTGCATAGCTTGATAGCTAGGTATAACAATATCAACATCACTTCTGACTAGATTAATATTTTCATTTAAAAAAGCATTTGGATTACCAAGATAAATTGACCACATAATTTGATAAATAGATAAATCACCATTGTTTTTGGCAATATCAGTTGCCAAACTCCACATAGTTTTTATTTCACCTGCTGATATGACTTTTTCTTCTTGTTGAACACTTTCAT
>Ga0233450_10003025_pt1 | contig 16064 bp, 14 predicted proteins | sample 011ome_30_FD_189956 | JGI IMG/M metagenome (GOLD analysis project Ga0233450, IMG submission 189956) | Coastal salt marsh microbial communities from the Groves Creek Marsh, Skidaway Island, Georgia - 011501CT (spades assembly) | ecosystem: Environmental > Aquatic > Marine > Intertidal zone >... | reverse complement strand
CCGGATCTGCACAACGCCAATCAAAATGCTTGTGCAATCCGGTCGCTCGAGTTTCTATTGTCCGCGTTGCCAACGGTGAGATTATCATGCGATAGTGACGCACACGCATAACATCACCCAGTGTTGACATCAAAACAGGTAGGGGCATGACCGACATATCGACGCCGAAAACTATTGCCAAGACGGTTATCAAGACGGTTATCACGATGATTAGCCAGACGATTGCTGAGACGATTATCAAGACGGTGCAGCTACAAAGGTTTGCCAGCGGCTTTTTGAGGCGCCGTGTCAGCAGATTACTACCGGTCAATTTGTTTGTGGCCAGCCTGTTTCTGGCCAGTTTTGGCATGCTCGCCTCTGCCAGCTTGCAGACCAGCCAGGCAGCAGAAAGCCAACAGCATAGCTGGGTTGGTGATCTGCCTATTATGCCGGCATTATCGGTTGAGCCGGCGCTCGGCTTTGCCTTTGACTCACCAAATGGCCGAATCGTCATGGTCTTTGCTTCGAGCGCGGCAGCGGCGCCGGATATTATGCGGTTTTATAATGAATCACTGCCGGCGATTGGATGGACGGGCGGTGACGGCAGCTGGCGTCGTGGCTCGGAAGCGCTGTTGATTTCCGAAGTGACTACCGCGGCAGGCAGGCTGTGGCGGTTGATGGTGCGCCCACAGTGAATGTTGGCTGTCGGGCGTGCGAAACCAACAATTATGCCGGCAGATGCCAAAAAGCTTGACCTGTTGCCGCAAAAGCGCTTATAAGCCCGCTCTAGCTATGGAATTTTGAAAATTTAGGACAACCTCGATGGCAAATCATAAATCTGCGAAAAAGCGGATCATCCGCAACGCAAACCGCGCCCTGATCAATGGCGCGCGGGTCAGCCGAATCAGAACATTCGTGAAAAAAGTTGATGCTGCAATCGCCGCTGGCGACGCCGATGCTGCGCGTGAAGCCTTGCGCGCCGCACAGCCGGAATTACAGCGCGGCGTTTCGCGCGGTGTGCTGCATAAAAACACCGTGTCACGCAAGATTTCACGTCTGGCAGCGCGGGTCAAAGCCCTCGCCGCCTAGGGGTTGCTGCCCTTTCGACTTGTTGCTGGGTTTACTTGGTGCTGGCATGCCGCCTAGTGCGACGATTCTGTCACCCACATGCTGTTACCCCCATTTTACCCATAGCCCGAATCAGGGCTATGGGTTTTTATTTATGCATCATATCTGGCCTGTTGCCGTTGCATTGAGACGTGTTTTATCTGGTGCCGGTTAACGCCTGTTATTCGTGCGGTGTCTCACCTGTTAACGATTCGGCATTTGATTACATGTGGTTTTTGCCAAATTTACCCGAATTCGGGGCAATCAAATGTCAATAAAAATAACTGTGGTTTTGACCAGTTTATTTTCCCTTTTCGCCGCTTTGGCATCTTGCCGAGAATGTAAAATAATCGCTACTATCCACCCACACCTTGACGCTGGCCGATAGCGGTGTAACCCACCATTAACGCAGCCACCACTAAGGACAGTACAACAAACCAGCCAGCCGAAGGGAGAGCGCGCATGTCTGCTTTGACGACCGCCATTTCATGCAGATCAATGCGCCAATGTCATCCGTGAGCGAGCTGTTTGAAGACAACCCGGTTGTGGCCCAATGTTGGGGCCGCGTTACCCAGCGTATGCGTCATGATATTGGCGATGCGGCGTGGCGTAACTGGATTAAGCCGTTGCGGGTGAACCGGCTGGAAGCAGGCACGCTGACGCTTGAAACCGACTCGACGCTGACCCGCGAGCGCGTCAACAGCCAATATGCAGACCGTTTGCGGGTGATTTCTGCGGCTGAATTCAAGACCGTCTCCACCGGTGTTCAACATGTCGAGGTGCGTGTTTCCAACGGGCTGGCCAGACGCACTGACCGCCCGCACCGGATGAGTGACAATAAGCCGGTGGAAACAAATCCGGCTGGAACAAAGCCGGCTGAAACAAAGCATAGAGACAAATCCTACGATTTATCGGCGGGGCTTGATCCCAGATACACATTTGCCAATTTTGTCGTCGGCAAACCGAACGAGCTGGCATTCGCTGTTGCCAGACGCACCGCCGAAAGTGAAAAAGTCGCGTTTAATCCACTGTTTTTATATGGCGGTGTTGGGCTTGGCAAAACCCATCTCATGCATGCCATTGCCTGGCAAATTCGCCAGCAAAACCCATCCCGCAAGGTGATGTATCTGTCTGCCGAAAAATTCATGAACAGGTTTGTTCAGGCATTACGGTTCAGAGACACAATTTCCTTCAAAGAGCAATTTCGCTCGGTTGATGTGCTGATGATTGACGATGTGCAGTTTATCAGCGGCAAGGAATCAACGCAGGAAGAGTTTTTTCACACCTTTAACGCGCTGGTTGAAGATGGCCGGCAGGTGATTGTATCGGCGGATAAATCGCCGACCGACCTTGAGGGTATGGAAGAGCGTCTGCGCTCGCGGCTCGGATGGGGCATGGTGGCGGATATCCATCCGGCTGATTATGAGCTGCGTCTGGGGATTTTACAGTCAAAAGCCGAGCAGGCGCAGGTTGAAATTTCCGACAAGGTTCTGGAATTTATGGCGCATCGCATTGTCAGTAACGTGCGTGAGCTGGAAGGCGCGCTCAACCGTATTCTGGCGCATGCGATGTTGATTGGCCGTGAAATCACCATCGACAGCACTGCGGATCTGTTGGCAGACCTGTTGCGCGCCAGCAGCCGCCAGATCTCTGTTGATGTTATCCAAAAGCGGGTGGCGGCACATTATGGCGTGCGGGTATCCGAAATGTTTTCAGCGAGGCGTGCGCGCAATATTGCCCGGCCGCGGCAAATCGCCATGTATCTGGCGAAAAACCTGACATCGCTATCCTATCCGGAAATTGGCCGGCAATTTGGTGGCCGGGATCACACAACCGTGATGCATGCTGTCAGAACCGTCGAAAATCTGATGAAAAGCGATGCACAGCTCAATGAAGATGTTGAATTAATCAAATCTATTCTTGCCAGCTAGCTGAACACGCCGCATGGCGCCAGCATTACTGAATGCGCCGCATGGCGGCGCTGCTTACCAGCGCAAAACCCAGCCATAACAATAGCCCTAAAAAGCACCAAAAAAATGGCCGGAAAAATGATCCTAAAAATCACCGGAAAACGGGCTGATTCGCAAGTTGGTGCGAATCGGGATGATAACAATATTTTGATGCTTGTTTGTTAATCTCATGCTATATTTTGTAGAGTGGAAGGCGCGGCATGCTGGCGCTGTCCATGTGGTGCGCGGCAGGGGCCGCGAATCGTTATAACCACTAAAGAGAGAGCTGATGAAACTGACCATTGATCGTATGAGCCTGTTGCGGCCGTTAGGTCATGTCCAATCTGTCGTCGAGCGGCGCAACACCATTCCGATTTTGGCTAATGTTGTGTTGCGGGCTGAGGATGGCCAATTGTCACTGACCGCAACGGACATGGATATGGATATTGCCACCGAGGTTGGGTGCGCCGTTGGTACGTCTGGTACCACCACAATGTCAGCGCATATGCTGTATGATATCGCCCGCAAACTGCCGGATGGTGCCGAAGTAGAGCTTAGCGTGGCAGATGGTCATGCCAGCATCAGTGCTGGCCGCTCCAGTTTCCGTTTGCCGACACTGCCGGTTGAGGATTTTCCGGCCATCAGCAGCAGTGATCTGCCGGTGAATTTCACGCTGACCGCTGCCGATCTTCGTGACTTGATCGATGCCACACGATTTGCCATATCAACCGAAGAGACCCGCTATTATTTGAACGGCATTTATTTTCATAAGGCAGAAAATGGTGATTTATGCGCCGTCGCCACGGACGGTCATCGTCTGGCGCTGACGCGTCAGGCCTTGCCGGAAGGGGCATCGCAAATGCCGTCTGTTATTCTGCCGCGCAAAGCTGTTGGCGAATTGCGCAAGCTGCTGGATGATTATGATGGCGAGGTATCGGTTGGCCTGTCTGAAACCCGCGCCGAATTTGGCTTTGGTGCGGTACGGCTGACCAGCAAATTGATCGATGGCACTTTTCCTGATTATACCCGCGTGATTCCGACAGGCAATGACCGGATCATGCAGGTTGATGCCGCCTCTTTTGCCGCCGCGGTTGACCGGGTGTCGACAATCTCATCAGAAAAATCACGCTCGGTGAAAATGGGTCTCAAACCGGGGGTGCTGACATTGTCAGCAAGCAATACCGATGCCTCAAGCGCCGTTGAAGAGATCGAAGTCACCTATGATGGGGTGGAGATGGATATTGGCTTTAATGCACGATATCTGCTCGATATTGCGGCGCAGGTGAATAACGACATTGTTGAATTTGCGCTGGCTGATCAGGGATCGCCTAGTCTGGTTCGTGCGCCGGGTGATGATGCCAGCTTGTTTGTGCTGATGCCGATGCGTGTGTGAGTAAGATGTGAGCGTTCTGTCGCACTCCATAACAGCGCCAGCGGCGCTTGCGATTGATAATCTGCATCAGCAGAAACGCCTATGGCTGTCGAAATTGATGGTTGATAATTTTCGCAACTATCGTCGGGCGCAATTGCAGCTTGCGGCGCCAGCTGTTGTTTTGACAGGGCCGAATGGTGTTGGCAAATCCAATTTGCTGGAAGCCGTTTCGCTTTTGGCGCCAGGGCGTGGCATGCGACGGGCGCGGCGTGAACATTGGCCGAATACGGCATCAGGCACATCTGATTGGGCGGTGGCGGCAACGGTACAAAGCGCCGATGGCGATGTGCAAATCGGGTCTGGTGTGGCGGTTGACGCGGCACAGGCGGCACGGGTGATGCGGCTTGAAGGACAGAATGTATCACAGACCGAGATTGGCGGTTATATCACGGTGTCCTGGCTGGCACCGCATATGGACGGGATTTTTGTCGATAGCCCCGGTGCGCGGCGGCGGTTTCTGGATCGTTTGGTGATTGCGTTTGACCCGGCCCATATCGGTCGTATGGCGCGCTATGAAAAAGCCCTGCGGCAACGGGCTTATCTGTTGTCTGAAGCCAGTGGTGACACGGCCTGGGTGCAGTCAATCGAGGCGATCCTTGCCGAAACCGCAGTGGCGGTAACAGCGGCGCGACAGACGCTGATACGCGATCTGAACCAAGAGGCGGAAAAAGGCTGGCTTGGCTTTCCGGGGGTACAGCTCAGCCTTGTTGGTGATACCGAACAATGGCTGGCGGATATGCCGGCTCTGCAGGTAGAGGATAAATTGATGGCGGCGGCCAAAACAGCACGTCTGGCGGGTGATCTGGCGATGCCCGGGCCACATGCCAGCGATCTGCAGGCGCTGCATCTGGCCAGTAAAACACCTGCCTATCTGGCCTCAACCGGCCAGCAAAAGGCGTTGCTGATCGCGGTGGTTATGGCACATGCCAGACTGCAGGAACGGCGCCTTGGCAGGTCGCCCATTATGCTGCTGGACGATGTGGCGGCGCATCTTGACGCAGATCGTCGCTCCGCACTTTTTGAGGCTGTCAGCCTGCTTGGCGGGCAATGCTGGTATAGTGGCAGCGATCAACAGCAATTTGACGATCTAAGAGGCAAAGCCCAATTTATTGAAATGCGACCAGCGTCGCGGTCTGACCAGACGCCAGAGTTTGAGGTAAAGTGATGAGTGAAGGTGATATGGCCGAAAACGAAGCCGATTATGGCGCAGATTCGATTAAGGTGTTGCGCGGTCTGGACGCTGTTCGCAAGCGCCCCGGCATGTATATTGGCGACACCGATGATGGCTCCGGGCTGCATCACATGGTCTATGAGGTTGTCGATAATGCGATTGATGAGGCGCTTGCCGGGCATTGTGACATTGTCGAGGTAAAGCTGAATAAGGATGGGTCGGTGACGGTCACTGATAATGGCCGGGGCATTCCGGTTGATATTCACGCTGAAGAGGGCGTTTCGGCAGCCGAAGTGATCATGACGCAGCTGCATGCCGGCGGTAAATTTGATAATAATTCCTACAAGGTCTCGGGCGGATTGCACGGGGTCGGCGTTTCGGTTGTTAATGCCTTGTCCGAATGGCTTCAGCTGACCATTTTTCGTAACGACAAAAAGCATCAGATCGGCTTTAAAATGGGCGATGCTGATGGCCCGCTGGAAATTTTAGGTGAGGCTGACGGGCAAAGCGGGACGCATGTGACCTTTATGCCGTCGCGGGAAATTTTTGCGCATATTAATTTTGAATTTTCGACTCTTGAACACCGGCTGCGTGAGCTGGCATTTTTGAATAGCGGCGTCCGCATCCGCTTAACCGATGAGCGGCCAGCCGAAAATCTGGTCTCGGAATTTTACTTTGATGGCGGGCTGACAGCTTTTGTTGACTATCTTAACCGGTCGCGCACTGCCTTGCATGAGATCATCACCGCTGATTCCAGCCGCGATGACATAACCGTCGAGCTGGCGCTGGCCTGGACTGATTCATTTCATGAAAATACGCTGTGCTTTACCAATAATATTCCGCAACGTGATGGCGGCGCACATCTTGCCGGATTCCGTGGCGCGATGACCCGTGTGGTCAATAGCTATGCACAGGAAAGCGGTATTGCCAAACGTGAAAAAGTCCAACTGACCGGCGAAGATGCGCGCGAAGGGCTAACCGCGATTGTGTCGGTTAAAGTGCCGGATCCAAAATTTTCCTCACAGACGAAAGACAAGCTGGTGTCGTCCGAAGTGCGGCCGGTTGTGGAAAATGCGGTGGCAGACTGTCTGAACCAATGGTTTGAAGAACATCCGAGCGAAGCCAAGCGCATTGTGTCAAAAGCCTATGAAGCCGCCGCAGCGCGTGAGGCCGCCCGCAAAGCCCGCGATTTAACCCGCCGCAAGGGTGTTATGGATGTGGCGAGCTTGCCCGGAAAGCTGGCTGATTGTCAGGAACGTGACCCGGCAAAATCTGAGGTATTTCTGGTCGAGGGTGACTCGGCGGGGGGATCGGCCAAACAAGGTCGGGATCGCGCGAATCAGGCGATTTTGCCGTTGCGTGGTAAAATTCTGAATGTTGAACGTGCCCGTCTTGATAAAATGCTGTCGTCCGCTGAAATCGGCACGCTGATCACGGCAATTGGCGCTGGCATTGGCAATCATGAGATGGATGTTGAAAAAATTCGCTATCACAAAGTGATTATCATGACCGACGCTGATGTGGATGGCAGCCATATCAGAACATTGTTGCTGACGTTCTTTTTTCGGCATATGCGCCCGCTGATTGAAAAGGGCTATCTGTATATTGCGCAGCCACCGCTGTTCCGCGCGAAACGGGGACAGTCTGAAGTCTATTTAAAAGACCAGCGCGAGCTCGATGGCTATCTGGTCGATGCCGGTTTGAAAGATGCGGTTTTGACAATTGCGGATGGACAGCAGTTGGCCGGCCCGGATCTAGCCGAGGTCACTGGCCAATCGGTCACCGCCAGCCGGATGATCGAGGCTGTCGGGCGGCAGGTCGGAAACCGTGATGTGGTTGAACAAGCGGCGATTGCCGGACTGTTGAATATGTCCGTTTTGAACAATGCAGAGGCGGCGGACTATCTGGCCAAACGGCTTGAGGCGATCGCCACTGTTTTGGAAAAAGGCTGGCAAGCGAGCATTGAGGATACCGCGCATGGGCAAGCCATTGTGGTGCAGCGGCGGTTGCGCGGAATCACCGAGCGCCATGTGATTGACCAGCGTATTGTCAGCCTTGCTGAAGCGCAGCATCTCGACACCATGGCGGCGCATCTGCAATTGCATTATGGCAAGCCGGCACAGTTCCGCTTTGGCGCACAGAGCATCGAGATAAATGGCCCGACCGCACTGGCGCAAACGGTCTTTCAGACCGGCCGCAAGGGGGCGCAGATTTCCCGCTATAAGGGTCTTGGCGAAATGAATCCAAGCCAGCTTTGGGAAACCACACTTGATCCGGATCAGCGGATTTTGCTGCAGGTGACAATCGATCAGGAAGATGATGCAGATAACGCCTTTTCGACTTTGATGGGTGAAGCTGTTGAGGAGCGCCGTAACTTCATTCAGGAAAATGCGTTGCGCGTCGCTAATCTTGATGTTTAGCGGTGCGCATGGCGTATCGGCTGCCGGCGCGCCATGAACACCGACCCGGCATATCGTGGGCCGATTGATCCACAGGCTATTTTTGTTATTCGCTGGCTCGCGGTGGCCGGGCAATTGGCCGCGCTGTTATTCACCCACAGCTTTTTAGAATTTGACTTGCCGCTTTACCCGGCGCTGGCTGTTATTGGCTGTTCCGCCATTGTCAATTTCTGGCATATCCATGCGGCGCAAAAGCGCCCTCTCTACCAGCAGGCGAGTTTTCTCGAACTTGGCTTTGACGTTATCCAGTTGGCGGCACTGCTCTATCTGACAGGTGGTCTGTTAAATCCGTTTTCGGTCATGATTTTGGCGCCTGTTGTTGTCTCTGCAGCTGTGTTGCGCCGTCAATCGACGTTGCTGTTGGTTGGGTTAGTGGCCGCTTCGGTGAGCTTTCTGGCGATGTATAATTATCCGCTTGATTGGGGACAGCCCGTACAATTCCCGTTTCAATATCTGGCTGGGGTATGGCTGGCGTTAATTTTATCCAGCGGTTTTATCGCTGGTTACACCTGGTGGGTCGCGTCGAGTGCGCGGCGCTTATCGGGCACATTGGCGGAGGCCAACCTGGCATTAATGGAGGAACAGCAAAGCCGCGCGCTTGGTGCTCTGGCAACCAGTGCTGCGCATAAATTGGGGTCACCGCTGAATACGATAACGGTCATTGCGCATGAATTGGATCGTGAAGTTGACCCAAATGATCCGATATATGACGATATTCAGCTGCTGCGTACCGAAGTCGAGCGCTGCCGGGTGATTTTGAGCGAAATTGACAGCCATACAAGTGTAAAGGCGCTGGCGGCTGAGTCACCTGAGCCGATCACCGCAATGATTGAAGAGATTATTTACAGCCGGCTATCGCAAAATCAGACAAATTTCAAACTTGTCTATAGCCGCGAAAATGCAGTTCCGTTGTTGTGGCGTCGTCCGGAACTTGTTCATGCTCTGGAAAATCTATTACAGAATGCGCTGGAGTTTTCGGCACATGATGTGACGATAAACATTGAATGGACGGCTATTGATCTCCATATAACCATTGTTGATGATGGTATTGGCTTTAACGCGGCAACCTTGGCGCGGGCGGGTCAGCCCTGGAATAGCACCCGCGCTGGCCAGCAAGGACACCGCGGACTGGGTCTGTTTATTGCGCGGAGTTTGCTTGAATCGATAGGCGGCGCAATTAGCTTTGCGAATGATCAACGCGGCGGCGGCAAGGTGAAAATCAGTCTTCCGCGTGAATCACTTGCGTAACAGGGTATGATGGGCACATCTGCAGATTGGATGTTTAGGTGACTGAAAAAACACTGTTGATTTTGGACGATGATGCCCCGCTACGGAACCGTTTATGCCGGGCGATGGAAACACGCGGCTTTGATGTGATTGATGCCGGCACGGTCAGTGATGGCATCGATCTGGTGCGCAAAACGCCACCTGCCTATGCCATTCTTGATATGAAGCTGGATGATGGGACAGGCCTTAGTCTGGTGCCGGAACTGCGCAAAAAACGTGCCGATTGCCGGATCATCATGCTGACTGGTTTTGGCAATATAGCCACGGCTGTTGCCGCGGTGAAAGCGGGCGCTCTGGATTATCTGCCAAAGCCGGCCGACCCTGATCAAATAGCGGCGGCGCTGTTGCAGACGGGCGGAGACATGCCGCCACCGCCGCAAGACCCAATGAGCGCTGATCGGGTGCGTTGGGAACATATTCAGCGCGTTTATGAACAATGTGGACGCAATGTGTCGGAAACAGCGCGCCGGCTGCGCATGCACCGCCGTACCCTGCAACGTATTTTGAGCAAGCATGCGCCCCGCGATTAACTGAATGTGATTAACCGGATGCGATTAACCCCTATATAATTTATCCCGTATAATTTACCCCCATTCAATTGACCTTAGGTTATTGATGCCCGTGTTATTGATATGGTGCTGTGTTGGCGTTTCAATTACGGTAACCTCGCTGATTTGGCTGATGAAGAGCTGCTGCTATGCGTAAATCATACCGTTTCCTGAGTGGTGTAGATAATGCTGATTTTTGTCAGCGTGTCAGCGATGCGCTGGCTGACGGTTATGTGTTATACGGGAATCCTGTTATGGTCATGGACAAGGATGTGCGGGTGGTTGGGCAGGCCGTTATCTTGCCTGAAATGATCGTCACAACAACTGACTTTGCTGACCAGGAAAGATCCAATGACCGGTAAAGAATATCGCACAGCCACCAAGCTTGTGCGCGGCGGCCTCAACCGTTCGGCGCATCAGGAAACATCCGAAGCGCTATATTTAACATCCGGGTTTGTTTATAGCTCGGCCGAAGAGGCGGCGGCGGCGTTCCGTGATGAAGCCGATGTTTTTGTCTATTCGCGTTACGGCAATCCGACAGTCAAAATGTTTGAGGATCGGCTGGCATTGCTTGAGGGGGCACAAGCCTGCCGCGCAACCGGCAGTGGCATGGCGGCGGTTTTTGGTGCGCTGGCTTGCCAGCTTGAAGCGGGCGACCGGGTGGTGGCGAGCCGTGCTTTGTTTGGCGCCTGTCACGCTGTTTTGACAAAAATTCTGCCACGCTGGGGAATCCAGACCGAGTTGATTGACGGTACCGATCTGGCTGCCTGGGAAACGGCATTGTCGCAGCCGGCAAAATTGGTGTTTTTGGAAAGCCCGTCCAACCCGGTTCTTGAGCTTGTCGACATTGCGGCTGTGTCAAAGCTGGCGCATAAAGCTGGCGCGCTGGTGATGGTGGATAATGTGTTTGCCTCGCCATTGTATCAAAAGCCATTGGCACTTGGTGCGGATATTGTGATTTATTCGACGACGAAGCATATTGATGGTCAAGGCCGGTTGCTTGGCGGTGCTGTCCTAGGTTCACGTGATTTTGTCGAGGATGTATTTTTACCATTCTATCGGCAGACCGGTGCGGCGATTAGCGCATTTAATGCGTGGGTGATGGTCAAAGCTCTCGAAACCCTGCCGTTACGCGTGGCGGCGCAAAGCCAGAATGCGGCGAAAATTGCCGACTGGCTTTATCAGCACCCTAAAATTCGCAAAATCAGCTATCCGGGGCATAGCAGCCATCCGCAATATGCCTTGGCGAAAAAGCAGATGTCAGGATTTGGCAGCTTGTTGGCGTTTGAGGTTGCTGGCGGCGAAGCGGTGGCTTTCGCGCTGCTGAATAATTTACAACTTATTGATATTTCGAATAATCTCGGCGACAGCAAATCGCTGGCATGTCATCCCTATACCACAACGCATTCGTCGATAAGCCCACAGGATCGGGCCAGTCTTGGCATTTCACCGGGACATATTCGCTTGTCTGTCGGCCTGGAAGATTGCGCTGATCTGATTGATGATTTGGATCAGGCGCTGGCCAAACTACCTGGCTAGCGGATTCAGGGTAGATGTGAAGAAAAACCCGCAGCGACAAAATTGGCAGTTGTATTTTGTGTGCCGATTGGGTCAACTAGGGCATTAGACAATGCTTGGGTGGTGAAGGTTAAATTAGGTCGGATTATGCAGCAGATTTGTTTCAAAATGGCGTTGATTCTGGTGGTGGCCGGGCTTTCTGCTTGTGCGACACAGCAGTCTATGCGCAAGGCGGCTGAAACAACAGACCAGATCCCGACCGCGCCGGTTATGACACCGCTGCAATATAGTTGGGATACAAATTATTCAGCGATGCTGACGCCGCCAACAGAAATACGTGACAAGGCGCTGATCGCCTGTAACCAGCGTGGATTTGATCGCGCTTATATGCAGTCTCTGTCGCTTGATGAAGACAAGGCGACGGCATATTTCTCTTGTCGTGGGTCTGATCAGTAAAGCATTGTGTCGGACGAACCCAATGCCTGATAAATCCTTAAAAAAATGACCGTAAAATTGTGATGCCACAGGTTATTATGGTGGCGCGGGATGCTGCGTCGCCCTATAAAATATAACGGCTATCTAACGAGGGGTGATACAGGTGAGCTTTTTTGGTGATATTTTAACCAGTCTGTTTGACCGGGCGCCAATGCTGCGCGGTGCCGTGCCCGATGATAACAAACCGATTGAAATGTTGTGCCGCGATTTGCTGTCAAGCCGGGGTGACGTCTCTGGCATGTCACTGGCAAAGCTGGTGCTGGATCGTTATGCGCATTTTGATGATGAACAGAAACTGGCTTTATTTACCCTATTGTCGAAGGAGATGGATGTGCCGTGCGATGATGCGGTGGCGGCGCTAAAAACCTATAGCGAGTCGCCAACGGCAGCGCATTATGCGGCATTAACAAACCTTGTCGAGCCGGCCCGTCTGCGGTTGATCCGGCGGTTGAACCAGACGCAGGACGCCACCGCCCAGCTTGTTGCCATGCGCCGTGATTTATTGCGGTTTCTGGGGGATCACCCTGATCTGAAGAAGCTCGATATCGATTTTAAAAACCTGTTCACAACATGGTTTAACCGCGGCTTTTTAGTGTTGCGGCCGATAAATTGGGGCAGCCCGGCGCATATTCTTGAAAAAATTATCAGCTATGAATCGGTTCACGCTATTGATAGCTGGGATGATTTGCGTCGCCGGCTGCAGCCTGACGATCGGCGCTGTTTCGCATTTTTTCATCCGGCGATGCCCGACGAACCATTGATTTTTGTTGAGGTTGCCTTGACCCGTGGCACGCCAAATTCAGTGCAGAATATTTTGTCAGAACACCGCGACCCACAGGCGGCTGTGGATGCTGACACCGCAACTTTCTATTCGATTTCCAACTGCCAGACCGGGCTGGCTGGCATTTCGTTTGGTAATTCGTTGATCAAAACTGTTGTCGAGTATCTGTTGCGTGACTTGCCGCAGATCAAGTATTTTGTGACGCTTTCGCCGATTCCCGGCCTTGTCAAATGGCTCCGCGAAAACAACAAATTTGAGCAGGCAACCGATGCACAAGCGCTGTTACCGCTGGCCGCGCATTATCTTCTCGAAGCCAAACATCGTACCGGTCAGCCACGTGATCCGGTGGCGCGTTTTCACCTGAATAATGGTGCCTTTGTCGAGGCGGTTCATGCCGACGCCGATATATCGGCAAATGGGATGGCACAGTCCTGTGGTGTCATGGTAAACTATCGATATGATCTGAATAAAATTTCCACCAATCACGAGGCCTACGCCAACCAGCAATCGGTCGTTGCCAGCAAGGCTGTCAGGGCTTTGGCAGATCAGGCACAAACCGCTGACGCATAATGTATTAAATTTTCGGGACTGTAACGATGTCGAACTTGCTCTATGATTCGCTCTTTGGTTGCCATGCTGGCGATGCAAAACCATTTCTCATTTTTGCTGATGGGCGCAGCCTGAGCTATGACGCATTTCTGCGGATCGCGGCACGCTTTGCCAACACCATCAACGCCGCAGGCCTTATCGTTGGAGACAGGCTGGCGATGCAGGTCGAAAAATCTGCCGAGGCATTGGCGGTGTATGCCGCTTGCATGCAAAGCGGGGTCATTTTTCTGCCGCTGAATACGGCATATACGCCAGCCGAAGTTGAATATTTCATCAGCGATTCCGGGGCGCGGATGCTGATTGCCAATGATGCCGACAGCTTACAGACGGTTGCCAGCACGCATCAGGTGATTTTGCATAATATGGCGGCGGATGGCAGCGGCAGCTTTACCGATCTTGCCGCCACCGCCAGTGATATCTATGCGCCGGCGGCACGAGGCGGCGATGATCTGGCAGCGTTTTTATACACCTCGGGCACCACTGGCCGGTCAAAAGGCGCGATGCTGACGCAGAATAATTTGCTGTCAAATGCGGAAACATTGATTGATGAATGGCGGTTTACTGAAGATGATGTGCTGTTGCATGCGTTGCCGATTTTTCATACGCATGGGCTGTTTGTTGCAACCAATATTATTTTGCTTGCCCGTGCCAGCATGATTTTTCTGCCGAAATTCGACGTCGATATGGTGTTTGCTGCGTTACCGCAGGCGACAAGCATGATGGGGGTGCCGACCTTTTATACGCGGCTTCTTGATGATCAAAGGCTGACCGTGCAAAGCACCAGCCATATGCGTCTTTTTGTGTCGGGAAGCGCGCCATTGCTGGCCGAGACACATATACAGTTTTCCCAGCGTACCAACCAACAGATTCTCGAACGCTATGGCATGACCGAGACCAATATGAACACCACGAACCCGTATGATGGCCCGCGTCGGGCGGGTACAGTTGGCAAGCCATTGGCCGGGGTAGAGCTAAAAATTACCGATCCGGATACCGGCGCGCGCGTTGCTGATGGGACGATTGGTCAAATCGAAGTGCGCGGCCCGAATGTCTTTGTCGGCTATTGGAACATGCCTGAAAAAACCCGTGAAGAATTGCGTGAAGATGGATTTTTCATCACTGGTGATCTGGGATTTATCGATGATCAGGGTTATCTGCAGATTGTCGGGCGCAACAAGGATCTGATTATTGCCGGCGGCTATAATATTTATCCAAAAGAAATCGAGCTTATTCTTGATGAACAGCCGGGCGTAATCGAGAGCGCCGTGATTGGTGTGCCGCACCCTGATTTTGGCGAATCGGTTGTTGGCATTCTGGTGTCGGATGGCACCGATTCTCTGGATCTGGAACAGATCACCGAATCGGTTGCCACATCGCTGGCGAAATTTAAACAGCCACGCAAGCTGATTGTCGTTGATGAATTGCCGCGCAACGCCATGGGCAAGGTACAGAAAAATACCTTGCGTGATATCTATGGGTCAGCTTTGTCTGGTTGATCCGCAGATTTTGGCCCACAGGTTTTGGCCCACAGGTTTTTTAAGACATGCTGATGATGGCACGGATGATTAAAAAATCAGCCGGTCTCGCCAACCAGATTGGCAGCGGCAATGCCGGCAAGCGCTGCCGCCTCATCATTGTCCGAGGTGTCGCCTGAAATGCCGACCGCACCAAGCAATGTGCCTGCCTGATCCCGCAGCAATACACCGCCAGGAACCGGCACAAATTCGCCGCCCGCCAGACCATTCATTGACTGGATGAAATAGGCTTGTTCTTCCGCCCGTTTCATCAGCGCACGTGTGCCGAGACCAAGCTGGATAGCGGCTTTCGCTTTGCCAAGCGCAATGCGCTGACGCATTTGGCTACAGCCATCCTCGGACAGGGTGACCACAACGGACGCGCGCGGGTCCAGCACCACCACACTTAATGGTTTCAGACCCAGTTCACGGCCCTTAACAAGGCTGGCATCGGCGATGCGGCGCGCCTGTTCCAAACTAACTGACATGGTTGTATCCTCATTGGTTAGGGACGCGTTCAATCGCTGTTGCCCCGGTGTTGATATGGTTCCTGTTGTAGCCGCGTTATGGTGTCAGGGCAAGATTTGCAATCATCAGAATGTGTGATCAGTTGGTGCGCCAGCCAGAGGAGGAATAGCAGAGCGGCATATCGGCCTCGCGCCGGCGGTGTGTGCTTTGGGTGATGTTTTCCCGGCGATATCGCCTCAAAAATATTGGCTGCCAGTCGTTAAGATATCTATCGACCGGTTGAGGCAATGCGGACACTGACCAGACCCATGAAAAAATTTCCCAAAATTTCCCAAAATTTTCTTGTCACTGGGGCTTTGGCGCTGGTTCTGTCTGGCTGTAGCATTGTCGTGTTTGAAGATGGCCCGGACTGTCCGGCGGCAATGGAATGCCCGGTGGCAGCGATGCCGTCGATTGACGCGCCGAACCAGCCGCCCGCGGCAGCAGCCGCGCCTGCACAGTCTGATCAAACCGAGCTGGCTGAGACAGAAACCGATGCGCGCCAGCCTCTTAGTGATCTGTTGATGACACCACCATTGATCGACGGATATGTGACCAATTTTGCCTATGACAGTGCCGAGCTCGGGTCACAGGCGATAGATGATCTCAAAGCCATCGCTGCATTTCTGGCGGATAACGGTGATATTGCGCTGGTTATTGAGGGGCATTGTGATGAGCGCGGGTCACGCGATTATAATCTGGCGCTTG
>Ga0233450_10003018_pt1 | contig 16099 bp, 12 predicted proteins | sample 011ome_30_FD_189956 | JGI IMG/M metagenome (GOLD analysis project Ga0233450, IMG submission 189956) | Coastal salt marsh microbial communities from the Groves Creek Marsh, Skidaway Island, Georgia - 011501CT (spades assembly) | ecosystem: Environmental > Aquatic > Marine > Intertidal zone >... | reverse complement strand
TTGTTGCGTTTTTAGAGGATATAAAAAACAGTAATGTTCGGTTTGATGGAAATGCTTTTGTTTTAGATAATACAGGAACTTTAGATAATGATACACTCCAATTATTTAGACAATTAGGAAGGATGATTGCGCAAAAATCTCCTGTATTTAAAATAAATGATTTTAAATTTACTTGGTCCGTTGGTACAGAACAAATGCCCTTTCCAATTGTGGAAATCAAATCAAAAAAGCTTCCGGAATCAATAAAAAAGATCAAAATAAATATCCATAGCGTGTTTGAATCAAATATTAAAACACAAAATGTGATTGCTTATGTTGAGGGAAAAAAAAAGACAAAATTTATTGTTATTTCTGCTCATTATGATCATTTAGGTCAGATGGGGCATGATGTTTATTTTCCTGGTGCTAATGATAATGCAAGTGGGATAGCAATGCTGCTTTATTTGTCTAAATATTTTTCTACAACAAAACCAAAATATAGCTTGGTTTTTATGGCTTTTGGAGCAGAAGAAGTAGGGATTCTGGGGTCTAAACATTATGTCGAGAACCCGTTATTTCCATTAAAAGATATCCGATTTGTTATTAATTGTGACATTATGGGTACAGGAGATCAAGGGGTGACCGTGGTTAATGGTACGGTTCATAAAAAGGAATTTAAAAAATTAGCTGTTCTTAATTTGAAAAAAAAATACGTTGAAAAAGTAAAGGTACGGGGTAGAGCTGCAAATAGTGATCACTATTGGTTTTCTCAAAGGCAAATTCCAGCGGTGTTTATTTACACTTTGGGAGGTATTACTGCTTATCATGATGTATTTGACAAATCAGAAACATTGCCCTTGACGGAATTTAGCGATTTGTCAAAGCTATTAATCGGTTTTATAAATAGCTTTTAGACCATTTAGCATGTAAAATGTTGTTGTAGTGCACTATTTGAATTATTTTTGAACTATCATGGATTAAATTTTGTACTGATAAAAGATGTTATTTTATGAAAATGTGTAAATCGGTGTCTGTTTTGTTATCTGTATTTATTGTTGGGTTTTTGAATGCCCAAATAAATCATGAGATTTTAAAAGAGCTTAAGGAAGAGGGTTCTTTTAAAATGAAATTTAAAAAAGCTTACAATCTAATGGATAGAGGAAATTTCGAATTTGCTCTTGAAATATGGAAAATGTTAGTTGCAGAACAGCCTCAAAATTATAATATTAACTATCAATTGGGAGAATGTTACATCCAATTGGGGAAGAATAAATTAAAAGCACTTAAGTATTTGGATAAAGCAGAGCATAAAATCTCGCGAGATTATCAAGATGGAGAATCGGATGAAAATGAAGCTCCCGTAGAAACAAAATTTTATCTAGGTATTGCTTACCATTTGAATTCTGAGTTTGACAAAGCAATTGAAAGGTTCCAATCATTCAGGCGTAAAGGGGGTAAGTATCATCAGCTTTATGATGCTGCTGGTTTAGCAATTGCTCAGTCAGAGAAAGCCAAAGACTTGATTAAGCAAAGAAGAAATTATTTAATTACTAACCTTGGAGAACCCATAAACAGTGAGTATTCTGATTATAACCCTGCTATTACGGCAGATGGAAACACGATGTTTTTTACTTCTAAAAGAGATTATGTTACAGCGGGCTTTTCTAATGAGGGAATAATAAATCCAACAGATGGTAAACATTTTGAAAATGTTTTTGTTTCTTATAGAAATGTTCATTCTGGAAAGTGGGGTAAACCAGAGATAATGAGTTTTTGCAAACCTAACTCAAATCAAGCTTCGATTAGTACTTCTCCTGATGGACAGTTTTTATTCATAAAAATGGAAGCAAAAGATGTTGCTAACTTATATCTCTGTGAAAGGGATGATGAGAAGTATTCTGACCCTGTTTTAATGGTTGAAAATATAAACTCAAAATCATGGGAGACGGGTGCAACTATTTCTGCTGATGGTGAACGCTTTTATTTTGTTTCAGACCGTCCTGAAGGTTTCGGCGGAGGAGATATATATAGAAGTAAGCGGCTTCCAAATGGAGAATGGGGAATGCCAACCAATTTAGGCTCTTCAATTAATACTGAATATGACGAAATATGCCCGTTTATTCACCCGGACGGAAAAACTTTATTTTTTAGTTCAAACAATAAGGAAAGTATGGGCGGCTTTGATTTTTTTAAATCCACTCGACAATCAGATACCATTTGGAGTGAGCCAGTTAATTTAGGTTATCCTTTAAATACAGTTGACCATGATGTTTCCTTTTCCACAATGGCAGATGGAAAAACAGGGTATTTCTCATCTGAAATGGGTGTTAATGGACTAGGTCGTCAAGATGTTTATAAAGTAGACCTTGACACCATTGTAATAGAACAAGTTTCTATACTTAAAGGATACATAGAAATGGAAGATAAGAAGAAATTACCAGGGGGCATATTTATTACGGTTTCTGATGTGAATTTAGATGGAGATTATCAGGAGTTTAAACCCAACAAACGAACAGGTTCTTATATATTCACACTTACTCCATGTCGTGAATATCTGGTCCAATACACATTGAAGGATGTTGTATTTAATGAATATCAGATAAAAATACCTTGCCATTCAGGGTACCAAGAAATTCAAAAAGTAATAAATCTAAAAGGGGTTAAATTAGATAATTAAGTTATAGTTGTATCTTCTCATTACTGCTATTAACGAATTGGTATTCTAAAAATTGAAATTTTGTTATACCTCTAACAGTAATCTTTTTCTTGTATTTTAACCACCATTGTCTACTAAGACTCTTGATTCCTTTTTTAAGGTAGGACTCAACAAAGGGATGAACGTGTAATTCAAAATCTTTATGTTTCCCTGATTCAATTAAATAACGAAGATTGTTTTCTATTTCATCGATTAAGAGAATAGAAGCTTGAACTTCTCCCGAGCCATTGCATGAGGGACATGTTTCAGCTGTTTTGATATCGGTTTCAGGTCGTACTCTTTGGCGCGTTAATTCAATAACACCAAACTTACTGGGAGGTGCAACATTGTGCTTTGCACGATCGTCTTTCATGGCAGCTCTTAAGGCTTCAACAAGACTCTTATTGTTTACCTTTTCATGCATGTCGATAAAATCAATAGCAATAATTCCCCCCATATCTCTGAGGCGAAGAATTCGAGCTATTTCATTTACTACTTCCATGTTCGTTTCAGCAGCATTGTGTTCCTGGCTTTGACCTGTTGATTTTCTATTGCCACTGTTAACGTCAATAACGTGCATAGCTTCGGTATGCTCGATAATTAAATAAGCCCCCGACGGGAGGGATACTTTTTTGCCAAAAGAGGCCTTAATCTGCTTATTAATTCCAAACTGTTCAAAAATCCCATCTTTTCCTTTATAGTGTTTAACTATGGATTCTTTCTCCGGTGAGATAGTTTTCACATAATCGCGAATCTCGTCATATACGGCTTCGTCATTAACGTGGATATTTGTGAATTTTGAGGAGAGCATATCTCTCAATAAAGTTGAGGTGCGATTTAGCTCTCCGAGAACCTTTTTAGGAGGCGTTACACCACCCTTTAAATTATTGTAAAGTTTGTCCCATTTAGAAACCAAATTTCTTAAGTCATGATCTAATTCAGCGACTTTTTTATTTTGGGCAACGGTTCTAATAATTACACCAAAATTCTTTGGACGAATACTAGAAAGCAATCTTTTCAATCGATCTCTTTCTTCCGGATCTTTTATTTTTTGAGAAATTGAAATTTTATTTGAAAAAGGCACCAAAACAACAAATCGTCCTGCTAAGGTTACTTCAGCAGTGAGCCTAGGCCCTTTAGATGAAATTGGTTCTTTAGCAATTTGAACAGCTATTAATTGACTGGAAGATAGTATGTCTTTAATTTTGCCATGCTTGTCTATGTCAGATTCAATTTTACTAGATGCTAAACTTGCACTTGGCTGTTTTCCTTTTAACGTTTTTTGAATATAATTATTCATAGACCTGTATTGAGGTCCTAAGTCAAGGTAGTGTAAAAACGCATCCTTTTCATACCCTACGTTAATAAACGCAGCATTCAGACTTGGAATAACTTTACGTACTTTCCCTATATACACATCTCCAACACTAAAGTCGTTATCGTGCTTTTCTTTATGAAGTTCAATTAATTGCTTGTTCTTCAAAAGCGCAAGAACAACCTCAGTGGAAGTAGAATTTATTATTAATTCGTAATTCACTAAGGTTCTTTTTCCTATAAAAATCTGATTGTCAAAAATCGAATGTAAAATACAAACATGAAGTATGTATATACACGAAAACATATGGCCAAGTTTGTTACAAGGCAATATGCTTAAACTAACAAATTTTAATTGTTAATTATTTTTTCTTCTTGTGACGATTCTTACGTAGACGTTTTTTACGCTTGTGAGTCGACATCTTATGTCTTTTTCTTTTTTTACCGCTTGGCATAATCTATTTTGTTTAATCTATTAATACTTGAATTACTTTATAGCAACCTTAGATTTCACGCCCTCAACAAAAGTCTTAGCAGGTTTAAACGCTGGTATGTTGTGCGCTGGAATAATGATCGTAGTGTTTTTCGATATATTTCTTCCTGTTTTCTCAGCTCTTTCTTTTACAATAAAGCTTCCAAACCCTCTTAAATACACATTTTCTCCTGCTTCTAAAGATGTTTTAATAGTTGTCATAAATGCTTCTACAGCTGCCTGTACAGCTATTTTTTCAACTCCTGTTTTGTCCGAAATATCGGTTACAATATCTGCTTTGGTCATAGCTCTGATTTTAGTTATATTCAGTAAATTAGGTTTTTTTAATAGGGGCGCAAATATAATCGTATTTGCACAAATCTGAAACAAATATCAGTTTTTTTACTTTATTTTTGTTCAAATTTTCGACTAAATGCACTTTTCAGACATATTAATTCGTTGGTACTCAAAACATAAACGGGAATTACCGTGGAGAAACACTACCTCTCCGTACCATATTTGGTTATCTGAAATAATACTTCAACAGACTAAAGTTGCTCAGGGATTAGACTATTACAATAAGTTTATAGATAAGTACCCTACTATTGAAGATTTAGCGAATGAAACCGAGGATAATGTATTAAAGTTATGGCAGGGCTTAGGCTACTATTCAAGAGCTAGAAACCTTCATACCACTGCAAAAGTTATTTCAACTGAATTGAATGGTACGTTTCCCGTAACCTATGACGAAATAATAAAACTGAAAGGTATTGGAGTGTACACAGCTGCTGCGATATCTTCTTTTTGTTTTGGAGAGAAGAAGGCAGTTGTTGATGGAAACGTTTATAGGGTTCTTTCCAGGTATTTTGGCATTAACACTCCAATAGATTCTACTATCGGGAAAAAAGAATTTCAAGAGTTAGCGCAAGAATGCTTAAGTATTGAAAACCCTGGAGAATACAACCAAGCAATTATGGAATTTGGTGCTTTACAGTGCACTCCAAATCCAAATTGTGAAGTCTGCCCATTGAGAGAGCCTTGCAATGCCTATGAGAATTCTATGGTTAAAGCCTTACCCGTAAAAGAGAAAAAAATAAAAGTAAAAGATCGATATTTTAATTTTATCGTAATAGGTGATAATGAAAGTTTTTATATTCAAAAACGAGAGGCCAAAGATATTTGGCAAAACTTGTATCAATTCCCATTAAATGAATCTAAAAAAGAAGTCGTATCCCCTTTCGAATTGAAAGACTCAATTCTAAATCAGGCAGTGTTTTTACGAGTAAGTGAGCAGTTTAAACACTTATTAAGTCATCAGCGTATTTATGCGAAATTTTGGGAATTTAATTTAGCGGAAATTTCTCCGTTGAAAGGATTTAAAAAAATAAAAAAAAGAAACATACAGGAGTTCGCTGTCCCTCGATTAATACAGAAGTATTTAGAATCTGTGAAAAATTAAAGTTGCTATTGTTGTGCAACCAAGAAAATAACTATCTTTACTAGTCAACGTATAATATTGGATTATAAATAATGCAATCTAATGGCAGGAAGTATCAATAAAGTGATTTTAATAGGGAACTTAGGGAAGGACCCGGAAGTTAGACATTTGGAAAGTGGTGTCGCGGTTTGCAATTTCTCAATTGCGACTGGAGAAACATATAAGGATAGGAATTCAGGTGAAAAGGTTACGCATACAGAATGGCATAACATTGTGCTTTGGAGGGGATTAGCAGAGGTTGCTGAAAAGTATTTAAAGAAAGGGGCGAAAATTTATATTGAAGGTAAATTAAGAACCCGTTCTTGGCAAGACCAAGAAGGAAATACTCGGTATACTACTGAAATATTAGGGGATAATATGACAATGCTAGGTAAGGTAAGTGACCCAAGTTCTGAACCTTTAGCTCCTACTCAACCTCCGGCAGCTCATAAAAAGAAAGTAGAGCCTTTGGGGGATGAATTTTCGAAGCCAGATGTTGAAAATGACGATTTACCCTTTTAATTTTAAATAGAAAAAATTGGAACCTGAGCAGATTATGCCTGAAAAGGCCATTTTAGCAATGTCGCAAGCACCTTCTATTAGTGTTTTAATAGTACTTTTTGTCCTGATTATAGTGCTCATTACTTTTTCTGCGCTTATTTCTGGCTCAGAAATAGCCTATTTCTCTTTAGACGCGAAGAAAAGAGATGGTTTAAGTTCGGAAAAAACGAATAGAGGTAGCCGTGTGGTCACTTTACTTGAGACTCCAAAAAAGTTATTAGCTACAATACTTATTGCAAATAATTTCATTAATATCTCCATTGTTATGGTTTCATACTATTTCACAAAAGGAGTATTTGCTAGTTCGGAACTACCTGAATTGGTTTTGTTTTTAATAAATGTGATTGGGGCTACCTTCGTAATATTGCTCTTTGGTGAAGTTATACCAAAAGTATATGCTACCAAAAACAATGTGTCTTTTTCAAAATTTATGAGTTCTCCAATTTCATTCTTATCTGTGTTTTTTGGGCCTTTTAGTAAATTATTGGTATCGAGTACAAGTATTATAGACAAACGTTTTAAGAAAAAAGTAGACAACATATCTGTGGATGACTTGGAACATGCCTATGACCTCACAAAAGAGTCAGTTGAGACAACAGAAGAGAAGAAAATTTTGGAAGGGATTGTAAAATTTGGTCAAACAGATGCTAAGCAAATTATGACTCCTAGACTTGACATGATTGCTTTAGAGAAGGAGATGCCCTTTAAAGAGTTAAGAGAAGCTATTTTGGAAGGACGGTATTCGAGGTTACCTGTTTACGCTGAAAGTATAGATAGTATTGAAGGGATTCTTTATGTAAAAGACTTGTTGGTGTTTTTGGATTCTACGGAGGATATAAATTGGGTCAAGTTGATTAGGGAGCCTAAATTTATTCCAGAAAATAAAAAATTAGATGATCTATTAAAAGAGTTTCAGACCGAGAAAACACATATAGCGGTAGTGGTAGATGAATATGGAGGAACTTCCGGTATTGTGACTTTAGAAGATGTTCTTGAAGAAGTAGTTGGAGATATTACAGATGAGTTCGACGATGATAATTTAATTTACTCAAAATTAGATGACAATAATTATGTTTTTGAAGGGAAAACACCTTTAATGGATATGTATCGAGTTATGGGGATTGATGGTGATGAATTTGAAGATCAAAAAGGCGAATCTGATACTATTGCTGGATTTTGTATAGAGCTGGCTGGTAAGATATTATTAAAAAATGAAAAAGTAAGTTTTGAGAATTACACATTTATCATAGAAGCTGCTGATAAAAGAAGAGTGAAGCAAGTCAAGGTTACTATCGGGAAAGTTGACGTAGCAGAAGAGAATTTATGAAAAGGTTAGCTATTTATATACTTATTATTTTGGTTGCCTCAACAGGGTGTAATGATGAAGAAAATGTTATTCCAAAGCCAAAAAGTTATTTTAGAATTGATTTTCCCGCGAAGTCTTATCAAGGAAACGAAGAAAAGTGTAATTCAACCTTTGAAATTCCAACATATACTTATGTTCAAAATAAAAAAGGACCTCGTGAAGATGTTTGCTTTCAAAACATTGTGTTTCCTTACTACAAAGCTTCCATTTACTGTACTTATTTACAGTTAGATTCTAACTTGTTTGAACATACAGAAGAGTATCGTAAAAAAGCATTTGAGCATCAGTCTCGAGCGCAGGCAATTGATGAAAAATTATTTATTAACGAAGAAAAAAGAGTTTTCGGAACTACATTTGATATTAAAGGAGATGTTGCCTGTAATTATATATTTTACTTAACAGATAGTACAGATAATTTTTTCGCTGGGTCTGTCTTTTTTGAAGTCATTCCAAATTATGACTCATTACAGCCTGTTCTGGAGTTTGTGAAAGAAGATATCCAACATTTAATTGAGACTTTTGAATGGGACAATAACCCAATTGAATAGTTCTTAATAATTAATTTTCGAAAATGATGAGTGAGCAAAAAAAAGGAGATTTAACAATCAGGGTTTTGGCGATGCCCGCAGATACAAATCCTTCAGGAGATGTTTTTGGAGGTTGGCTGTTATCTCAAATGGATATTGCTGGAGGCGTATTTTGCAGGAAAATTGCCAAAGGCAGAGTTGTAACGGTTGCCATAGATTCAACTACGTTTAAATTGCCAGTTTTTGTTGGAGACACTCTATGTTGCTATGTGCATCTAATTAAAAAAGGCAGGACTTCTATTACTGTTGGAATTGAAGCTTGGGTAAATCGAGAATTTGGAGAAGAGGGATCTTCTATCAAGGTAACCGAAGGACAATATACCTACGTAAAGGTGGATGACCATAGAAATCCCGTCCCTTTGTAGGTAATATTTATCCTTTTGGGGGTTGTTTATTTACCAAATCTAGGGTTAACTACGCTGTTGTAAATTGACCCAAACGTATAACCAAGTAATCAAAAAAGGTTACGGTAAATTGTTAAAGTGGATATGTAATTTATTCCATAAAGAATTTGGGATATAATTTGTTCATCTTTCATAAATTTTCTTTTGTCATTTATGTAACTTTTTTAAAAAAGTAATCCAATATTTTAAAATTTATTCAATAACCGCAGATAACCCCCTCTCTAAAAGCGTAAAGCCACATTCCGATAACTAACGGAATGTGGCTTTTATAAAAAGTAAATATAAAGTAGCTTAATTAAACGCAGGGATACCGGTTACATCCAACCCTGTAATTAACAAGTGGATATCGTGTGTTCCTTCGTAAGTAATAACTGACTCTAGGTTGGCCATATGACGCATAATTGAATATTCGTTTGTAATGCCCATTGCACCATGTATTTGTCGAGCTTCTCTTGCAACCTTTAGTGCCATATCAACATTGTTTCTTTTGGCCATAGAAATTTGAGCTGAAGTAGCTTTTCCTTCATTTCGCAATTGACCTAAACGTAAAGTTAATAATTGAGCCTTCGTAATTTCAGTAATCATTTCAGCTAGTTTTTTCTGAATCAATTGAAAGCTTGCAATTGGTTTGTCAAATTGTATTCTTTCTTTTGAATATCTTAAAGCTGAATCGTAACAATCCAATGCAGATCCAATTGCACCCCAGGCAATACCATAACGAGCACTATCCAAACACATCAATGGAGCCCCAAGCCCATCTTTTCCGGGTAAAATATTTTCTTTCGGAATTTTTACATTGTTAAAAATTAATTCTCCGGTTGTGGAGGCTCTTAAAGAATGTTTCCCATGCATGGTAGGAGTTTCAAATCCTTCCATTTCACGTTCTACAATAACTCCTTTAATTCTTCCTTCTTCATTTTTAGCCCAAACAACTGCAAGGTGAGCAAAAGGCGCATTTGAAATCCACATTTTAGCTCCGTTTAATATATAGTGGTCTCCAGCATCCTTAATGTTAGACAACATTCCTCCTGGATTAGAACCATGATCTGGTTCTGTTAATCCAAAACATCCAATGTATTCACCTGTAGCTAATTTTGGTAAATATTTTTGTCTTTGTTCTTCACTTCCGAATTTCCAAATTGGATACATTACCAAGGAACTTTGTACAGAAGACGTGGAACGCAATCCAGAATCACACCTTTCTAATTCCTGCATAATTAGACCGTAAGAAATTTGATCTAAACCAGCCCCTCCATATTCTACAGGGATATAAGGCCCGAAACCGCCTATTTCACCCAAGCCAGGTACTATTTGACTTGGAAACTCAGCTCTTTCATAATAATCCTCAATAATTGGGCTAACTTCTTTCTTTACCCATGCTCTCGCAGCGTCACGAATTAATTTGTGTTCTTCGGTAAGCAAATCATCCATATTGTAGTAATCATGTGCTTCGTATCTATCTGTGCTCATAGTAATTGTTTTGTTGGTGCAAAAATAATAAATAGAATGGTACTAATCACCATTTTTTTCAACAGTATTTACTTGTAATTGTGGTAATCTTAACAATAGGCAATGGCTATTCTCAGAATGATCCAAGCATTACAGTATTATTATCTGTCAATCTCTTAAGTTTTCTCTATTTCCTTTGAAATGACATTGCAGAATGTTTGAGCAGCTAGACTATTATTCCGATATTTGTTTTCCTCATTTAATAAATAATGATTCCAAAAGAAACCATAGAGAAAATATTTGACGCAGCTGATATCGTAGACGTTATTAATGATTTTGTAAATCTAAAAAAAGCGGGGTCAAACTATAAGGGGAACAGCCCTTTCTCGGATGATAAAACACCGTCATTCATGGTTTCTCCTGCTAAGGGGATTTTCAAAGATTTTAGTTCTGGAGAGGGCGGAACGGTTGTTTCTTTTTTAATGAAACACGAGCACTATACGTATCCAGAAGCTCTTCGTTGGTTGGCTAAAAGATATAACATTGAAATTGAAGAAGAGGAGCAGACACCCGAACAAATGGCTGCTCAAAGTGCAAGAGAAAGCTTGTATTTGGTGAATCAGTTCGCGAGAGATTACTTTGTGAAGCAAATGCTTGAATCACAAGAAGGAAAAGCGATTGGATTAAGTTACTTTAAAGAAAGAGGGTATAACGATGCAACAATTAAGAAATTTGAGTTAGGATACTCTCCTGATAATAGCAATGCTCTCACAAAAGCGGCACTTAGCGCAGGATATAAGCTAGAGTATTTAGAGAAAACAGGATTATCGAAAACGAATGAAAAAGGGAGTTTTGATTTTTTCAGAGGTAGAGTAATTTTTCCTATACATAACCTTACGGGTAGAATTTTAGGTTTTGGAGGTAGAACCCTAAAAACAGATAAAAAAATAGCAAAATATTTCAATTCTCCGGAAAGCGAAATATACCATAAGAGTAATGTTTTGTTCGGACTTTATCAAGCAAAAGGTACTATAATAAAAAAAGATACTTGTTACTTAGTTGAAGGTTATACTGATGTTGTAAGTTTAAATCAAGCAGGAATTGAAAATGTTGTAGCCTCCAGTGGCACAGCTCTTACGGAAGGTCAAATTAAACTTATAAAAAGGTACACAAATAATATTGTCATTCTATATGATGGTGATAGTGCAGGAATAAAAGCTTCTTTTAGAGGGATTGACTTGATTCTTGCACAAGAGATGAACGCAAAGGTCGTTTTGTTTCCTGATGGTGAAGATCCAGATAGCTATTCTAAAAAAGTTGGAACAACCGAACTGGATGAGTATTTGCACAAAGAAGCTACAGATTTTATTCGTTTTAAAGCATCTGTATTATTAAACGATGCAAAAGATGATCCTTTAAAAAGAGCCGAGACAATTAAGGATATTGTTAAGTCTATCGCTATAATTCCGGACCAGATTATTAGATCAGTATATATTAGAGAAACAAGTCAGCTTTTTGATATCAGTGAAAAAGCTCTTTTGAGTGAAGTTAACAAAATTCTCGCCAATAAAAGATCTTCAAATTCGCAAGAGCAGCGGCAACAAATTGAAGTTGTAAAGCCCACAGCACCTCTACAAAAGAGGGAATCAAGCGACGGAAGTCATAGTTTAAGTGATCAGGAAAAAGACTTAATTCGACTTATGCTTACATATGGATCAATAGGAATCCAGGTAGAAATTGAGACGCAAGAAAGTAAAGAAATCAAAAAAGAAGAAATCCCTTTAGCGCAATACATAATAGAAGAACTTTTATCGGATGACTTGAAGTATGTCAATGAAACCTATCAAAGTATTTTTGATGAGTTTTTGGATGGGATTGAAAATGGATTAATTGTAAATGATCAGCACTTTTTTCAAAAAGAAGAAGCTACCCTAAGTACCTTGGTTGTTGATTTGACAATGCCCAAAGATTCCGTTAGTGAAAACTGGGAAAAAAAGCACCGTATTTATCCTCAAGAAGAAAAGCATAAACTAAAGCAAGCTGCGGTAGAATCAGTTTATATGTATAAACTTCGTGTCACAGAGAATATGATAAACGGAAAACAAACCGGGCTGAAAGAAGAAACAGAAGAGAAGGAAATATATAGTCTTTTAGAACAAATCAAACAACTTAACCAAATAAGAAATACCTTTGCATCTAAATTAGGAATAATTATTACAAGATGAACGCTTTCTTTGATTATAAATTATTCGGATACTTTGAACAAAATTTCACTGTTTCCAATTTAGTATTGGTATGCCTGATTGTTTCTTCCATTTTCTTTTTTAGAAAATACATAAGCAAAAGACTGGGGAGGCTCTTAGTAAAAAGAGATTGGAAATTCGGTAATGGTAGGGAAAGAATAGTACATATACTCCTTGGGCAGTCCATCTTTATAATTGGAGCTTTATTGTTAATTAGTGCACTGGGGTATGGAAATAGTGATTTTTCTTTAAATAGTATTCTTGACCTTCATCTATTAGAAATCAGCGATTTCAAATTATCATTAGGGCAGTTAATTGCACTTATTGTTTTAATCTTTCTTTCAAAAGTTGTTCTAAATGTTTCCAAGATTGTCATTTTCAAAGCAACAAAAGGAAAAGATTGGATAGATGAAGGCAGGCGATTTACCATAGTGCAGTTAACAAGGTATTTTATTTACATCATCTTCGCCATACTGGTACTTAGAAGTCTCGGTTTTGAATTGGGTTCATTATTTTGGGCTAGTTCTGGACTTTTATTGGGTCTTGGTATGGGTTTGAAGGATATGTTTACCGATGTTGTTTCTGGATTTATATTGTTGTTTGATGGCAGTGTGAAAGTTGGTGACATTGTGGAAATGGATAAGGTAATTGCCCGCGTGGAGAAAATCAACATCCGTACTTCACATGTTAAATCCATGGATGGAAAAATTATTGTCCTTCCCAATTCTAAGTTAACTGAAGATAGTGTTGTTAATTGGACTATTAGCGATAAAGTCACTCGTTTCCATATTACAGTTTCTGTGGCATATGGAAGTGACACTGAAAAAGTGAGAGACCTTCTTTATCAATGTGCATTAAACCATAAATTGGTAGATAAACGCAGCGAAATTACTGTCATGTTCAATGATTTTGGAGATAGTGGGTTGGAGTTCGAATTATATTTTTGGGCAGCTAGAACTTGGGAAATAATGGTTATTAAAAGTGACTTGCGTTTTGCTATTGATAAGTTATTTAGAGAAAACGAAATTACTATACCCTTTCCGCAAAGGGATTTACATATTATTTCAGATAGTCGCAACAAAGAAGCTACATCTCTTTAATGTCTTTTACCATTAACTGAAGGGTATATTTATCATTAAAATAATTTTTATCTAAAGAAAAAACTGCTTGAAAGGGCTTTTGATTTTCAGTAATAGATATTTTTTCTCCTAAACCAAAAGCAATACCATTTAACGAAAGGTTTTCTCCTTTTTGTTTTGCCGATATTTTTAAGTGTGTACCTCCTACAACCCTACTCCATCCTTGATTGTCATAAAGGTTTTTCATGATAAAGATAGGTTTCATGTTTCCTGGGCCAAAAGGAGCAAATTGCTCTATTAATCGGTATAGTTTAGGAAAAACATCTCCATACCTAGAGGGTTTAATATCTTCGGCATTAAGTATTCCATCAATCCCAATTTCTCTTGTCTGCTGCTCCTGCGTTATTGAGTCCGAAACAACCTTTTCAAAACGTTTTCGAAAAGCTTCCACATTTTCAATTTTTAAGGAAAGTCCAGCAGCGTATTTATGGCCTCCAAACTGTTCTAATAGATCGGAACATTGCTCTATGGCAGCATGGACATCAAACCCCTTCACGGAACGAGCAGAACCAGTTGCCATTCCATCATTTACGGAAAGTACAATAGTTGGTTTGTAATACGATTCAATTAGTCTGGATGCTACTATTCCAACAACTCCTTTGTGCCAGCCTTTTTGAAAAACGACAGTAGATTTTTTTGATTCATCATCTTCCCTTACCATTTTAAGCGCTTCATCCGTTATTGCAGCATCAAGATCTCTTCTTTGGTTATTATACGCATTGATTGTTTCTGACCACTCTTTAGAACTATTTTCATCTTTTGACAATAGTAATTCTACAGCTTTTTTGGCAGAAGCCATTCTTCCCGCGGCGTTTATTCTTGGTGCCAATTTAAAAACCAAATCAGCAATGGTTAGGTCAACTTTTTTGTTCGCTAATTCTAATATTGTTGCAATTCCTACCCTTGGATTTTCATTGACTCTTTTTAGTCCGTGATACGCCAATATTCTGTTTTCTCCGGTCATTGGAACAATATCTGCTGCAATTGCAATTGCAACTAAATCTAAAAGCTCTTTCCAGGTTTCTTCATTTTCATCTCTAGTTGTTGTAACAGCTTGTGCCAATTTTAATCCAATTCCACAGCCGCATAATTCATCATATGGGTATGAGCACGTTATTTTTTTAGGATTTAATATTGCCCATGCATCTGGAATTGTCTTTCCTGGCGTATGGTGGTCGCAAATAATAAAATCAATTCCATATTCATTTGCTTTTTCTATCTTATCTACGGCTTTGATACCACAATCTAAAGCTATGATTAGATTAATTTTCTTTTCTTTCGCATATTCAATACTCTTTAAAGAAACGCCATAACCTTCTGTGTATCTATCGGGTTGATAAAATTCAATGTTGGCAGTAAATCGACTTAAAAAAGAGTACATCAGGGCAACCGATGCAGTCCCATCTACATCATAATCTCCATAAACTAGAATACTTTGCTCTGTGTCTATAGCCTCATTGATGCGGTCTACAGCTTTTTGCATATCCTCCATTAAGAAAGGATCATGCAATGATTCTATTGATGGGCGAAAGAAGTTCTTCGCTGCATCAAAAGTAGTTATGCCTCTTTCTACAAGTAATTTTGCAATGATTTTAGGTATTGCTAATTCCTTTTCTAATTGAGCAACTTGCTCTTTATTTCCATCTTCTTTTATCTTCCAACGCATATAAGGGGTTTGTTTATGTAACAAATTGAACCTTTTAGCATATAAAGGTAATTATTAGTACCTGGGTATGCTAAAACAATTAAAAACTTTGTCTATTTTCGAATCAATGAAGGCTACAGTTACAATAATACTGGTTTGGAACGTATTTTTATTACGAGCTCAAGAAGAAGTGACGTCTTTTTATTTTTCCGAGCCCCAGCCTAGTTCAGTTACCCCATTAGAGAAATTTGATGATGACATTTGCGGAAGATATCTTTACGCAAAAGACACCTTAACAAGTTTGATTATCACGCCTGATAGCATCTATACACACTTTGGAACTTTTACTTATTTAGCCTCAAAAGAAATCGAAGCCTCCGATAAATATAGTTTAAAGAATGATTTATTATATGGAATTAAAGAAGGTCAAGGAATTCCTTATAAAGAGAGAAATGATACAATTTTTACATATGTAACCCAAAACGATTTACTTTTTAAACCAACTAAGATTCACAAATTAAATAAAAGTGGTGATAAATTCTACCTGAATACCAAGGAAGATAATGGGTTTTATTCAACTGAAGTTTTTTCATTAGAGGAAAAACAGTTGATTGTTTATTCCATAGATCATGAACAGGTATTGGAAGAAATTCTGCAATTTAAATCCACTAAGACTATGCAGGTTGATGGGTTTAAAACTTACCTCTCTGCTCCCACCAAAAGTGAATTCATTTCATTTGTTGAGAACAAAGGATTTAGAGATAAAAC
>Ga0233450_10003000_pt1 | contig 16166 bp, 15 predicted proteins | sample 011ome_30_FD_189956 | JGI IMG/M metagenome (GOLD analysis project Ga0233450, IMG submission 189956) | Coastal salt marsh microbial communities from the Groves Creek Marsh, Skidaway Island, Georgia - 011501CT (spades assembly) | ecosystem: Environmental > Aquatic > Marine > Intertidal zone >... | reverse complement strand
CGCGGCGCGAGGCTGTGCCGGGCGTCAAGCTTTGCATCGACTGCCAAACGGGGCGCGATGCGCGACCGGTGAGCCGCGGCGGCTTTAACCGGCGCGGTTCCAAGGACAGCCAGTTGAAATAGACGCCTAGGCCTCGAGCGCCTCAAGCTCGTCGATCAGACCTTCAATCATCGAAAGGCCCTTGTCCCAGAAGGCCGGATCAGAGGCATCAAGGCCGAAGGGTGCCAAAAGCTCTTTGTGGTGCTTCGATCCACCGGCGCGGAGCATCTCGAAATACTTGTTCTGGAACGAGGCATCGCCCTCTTCGTAGACGGCATAAAGCGCGTTCACGAGGCCATCACCGAAGGCATAGGCGTAGACGTAGAAGGGCGAATGCACGAAGTGCGGAATATAGGCCCAGTAGGTCTTGTAGCCATCAAAGAATTCAAAGGCATCGCCTAGGGATTCCGCCTGCACCGACATCCAGAGCGCGTTGATATCGTCGGGCGTCAGCTCGCCCTCGCGGCGGGCGGCGTGGAGTTTGCATTCGAAATCATAGAAGGCGATCTGGCGGACGACCGTGTTGATCATGTCCTCGACCTTGCCGGCGAGGAGCACTTTGCGCTCCGTCTTGTCTTTTGCGCCGGACAACAGCTTGCGGAAGGTCAGCATCTCGCCAAAGACCGAGGCGGTCTCGGCCAAGGTCAAGGGGGTCGAAGACAAGAGCTCGCCTTGCCCCGCAGCCAGAACCTGATGAACGCCGTGACCCAGCTCATGCGCGAGGGTCATCACATCGCGCGGTTTGCCGAGGTAGTTGAGCATCACGTAAGGGTGCACGGTGGTGACGGTCGGATGGGCGAAGGCGCCTGGGGCCTTGCCGGGTTTGACGCCCGCGTCGATCCAGCCTTTATCGAAGAAGGGCTCGGTGAGTTTGGCAAGCTCGGGGTCGAAGGCGGCATAGGCCTCGGTCACGATCTGGCGTGCCTCGTCCCAGGCGAAAATGCGGTCGGTCTCCATCGGCAGGGGCGCGTTGCGATCCCAGACTTGGAGCTTTTCGAGGCCAAGCCACTTGGCCTTGAGCCGATAGTAGCGGTGCGACAGGCGCGGATAGGCGGCAACAACGGCGTTGCGCAGTGCTTCGACCACCTCGGGCTCAACATGGTTTGAAAGGTGCCGCGCGGTCTGGGCGGTGGGGAAGCCGCGCCAGCGATCCTCGATTTCCTTTTCCTTGGCGAGCGTGTTGTGAACGCGGGCGAAGATCTTGAGGTTTTCCTCAAAGACGCGCGCCAGCTCATGCGCTGCGGCTTCACGCTTGTAGAGCTTTTGTTCGGTAAGTTGGTTGAGAAGGGTTTCGATGCCGACCTTCTCGCCCTCGAGATCAAACTCGAGGCCGGCAAGCGTTTCGTCGAACAGCTTGTTCCAGGCCGAGGCGCCCACCGTGGATTGATCGTGGAGGAATTTCTCAAGCTCGTCAGAGAGTTGATAGGGTTTCATCGCCCGCATCCGATCCATTACGGGGCGATAGCGGGCGAGATCGGCATTGGCCGCGTAAAGCGCCTCGAGGTGGGCGTCATCGAGCCGGTTAAACTCAAGGCTCCAGAAGACGAGCGGGGTGGTGAAGGTGGTGATTTTGTCTTGGCAATCCGACATGAACTTGGCGCGCGAAGCGTTGGTCGTCTCTTGGTAGTAGCGCAGACCCGCGAAGGACATCACCCGCCCGGCGGCCACATCGATCGCTTCGTAGCGGCGCACAGCGTCAAGAAGGCCAGCGGCATCAAGGCCCGCCATCTTGCCCTCATAGGCCGCGGCAAAATCGGCGCAGGCTGTCTCGAGCCAATCCATATCCTTCTGCAACTCGGCCGCTTTTTCGCCGGTATAGAGATCGTCGAGATTCCACTCAGGCAGCGGGCCGAGGGAATTTCCACCGGTGGCGTTGGCATCAAAAACCGGACGGCGATCAATCATCGGAAAACCTTTCGAATTGTGTTTGCCGGACCTTAGTCGCGCCCGGCGGGGAGGAAAAGAGCCGGAAAGGTCGACTAGGCGCGGGCGTGAGCGTCAAAATGCGCGAGGCTCCGTTCGACAAAACGGTTTCGGAACTCGCCGCGCTCCATCGGGATTTCGTGGCGGGCACCGTCAAAGGTCACCAGCTCGCCATGCGGCCAGCGGGCCATGCGGCTGGTGATCCTTTCGGGATCAACGATTTCCTCGTGAGTCCCTAGGAAAGCCAAGCAGGGCACTTCGGGAGAAGGGAGTGCGTCAAGCTCTTCGCATTCTTCCATTGCGCCTAGCAGCCAGCGCAAAGTCGGCCCCCCAAGCGAAAGTTCGGGGCGCTCCAGAACCTGCCGGTGCATGAAATCCCAAGTGTCCTCGTCAGAGGTCAGGGAGTTCCCTTTGAAATCGGCACGGCGCAGGTAAGTGACCGGCGACTGGCCGGGCGCAATCCGATCCTCAAAGCCAAAGCGAAAGCTGAAGCGGGCATAGTTTAGCGCGATGACGCGAGACGGGGGCGACATCAATATCCGCCACATCGGCGCAGAGAAGCTGGCCGAGGCGAAATCCGACCCGTTCACAAGCGTTCTAAGGCCGATGCAGCCGCCCATCGAATGCGACAGGAGGTGCCACGGCTGTGGCAAACCCGCGCGGCGAGCGTGATCAAGAGCGGCATCGACATCGTACTGATAGTCGCCAAACGACATGACATCGCCAAGCGCGGGATCGCTGTTGATACGGTCTGCAAGGCCTTGGCCGCGCCAATCGATTGCTAGAACCGCATAGCCGGCGCCCGTCAGATCGCGGGCGAGTCTGCCATATTTTTCAATATATTCGGTGCGGCCCGGGAAGACAAATATCGTGCCTTTCTCGGCCTTGGCTCGCCAAAGCGCGATCCGGATGCGAAGCCCGTCGCGGGCCTCGCACCAGAGCGCACTTCCACCTGCGGGCCCCTCTGCAATATCATCAAAGAGGGGCGCGGCGCTCATTAGGCCATTATTCCGGCGAGCTTCATCGCCATGCCCATGTCGCCATCAACCTTGAGCCGGCCCATCATGAAGGCGGCGGTGGCGTTCTGTTCGCCTTCAAGGATCGCTCGGAATGTGTCGGCCGATGCGCTGAGGGTCACGTCAGTGTCATCGTCGCTGATATGAGCGCCCGAGCCGTTGATCACGATGGCGCCTTCACCGTCGATGTCGAACTTGGCAGAGCCATCGAAACCAGCGCCGCCAAGGCGCTCGTTCAGGGCTTTTACGGCTTCTTCGAGAACAGCACTCATTTCTTGTCCTTTCACATGGGAAACGGGGCCGTTTCTCGGCGCCACGAGCTTGCACCCAGAATATGGCGAATCCGTATCCGTGTTTCAAATTTGCCGTGGCGGAAACTGTGCGAATTTTGGTGATTCCGGCTGAATTTCGCAGATTGGCTGGAAATTTGCGGAAATCCGGCGCCAGTCCTTGACCTTTCCGCCCCACCCCTAAATGACTCCGCGACGCTGCCACGTTCAAACTCGGGCCAAATATGCTCACGCCTTCCCGGATAACCGCCGTTCTGGGGCCGACCAATACCGGCAAGACCCATTACGCGATCGAGCGGATGCTCGCGCACCGCACGGGCGTCATCGGCCTGCCGCTGCGGCTTTTGGCGCGCGAGGTCTATGACCGGATCGTCGCTTTGCGGGGGCCCTCGGTGGTCGCGCTGGTCACGGGCGAAGAGCGGATTGTGCCCGATCGGGTCCAATATTGGGTCTGCACGGTCGAGGCGATGCCGAGAGGGATGGGCGCCGATTTCCTCGCGATTGACGAGATCCAGCTTTGCGCCGATCCCGAGCGCGGCCACGTGTTTACCGACCGCCTTTTGCACGCGCGTGGCTTGCATGAGACGCTGCTTCTCGGCTCGGAAACCATGCGCAGCGCCATCTCGGCGCTGGTGCCGGGGGTTCAATTCCTGCATCGCGAGCGGTTTTCAACTTTGACCTACTCAGGTTCGAAAAAGATAAGCCGAATGCCAGGAAGAACGGCAATAGTCGGTTTTTCTGTTGAAAATGTATATGCGATCGCCGAGCTCCTGCGCCGCACCAAGGGCGGCGCGGCGGTGGTTATGGGCGCCCTCAGCCCCCGAACCCGCAATGCGCAGGTCGCTATGTATCAAAATGGCGATGTAGATTTCCTTGTCGCCACCGATGCAATCGGCATGGGGCTCAATCTTGATGTGACCCACGTCGCCTTTTCGTCACTAACCAAGTTCGACGGCCACCGGATGCGCCCGCTCGCGCCCGATGAGCTTGCTCAGATAGCCGGCCGAGCGGGGCGGCACATGAGCCACGGCACATTCGGTGTGACAGGCGAGGCGCCCGAGCTTGATGCCGATGTGATCGAGGCGATCGAGAACCACCAGTTCAGACCCGTTAAAAAGCTCCATTGGCGCAATTCGGCGCTGCAATTCGGCTCGGTCAGCCGCCTGATGCAGAGCCTTGAGGCTAAAACCGACAACGGCTGGCTCACCCGCGTGCGGGAATCGGACGATCTGGCGGCGCTTCGCGCTCTCGCCGCCGATTCCGAGGTGGCGGCCCGCGCCAGCGATGGCAAATCGGTCGAGCTCTTGTGGGATGTCTGCCGGATTCCTGATTTTCGCGGCATCAGCCGGGGCGAACACGCGTCTCTTTTGCGCGAGATCTACAACTTCCTGCATCAATATGGCCACGTTCCGCAGGATTGGTTCTCCCGTCAGGTTCGCAGGATTGACAGGACAGAAGGCGACATTGACACCCTCTCCAAACGTCTGGCCTATATCCGGACCTGGACCTATGTGGCCCAGCGGCGGGGCTGGCTGGCCGACGAAAGCCATTGGCGCGAGGAAACACGCGCTGTAGAAGACCGACTGTCAGACGCGCTCCATGCCGCTCTGACCCAAAGATTTGTGGACCGGCGGACGAGCGTTCTCCTTCGCCGGCTCAAGCAGAAGGAGGGCCTTGTGGCCGACGTGAACGACAAGGGTGAAGTGACGGTTGATGGCGAGTTCGTCGGTCGTTTGGAAGGGTTCCGTTTCCGGATGGACAAGGCCGGAAGCCCCGATGAAGCCAAGACTCTGCGGCAGGCAAGTGCGCAAGCGCTGGCACCGCATTTCCATCTGCGTGCGGACCGTTTCTATAACGCGCCCGATACCGAGATCGATTTCACCGAGCAGGGCGGCCTGATGTGGGGAACCGAAGCGGTTGGCAAACTGACCGCAGGTCCGGATGCCCTCAAGCCAGTTGCCGTGGCCTTCGTCGATGACGAGGCAGGCGAAGACGTGGCCCAGAAAGTTCAGCGTCGTCTTCAGCATTTCATCGACCGCAAGGTCGCAGCCCTGTTCGAGCCGATGATCGCCCTACAGCGCGACGAGGCGTTGAGCGGCATGGCCAAGGGCTTTGCGTTCCGTCTGGGCGAGGGCTTTGGCATCGTCCCGCGCGGTGAGGTGGCCGAGGACGTGAAATCGCTTGATCAAGAGGCGCGCGGCGCGCTGCGCAAACATGGCGTGCGTTTTGGTCAGTTCACCATCTTTATGCCGCTTCTTCTCAAGCCCGCGCCGACCCGTCTGCGCCTTGTTTTGTGGAGCCTTTCCAAGGGGCTGGCCGAATTCCCCGAAGCGCCGCCTCCGGGCCTTGTAACCGTTCCGACTGTCGAAGGCCTTGTTCCCGGCACCTATGCGATGGCTGGCTACCGCGCCGCAGGCGCCCGCGCGATCCGCATCGATATGCTCGAGCGCCTCGCCGATATGCTGCGCGACAAAGACAGCAAGGGCGGCTTTGAGGCCAATCCCGATATGCTGTCGATCACCGGCATGACACTCGATCAGTTTGCCGACCTGATGCAGGGCCTTGGCTACAAAGCCGAGCGCGGCGAGCGCCCCAAGGTCAAACCTGTCGTCGAAACGCCCGTCGAGGGCGCGGAAGTGGCCGAGGCCGCCGAAACTGCCGAGACTGCCGAGGCCGCCGAGACTGTGCCAGAAGCGGAGGCCGCGCCCGAGGTTGAAGTCTTCTTCACCTTCACTTGGGGCGGCCGCGCCGCACGCCCGGAACGGGCCGCCCGTCCGCCGCGCGACAAGCAGCGCCGCGAGGGAGGCAAGCCCACCGAAAGCGGCGAGCGCCCGCGCGGCAAAGGCGGCAAGAAGGATCGCCACAAGGGCAAGAAGCCCGAAGGCGGCCAAAAGCCCAAGGCCTTCGAGGCGCGCCCGCAGCGCGAGAAGAAGATCGACCCCGATAATCCCTTCGCCGCCGCTCTGGCCGGTTTCAAGACCAAGTGACCGAAGAGGCCCGCCCGAGCATCCGCATCGACAAATGGCTCTGGCACGCGCGATTCTTTAAGACGCGCACGCTGGCCGCCTCGGTCGTTGCGGCGGGCAAGGTCCGCGTTGACGGCACGCCCGTGAGCAAGACCTCGCGGGCGGTTGGACCCGGCATGGTCCTTACCTTTGTGAAAGAGGGCGACGTCAAAGTCGTCCGCATCCTCTCTTGTGGCGAGCGGCGCGGGCCGGCCCCCGAGGCCCAGAACCTTTATGAAGACCTCTCGCCCGAGCCCGAGCCGCGTCCAGAGCATAACCCTGGTTATGACGGAAAAGGGCGGCCTAGCCGAAAGGATCGGGAAAACGCCGCGGCATTTGACCCCTCCCGCCGCCCTTTCGATCTTGAATGAGGGCCGTTCTTGGCCTAGCTAGTCGCCCGACAGCTCAAGTGGACCCAAGCCCATGACCTATATCGTCAACGACGCCTGTATCGCCTGCAAATACACCGACTGTGTCGAGGTATGCCCGGTGGATTGCTTCTATGAGGGCGAGAACATGCTGGTGATCCACCCTGATGAGTGCATCGACTGCGGCGTCTGCGAGCCCGAGTGCCCTGCCGACGCGATCCGCCCCGATACCGAGCCTGACATGGAAAAGTGGGTCGAGTTCAACCGGAAATACGCCGAGATGTGGCCGGTGATCATCACCCGCAAGGATCCACTTCCGGATGCCGAAGAGATGGACGGCAAGCCGGGCAAGATTGATCTCTTCTCGGAGAAGCCGGGCGCTGGCGGTTGAGCCTGCCCTTGGGGTAGGTGATTCGGCCTGGACGCCCTGCCGAACCCTCTGAAATATCAATATTTACAGGGCTCTTCGCACGTGCAGAAAGCCGAGTCGGCCTGCTTTCGCAGAGGCTGATTTTGTGGTATACTCCATGCGATGTTGCAAAATAACTGACCCGAAATCGCCGACGATCTGACCCGACGGAGACAAGCCATCGTCCCCGCCGGTTGTTTTGTCGGGTGGCTTCAGGCGCGCCGAAAGGACTATTATGACCAAGAAGAAAGCCGAGTTCAGCCCGAACGAGTTTGTCGTCTATCCCGCGCACGGGGTTGGCAAGATCGTCTCGATCGAGAAGCAGGAAGTTGCGGGCTTTGAGCTGGAACTGTTTGTCATCTCCTTCGAGAAGGACAAGATGACCCTTCGCGTGCCGACCAACAAGGCGCTGGAAATCGGGATGCGCGGGCTTTCCTCGCCCGATGTCGTTGCTCATGCGATGAAGACACTCAAGGGCAAGGCCAAGGTCAAGAAGGCCATGTGGTCGCGCCGGGCGCAGGAATACGAGCAAAAGATCAACTCGGGCGATCTTATCGCGATTGCCGAGGTTGTGCGCGATTTGCACCGCGCCGATGACCAGCGTGAGCAGAGCTATTCCGAGCGTCAGCTTTATGAAGCTGCGCTTGAGCGTTTGACCCGCGAGATCGCCGCCGTGGCCGGAAATGACGAGATGGCCGCCGCGAAAGAGATCGACTCGGTACTGGTCGGTCGGGCAGCCTGATAAGATTGTTTAGCGTTAAACAAAAGCCGCGCCTTCGGGCGCGGCTTTTCGTTTGGGGCTCTGCCCCCGCGCCCTGTGGGCGCTCCCCCGGAGCATTTGGAGCCAAAAGAATTAGAGGGCGCGCCAGCCGATATCGCTGCGGCAGAACCCATCTGGCCAGTCGATTTGATCGGCCATCGCATAGGCGCGGTCGCGCGCTTCTTTAAGCGTCTTGCCTCGGGCCGTGACATTGAGGACGCGGCCGCCGGTGGCGAGGGTCTTGCCGTTTTGGACGGTGGTGCCTGCGTGGAAGACGATTTGTGAGGACGTCTCCTCGATCTTGTCGAGCCCTTTGATTTCACTGCCCTTTTGATAGGCGCCGGGATAACCTTTGGCGGCCATGACGATAGTTATGGCGTGATCGTCAGCCCAGTTGGGGGCGGTCTCGGTAAGGCGGCCCTCGGCGCAGGCTTGCATCAGATCGAGCGCTTGCGCGCCGAGGCGCATCATCAGCACCTGACATTCCGGATCACCGAAGCGGACGTTGTATTCCACAAGTCGGGGCGAACCGTCTTTGATCATCAGGCCAACATAGAGAACACCTTGATAAGGCATTCCTCGGCGGGCCATCTCAGCCATGGTCGGGCGGACGATTTCGTCGAGGGCGCGTTTTGCAACGGCATCATTCAGGACCGGAGCGGGGGAATAGGCGCCCATCCCGCCAGTGTTGGGGCCGGTATCCCCGTCGCCTACACGCTTGTGATCCTGCGCGGTGCCGATCGGAACAACTGTCTCGCCATCGACAAGGACGAAAAGAGAGCCTTCCTCGCCTTCCATGAACTCTTCGATGACCACCTCGGCGCCTGCCGCGCCGAACTCACCCCCGAACATATCGTCGATGGCGCCGAGTGCCTCTTTTTCAGTCATGGCAACGATAACGCCTTTGCCCGCAGCGAGGCCGTCAGCCTTGACGACGATGGGCGCGCCTTGGGCGCGGATATAGGATTTCGCGGCGTCCGCCTCGGTGAAGCGGGCGTAGGCGGCTGTCGGGGCCTTCGCAGCGTCGCATATCTCTTTTGTGAAAGATTTCGAGGCTTCAAGGCGTGCCGCGGCCGCGGAAGGTCCGAAAACTGAAAGTCCGGCATCGCGCAAGCGGTCGGCAACACCCGCCGCGATGGGCGCTTCGGGGCCAACAATGACGAAATCGACCGTGTTTTCCTCGGCGAAAACCGCGACTGCGTCGCCATCGAGAATGTCGATGTCGGCACATTCGGCGATCGTCGCAATCCCAGCGTTTCCGGGGGCAACGATCAGCCGGTCGCACTTGGGGTTTTGCTTCACGGCCCAGGCGATCGCGTGTTCGCGCCCGCCGCTTCCCAGGATGAGGATATTCATCGCGTCCCCCGCTTGGCCTCTGCTTGGCGGCGTTCTAAGGTCAGGGGGCAAGGATAACAAGGGTGCGAAATGGACCTCTTCGACGAGCGGCCTGAACCTGCGGGCAATGCGCCCGAGCTTTCGGTTTCCGAGATCAGCGGCGCGATCAAGAAGACGCTCGAGGGCGAGTTCGGCCATGTGCGGGTGCGCGGCGAGGTCGGGCGCGTGGTACTGGCACGCACGGGGCATCTTTATTTCGATCTGAAAGACGACCGCAGCGTTCTTGCGTCGGTGAGCTGGAAAGGACAGGCGGCGCGTCTGAGCTATCAGCCCGAAGAGGGGATGGAGGTGATCGCCACGGGCAAGATCACCACCTATGGACCGCAGTCGAAATATCAGCTGAATGTCGAGGATGTGGTGCCGGCGGGCGCGGGCGCGCTTATGGCGATGCTGGAAAAGCGCAAGACGGCGCTGGCGGCCGAGGGACTTTTCGCGCCGGAGCGGAAGAAGCCGATTCCTTATCTGCCTGAGATCATTGGCGTTGTGACCTCACCGACAGGGGCGGTGATCCGAGATATCTTGCATCGTTTGAGGGATCGGTTTCCCCGCAAGGTTTTGGTGTGGCCGGTGGCTGTTCAAGGGCAGGCCTGTGCGACCGAGGTGACCCGCGCGATCGAGGGATTCAACCGGCTGACGCCGGGTGGGGCGCTGCCGCAGCCCGATCTGATTATAGTTGCCCGCGGTGGAGGCTCGATCGAGGATCTCTGGGGCTTTAACGAAGAGATCGTCGTGCGGGCTGCGGCGGCGTCGCAAATCCCGCTGATCTCGGCAGTCGGGCACGAGACCGACACGACCCTAATCGACTATGCTTCTGATTATCGCGCGCCAACGCCGACGGCGGCGGCGGAGCGGGCGGTACCGGTGCGGGCCGAACTTTTGGCGCAGATCGAGGCGCAGGGGGCGCGCCTCACGCATGGCGCGGCCCAGACGGTTTCGCTGCGCCGCCAGCGCCTTGGTGATCTGGCGCGGGCTTTGCCGCGGCAGGAAGATCTGCTCGCCACACCACGCCAGCGGCTTGATCATTTGGCAGAGCGGCTTCCGGCCGCGCTTCGTACCGCGACATCAGGAAAAAGGCTCAAACTCAGCGAGGTGTCAGGGAGCCTGCGCCCCGGCCTGTTGCGGCGGATGATCGAGGCCGAGCGTCGTCATCTGGCCGAGCGGGCGGCGCGGCTCAGACCGCGTGATCTCGAGATGCTTGTTTCGCGCGGACAGGAGCGCCTTGATCACGGATTGCGCCGGCTTTCCGATCTGGCGACCCGCCGCGAAGGCGAGCGGACAGCGCATCTGCGGTCGTTGTCGCAGCTTTTGCAAACGCTGGGTTACGAGGCCACGCTCAACCGCGGATATGCTGTGGTCAGAGGCGATGGTCGTGTAGTGACAACGCGGGGCGGGGCCGCCGCAGCCAAATCGCTTGAAATCCAGTTTGCCGACGGTCGGATCGCTGCGAAATCAACGGGTTAGGGCCGAAAGACGGGGATCCATCACCCGCCGCCAAAGGCGCGGCATCAATGCCAGCGTCGCCATGACCGGCAGGCCATAGGGCAGGCGCGGGGCACCGATCAGATCAAGGGCTGGATAGGGCTTTTGCGGGTTCAGGTGGTGATCCGAGTGGCGCGGCGCGTTGAGCATCAGCCCCGAGGTAAACCAATGGGCGCTGTCCCAACTATGCTGAGGGCCAACCGGCTCTGGTTTGCCATTCTCGCGCACCGCGCGGGTCAGCCCGTAGTGCTGAACATAGTCCGACATGAGGAGCTGAATGGTCGCATAGGCCGCTAGGCCGAGGAAGGCCGCAAGGGCTGCAGGGCCACCATTGGCCAGCGCGGCCGCGACAAGAGCCATGGTTACCAGCAGATCCCCGAAATAGGGGTGCCGCCAAAAACCGCCGCCGCGCCGCGCGAGACGTTCGCTTTCGGCGCGAAATCCCTTGCGAAATGAGCCGCGCCACGCGCGGGGTGCGAAGCGATAGAAACTTTCGCCAGCGCGGGCGGTGTTGGGATCATCAGAAGTCGCCACGGCGAGGTGGTGCACCAAAAGATGCGCGGAGCCGTGATGGCCGAATAGGTGGCTACGATAGACCATCCGCCCGAGACGGCGCAGGCCGCGGCCTGGGCGGTGGATCAATTCATGAGCGTTGGAATTGCCGACCTGACCCAAAAACATCCCCGCCGCGAGAAATAGCGCGACTTTTTCCCAAGACCCCAGCCAGTTACCGGAAAGCCCTGCGACTGCTGCGGCCAGAGCGGCGAAATGCCCGAAGGCAAGGGTGATCGAAAGGGCGTTGGCCGCCGGAAACTCTTCGCCCCTTGCTGCCGGCGAGACACGGGCGACGAGCGCATCGAGGCTGGCGGCAAGAACAGTCATGTAGACAAACGCCGCCAATGCCCAAAACCCGCCGAAGGCCGAGGCCGCGAGGAGAAGGGGCAGGGGCGTCATGGCGGCGATCGTAAAGAGGTGCATCTTGCTCTTGCCTGTCTGGGGCTTGCCTGTCTTGTTAGCCCCGAAACGGGGGAAGGGGAAAGCCATGTCGGCAACAGTGTTGCTCGTTGCCTCAGCCATTCTGGCGTTGTTCTATCTTCTTTTCATGACCCACGCCGCGCCTTCTGCGCTTCGTTCGGCGACCAAGACCGGCTCGATTGCGCTATTGGCATTGGCGGCGGCGCCGTTTCCAATTCTAGCGCTCGCGCTCGGACTAAGCGCTTTTGGGGATCTCGCTTTGTCTCGGGACTGCGAGCGACCATTTCTGGTGGGCGTTGCGGCCTTTGCTCTTGCTCATTTGACCTATGTCGCTGTTTTCCAATCGCTCGGAGGAGATCCAGCACTGCCTTTTGATTGGCGGATCGGCGGGGCGATCGGAATAATGGGGCTTTCATCGGTCATGGCCCGGCTCCTCTGGTCAAAGGCCGGGCGGCTCCGATGGACGGTTCTCGGCTATGTCGTGATCATCGCCCTAATGGGCGTCAGCGCCCTCCAAGTGCCTTCGCCCTACGCAGAGTTTGTTATCGCCGCCGCGCTTCTCTTTATCCTGTCGGACAGCCTGATCGCGACCGAGCGGTTCTTGATTGGCGACGGCCCTGCGCCGCGCTGGTTATCACCGGCTATCTGGCTGACTTATTGGCTCGCCCAGTTCCTTTTCTGTGTTGGCATAGCGCAGCTCTTCTAGGCTCTGCGTGGTCTTTCAAATTTCCCCCGTTGGCATTAGGTGGGAAGAAGCTAAAGCCTAAGGGGCCGTGGGATGTCGTTTTTCAGCAAACTCAAGGATCGTCTGTTCAAGTCTTCGTCGAAGATCGACGAAGGGCTCGAGGCGATTGTTGGTGACGGGGAAGACGAAGAGGCGGTGGCTGACCTGCCAGAGCCGGAAATCACTACCGATCCCGAGCCCGAGATCGAGCCCGAGATCGAACCAGAACCCGCTCCCGAAATCGAGCCCGAGCCATTGCCCGAGATTGAGCCGGAACAGGTGCCCGAGATCCCTGCCGAGCCAGAACCGGAAATACCGGCTGCGCCAGAGTATGAGCCTGAACCGACACCTGTCGAGATTCCGACAATGGCTGCTCCCGCTCCGAGCGTCAGCCCCGCCAAGGAAAAGCCCGGCTTTCTTAGCCGCCTCGTGGGTCGCTCCGCCCCCGCCGCGCCGCGCCGGACGCTTGATGACGAGATGCTCGAACAGCTTGAAGAGCTGCTCATTACCGCCGATATGGGTGTCGATACCGCCCTGCGCGTCACGGCCAACATGGCCGAGGGGCGGCTTGGCAAGAAGCTCTCGGTGGATGAGATCAAAGGGCTTCTGGCCTCTGAGGTCACTCGGATCATGGAGCCGGTGGCCCGCCCGCTGCCGCTCTATCTCTCCAAGCCGCAGGTTGTCCTCGTTGTCGGCGTCAACGGCTCGGGCAAGACGACGACCATTGGGAAGCTTGCAAGCCAGTTCCGCGCCGCGGGCAAGAAGGTTGTGATTGCTGCTGGCGACACCTTCCGCGCCGCCGCGGTCGAACAGCTTCAGGTCTGGGGCGACCGCGCGGGCGTTCCGGTTCTGACCGCCCCCGAAGGTTCCGATCCCGCCAGCCTTGCCTTTGACGCGATGGAGCGCGCCGCCAAAGATGGCGCCGATCTTCTGATGATCGACACCGCGGGCCGCCTGCAAAACCGGCAGGACCTCATGGAAGAGCTGTCCAAGATCGTCCGCGTCATCCGCAAGAAAGACCCATCAGCTCCGCACAACACGCTTTTGGTGCTTGATGCGACCACGGGGCAAAACGCGCTGAGCCAAGTCGAGACCTTCCAGAAGCTCGCTGATGTTTCGGGCCTCGTGATGACCAAGCTCGATGGCACCGCCAAGGGCGGTGTTCTGGTCGCTTTGGCCGACAAATTCGGCCTGCCAATCCATGCGATCGGTGTGGGCGAACAGATTGACGATCTTGCCCCCTTCGACCCCGAGGATTTCGCCCGCGCCCTCGTCGGCCTTTCCTAGGTTTGACGCCGCATGGGTGAATGGCTGGTCTCCATTGCCGGAACGCCCGAGGGGGCGCGGCTTGCCACGCTTCTCGCGCTCTTGTCTGCCGTTTGCCACGCTGCGTTCGGCGCGCTGCAAAAGGGGCGGCACGATCCCTTCCTGATCCGCGGCGCGATCGATGCTTGGCTCGTCGTGATCACCTTGCCGGTTGCGTTGTTTCTCGTGCCTTGGCCGACGCCGCAGACCTTCCTGATCCTCGCCGGAGCCGTGGTGATCCACTTCACCTACAAGGCAACGGTTGCCTTCGCCTATCAGCGGGCGGCCTATACGGTCGTTTATCCCGTGATCCGCGGCACCGGCCCCTTGGTCACGGTCTTTGGCGCGGCCCTGATCTTCCAAGAGCACTTCACGGCCCTGCAATGGGTCGGGGTGGCTTGCCTGTCCGGCGCTATGTTGCTGCTCGCGCTGAGAAATCTTGGCGAAGAGACGATTGATAGGCGCGGTTTGGCGACCGGCATGATCTGGGCGCTGGCCGGGGGCCTCTTGGTTGCGGTCTATACCGTCTACGATGCCTATGGCATCCGTCAGTCGGCCAACCCCTTCACCTTCCTCGCGTGGTTCTTCGTGATCACCGCGCTCGATTTCCCGATCCTCGCCGCCTATCGCTATCGCCGCTACGGCAGCGACGGACCGGTGCGCGATCTCGTCTGGAAGGGCCTTGCCGGCGCTTTGATCGCGTGGGTGAGCTTCGGCGGCGTGATGATGGCGACGCGGCTCGATAAGGTGGGCGAGGCGGCGGTCCTGCGCGAGACCTCGCCGGTTTTCGCTGCGCTCATCGGCTGGTTCATTATGGGCGAGCGTGTGGGGCCGAGAAGGCTTGTCTTGATGGCGCTGATCGCCTTAGGTGCGATCAGCGTCGAAACCGGAGGATGATGATGAGCGAGAAGAAGATCAGCCAAGGCCTGAAATCGGCCCTCGATCTTGGCCCCGTGGTCCTGTTCTTTCTGGCCTTCTTCTTTCTGAAGGCCGACACTTACACCATCGGCGGCCGCGAATACGGCAAGTTCATCGTTGTCACGGCGATGTTCATCCCCGTCCTTTTCGCTTCGATCGGGGCGCTTTGGTATCTCACCGGCAAGCTGAGCCGGATGCAGATCCTGACGATGGTTCTCGTTCTGATTTTCGGCGGTCTGTCGATCTGGTTCAACGACGAGCGGTTCTTCAAGATGAAGCCGACGGTGATCTATCTGATCTTCGCCACGATGCTGGTTATCGGCCTACTGCGCGGCCAATCCTACCTCGCCTATGTGATGGAAGACCTGATGCCGCTCGAGGAAAAAGGCTGGATGATCCTCACCCGCCGCTTTGCCATGTTCTTCGCGTTTCTCGCTGTCGCCAACGAATACGTCTGGCGCAACTTCGAGACAGGCTCGTGGGTCACGTTCAAGACCTTTGGTCTGCCGGTCCTGCTCTTTGCCTTCCTGATCGGGCAGTCGGGGCTTCTGATCACCTATGATCCGCGTCACCGCTCGGGCGACGAAGAGGATAAGAAGGACGAAGACTAGGGCGCCTTGTGGGTCCCTGTCACGCCCATCAATTCCTCTCGGTGCGCGATCTCGTCGGGATCCTCGCCGCGCCGGTGCGCCTCGATCAGCCGCCCCTTGCGAACGGCGGGCCGGTGTCCGACCTCGACTAGCCAACGGCGCATATTGTGCTTGTCGTGCATCGTTTGCCCCTGCCGCATCCATTGTGAGGCCCAAGGCCAAATGCACATATCGGCGATGGAATAGAAATCACCGGCGACATAGCGCGTGCGGCCGAGTTGTTCGTCGAGAACGCGATAGAGCCGCGCGACCTCTTTGGTGAAGCGCTCGTTGGGGTATTCGTGGACGACCGGCGGGTTGCGGCGGCCGAGTGCCCGCAGGAAGTGGTGGGTCTGTCCGGCGATGGGGCCAAGCCCGCTCATCTGCCACATGACCCACATATCGACCGAAACCCGATCTCTCTCTGACGAGCCATAGAACAAGCCGGTCTTGCGGGCGAGGTATTGCAGGATCGCGCCGCTTTCGAAAACAGCGATGGGCTCGCCATCCGGTCCCTCGGGATCGACGATCATGGGAATTTTGGCGTTGGGGGCGAGCGCGAGGAACTCGGGGTTGTCTTGCTCGCCATTGTCGATATCGACGAGCTTGACGTTGTAGGGCAAGCCCATCTCTTCCAGAGCGATCGACACCTTCCAGCCGTTTGGCGTGGCCCAGTAATATAGATCGATTGGCGCAGGCATGGCTGTCCCCTGTTTTCCTTCAGCTACCTTGGCGGATCGACCGGAAACCGCAAGGCCGCGAATGCCACGATCCGGTGATCACCTTGACCTCGGGCCAGCGCGGCGGTATGCCCCTTATCGTGGCGATTTGAACCGGATTGCGGGCCACGTTAAACATTCCGCTAAAAGGGAAACGGGCTTCAGCCCCGATACCTTTGTCCGGTGTCGGGGTTTTTTGTTGGCCGGAGGAG
>Ga0233450_10002966_pt1 | contig 16313 bp, 9 predicted proteins | sample 011ome_30_FD_189956 | JGI IMG/M metagenome (GOLD analysis project Ga0233450, IMG submission 189956) | Coastal salt marsh microbial communities from the Groves Creek Marsh, Skidaway Island, Georgia - 011501CT (spades assembly) | ecosystem: Environmental > Aquatic > Marine > Intertidal zone > Salt... | reverse complement strand
GCTAAATTAGTAGAATATCTAAAGGAACAATCTGTTACTATGAATAACACGATTTTATTGGATAGAAATATTGCAGAAAAATCAATGACTTATTTATTGAAAAATGGAATCACTATTCTATCCTTGTCTTTTGTCAGTTTATCTGATAGTGGTGTTGAGAAAATTAAAAGTCTTTATATTTCCTATGCAGAAAAGCCGGCTTCTATGGATAAAATGATGCAAGACATTGAATCTGTAACTGCGGAATATTCGCACATTGAGATATCTATCGAGTTAAAAAAGACATCTTGAAACTAGAAGGAAAAATACACAATTTGCCTGGCTATGCTAAGGCCTTCCTATTTGCTTTCTTGCTTACATTGAGTTTCGGATATTATACAGGGGTTCTATTTATTAAACACACAACAGAATTTACATCACAAGGAATTGAAGAAAGTTATAATGGCAATCAAACTGAAGAAGAAATTACCGAAGATGATTGGGAGAATGATGATTGGGAAGGTGAAAACTTCCAACCAATGAAATATAAGAAATCAGAACAGGAAATTATTTCCATAATACATGAGCATGTTATTTCATTTTCTTTAATATTTCTGCTTCTTGGAGTATTGGTGCTTCTAACATCCATTCCTATCTGGTTAAAGAAAATACTGATAATTGAGCCTTTTATTTCTACTGTATTAACGTTTGGTGGTATATGGATGCTTTGGAAAGATATTACCTGGATGAAATATATCGTAATGTTTTCGGGTGTTTTACTGACAATTACTTTTAGCGTTTCAGTAATAATTGTTATGCAGCAATTATTGAAAAAGCCTACCTCTTAAATAAGTCCATCTTTTTGGAATACTTTGATTCCGAGCTGGATCATTTTCATTATTTCTACTTTCAGATCTTCATCTAAGTTTTTAATTTGAAAACAGCTTTTTCCTTTTAACATTTTCTGCAAAGCAGGAGAAATATCTTTAAATGCATCAACATGCGTATAAATAGGGAAGAAGTATAAGCGAATATCTTTTGGCTTAGGCACTACGCTTGCAAAATACAAACCATCTACTTTTCTTTTGCCTTGTCTTGCTTCAATAGTGCCCGTTACTTCAAAAGTGACCTCTGAGTTTTTCGTGATTTTTAAAGCAGGTTTTTGTGAGATTAAAGCGTCTTTAAGAAATTGCTGTATTTCAGCCAATGTCATAGGATATCTAATTATTTATTTCCCCATTTTTAAATTATGTCCTAACTTATCTTTTTTTGTTTTGAGATACGCTTCATTGTGTTCGTTATGAACAACTTCAATAGCAACGTTTTCAACTATTTCCAAGCCATACCCAATTAATCCAGTACGTTTTTTTGGATTGTTGGTCATTAAGCGCATTTTTCGAACACCAAGATTTCTTAATATTTGTGCACCTATTCCGTAGTCTCTCTGGTCTGCTTGAAACCCTAATTTTAGATTGGCTTCTACCGTATCGTAACCTTCTTCTTGAAGCTTATAGGCTTGCAGTTTATTGACTAATCCTATTCCTCTACCTTCTTGATTCATGTATAATACAACGCCTTTTCCTTCTTTTTCTATTTGATCTAGAGCATTGGCTAATTGAGAGCCACAATCACATCTTAGAGAGTCTAATATGTCTCCTGTGAAACAAGATGAATGCACTCTTACCAATACAGCTTCATCTTCGGTCCATTCACCTTTTGTAATAGCAAGGTGTTCCTCGCCTGATGTAGTTTGTTTGAAGGCGGATAATTTGAAATTCCCGTGTTTAGTTGGCATATCCACTTCTACTAATTTTTCAATTAATGATTCATGCCTCAACCTATAATTGATAAGATCTTCAATACTGACTAATTTTAATTTAAACTTTTTTGCAATTTCAATTAATTGCGGCAATCTGGCCATCGATCCATCCTCGTTCAATATTTCAACAATTAGACCGGCTGCATTAAACCCTGCTAACCGAGCAAAGTCAATAGCAGCTTCTGTATGTCCAGCCCTTCTTAGTACGCCTCCAGCTTTTGCTCTTAACGGGAAAATATGCCCAGGTTTCCCCAATTCATTTGGTTGTGTATTTGGATCGATAAGCGCTTTCACTGTTTCGAATCTATCATTTGCTGATATTCCAGTAGTAGTACCTCGTCCAATCACATCAACAGAAACAGTAAATGGTGTTTCAAATTGCGCACTGTTGTTTTGTACCATTAGGTCTAGACCTAATTCATCGCATCTATTTTCAATCAAAGGAGCACAGATAAGGCCTCGGCCGTGGGTTGCCATAAAATTGATAATGTCAGGAGAAACGTTTTCTGCGGCAGTTAAAAAATCACCTTCGTTTTCTCTGTTTTCATCATCTACAACAATAATCACCTTTCCTTGTTTTATGTCCTCTATTGCGTCTTCTATTGAATCTAATTGAAATTCCATGTACTTTTTTTATAAGGTTGCAAAGATAAGGTTAAATAGAGATGATTCTATGGATTACTTCTTGTTTTCGATTAAATGTATTAACTTCTGGGTTGAAACCTTCCAATTAAAGGTGTTTTCCACGTATTTCTTTCCAGCAGCTGCTATGGAGTCACTTTTTTCGGGGTCGGAAAGTAAATTTAGGATAAGAAGTTTATATTCTTCTGGAGTATTTCCGATTAAGATTTCTTTTTTATCTGTGGCTTTGAGCGCATTGTTAGCAAGACTAGAGGTAATACAAGGGATTCTCATTGCCATTGCTTCTAATAATTTATTTTGAAGTCCTGTACCTATGTTTAAAGGAGCGAAAAATATTTTCCCTTTCGCATAAGATTCTCTTATATCATCTACCCAACCAGAAACAGTAACATGTTTAGAGGCAAGTTCCAAAACAGCTTTGGCAGGAGATGATCCTGAAAGTAAAATTCTAATGTCAGGTTTTTCTTTAAGAAGAATCGGCAGAATTTCATTGACAATAAAAAGTGCACTTTCTACATTTGGTGCATAACGCATGTTCCCAACAAATACCAAATCGTATTGTTTGTCAATGTCTAAAGGTGTAAATTTTGATAAATCTATTCCATTTGGAATAATCGCTATTTTGGCTCTGTTTGGATGGAAGATAAATTCTTGATCTTGTTTAGAAATTATTGTTTTATTTTCAAAATATTCGAAAATTAAATTTTCATATTTCTTAAGCCTTTGAAATTCTGTTTTAATGAATGCCTTTTTCCATCCAGCATTTTCTATGCGCCTTTCCATTCCTTTGGAGAATGTATCCATGTAGTCCAATGTTTTTGGAATAGCGTGTTCGTGTTTTACATATTCTGCAGTTCTTAGCAATTGACAGTAGATATAATCTGGTTGTATATTTTTTATTTGTTGTTTTATTTTACGATGCGCGTGACCTTGGTAGAAATACCATACCTGAAAGGGTAATGAAGAAAATAGTCCAATAAATATATTTATTACAATTTGCCATTTTCGCAATTGGATTACGTTTACACTTTTGCAGTAAGCTTCCAAATGTTTTAAATGTTCGCTGTGGACATTGCTGTCAGCTAAACAACAGAGATGAATTTCATGAAACGCAGATAATTCCTTTATTTGGTAATAAGCACGTAGTTTATCTCCTTTGTCTAATGGATAAGGAAATCGGGAAAGAAGCACGAAAATTTTCATTTGCCCAAGACTTTATTGTAAAACGAAAGAAGTTTTTCTGTTATACGTTGATTATTGTAGTATGTCTCTACTAATTTTTTCCCATTTTGCCCAATTTCATGCAATTTTTCAGGGTTTGCTTTTAACCATGAAAGTTGCTGGTTAAATTCTTTTGCGTTGTTAGCAATCAGAATGTTATGCCCATCTTTATAGTCTATTCCTTCCGCTCCGATTGTTGTAGAAATGATAACGCGACCTAAAGCCATTCCTTCAATAATTTTAATACGCATTCCTCCAGCAGATAATAGTGGTACAATCATAATGTCGTTTGCAAGCATAAAATCTTGAGCATTTTCAACTTCATTATGATTAATCATATTTGGCACTTCTTTTTCAATAAACCAATTAGGCATAGCTCTTCCTGCAATATGCAAATCTACATCTGGATTAGACTTTAAAACAAGAGGCCACACTTCTTCAATAAACCAAGAAACTCCTTCCATATTTGGTTTCCAGTCCATAGCACCTATGTGAAACAACCTAATTTTATTTGAATTTTTCTTATTCAAGTTATTTACTGATTCGTAAGCGTTTAGGCTTATTCCAAACGGAATCGTAATCATTGGTTTTTTACAACCAAGTTGAATATATTTGTTTTGGTCTTGCGAACTGATTGTAGCAATCCCATCAATTGATGAAAATATGTTAGTTTCATATTTTTTTAGTTGTTGGGCTAATATTTTTAGGTAAACTTTTTTTGCAGGGTTTCCAGGAGCAATAGAGAGTCGTTGCCATATCATGTATTCTAAATTATGTGAACGAAGTACAATCTTGGCATTACAAAACCTTCTTAATGTGTGGAGATAAGGTGTCATGAATAGGCTTTCTAAATGAATTATATCGTATGTATTTGCTTCAAGTGTTTTGCGTAAAAGAATATCAAAATCAGTCGAAAAAAAACGGCTTATATTATACGAATCAGATGTAACAAGATTTGAGAATGCATCTACCAGATTTATTTTTGTATCTACAAATACACTTTCAATGTTAGTGGCTGCACGATATTCATCTTCAAAGTACTTTTTGTTAAAAGGGTGCTTTTTGGTTCCAATAGTAAGAACTTTTACATCAATGCCATTTTCAATAAAGCCTTTAGTTATGTTGTTGATAGCTATGCAACCACCATCAACTGATGGTTGTGGAGGCTTATGACATAATTGTAAGACTTTCATTTCTTCTTTTTTCCAAAATTAAATTTAACTAGCTTTTGGTAAAATTCCATATCAAATAATTTGGAGTCATTATTTGCTTTGTAGAAAATAAAAATTGCAACTGGACTCAATACGATAGCACTAAGCCACATTCCTAAAGTAACATTTATTTCTTCAGCCATAGACATTTCATCTCCAGCTCTAGATAGAATAAAGTAAACCAAAAATAAAAGAATAGCAATAATAACGGGCCAGCCCAAGCCTCCTTTTCGAACTATAGCACCTAATGGTGCACCCAGAAAGAATAGCATCATACAAGCGTAAGCAAGTGTGTATTTTCGGTGCCATTCAACATCTAGGTTTGATAAATATTGCCGGGTATGCTGCACTCTTCTTTTGTCCATTTCTAGTGTTCTTATTGTGTTTTTAACTGATGCAATGGCTCCGTGTATATTTCTTTTTTGATCGGGTTTTGAGAGTGATTCAAAATAATTCACGGAAGGAGTATATGCTTCAGTTGTTTGGTTGGAATCCTTTTTCGTTCTTAGTAAGGTAAGTGTGTTGCTAATAAATGTAGTTGTTCTTTGTATTCTTTTTTCTGTTTCTTTGTAAGTAGAATCTTTCAATTCTTCAATTTGACTGAGGCTTAATAAATACTCAGGATTCTCGTATACATCATCTTCGCTTTTTTCGAACTCCATAGAAGTTAGATTAAAACTCAAGGATGCTTTATCAAAATAATAGCGCATAAAAGGCATTTCAGAATTAGCAACACTTGCTGGATTCATTTCTTGAACAATATAGCCATCGACTAAATCTAGTAGTAGCTTTTTTTTGTCCTTTGATTGCGATATTTTACCTTGTTTCGATCGTATTATTCTTTTGTAATCTCTGGGGTCTGTACTAATTTTATTGGGTTTTAGGGTTCCTGAGTAGTCGTATATTACTAGGTCGTATAAGTCCTTTCCATCTTCACTTTTCTTCCCAACTCGAATGCTGAAATTTTCCATTTCATTATAAAAAATACCTTCTTTCAAGATGATCCCAGCTTTGGTGTTTTGAATATCGGTAATTAGCACCTGCATTTTAAATTTAGCTAATGGCCAGAGGTTATTGGAAAAGAAAAAAGCACCAGCGGAAACAAACACCATTAAAACGATTAATGGTTTCATAATTTTTGTTAATGATAGCCCAGAAGCTTTCATTGCTGTAAGTTCATTGTGTTCTCCTAAGTTTCCAAATGCCATAATGGAAGCAAGCAGAATAGAGAGAGGAAGAGCTACAGGAACCCATGTAGCAGAAGCATAAAATAGGAGTTCCAGAATAATGTACCATTCTAGTCCTTTACCCATAAAATCATCAACATATAACCATACAAATTGGAGGTCTAATATGACCATCCAAATCATAAAATTAAGAATGAAAGGACCTATAAAAGCTTTAAGAACAACCCACCCAAGTTTTTTCAAGACAGAGTGTATTTAATTAGTTTAGGAATATAGAACGGTAAAAAAGGAAGAATGTTATCCGCCTATAACTTGTTTTAATTTTGCAACTGTATTGTCCCAGAGAAGTTTCGCTCCATCCATCTCATTTTCTTCAGCAAAATCGGTAATAATCAAAGCTACTTCTTTTGTAAGAGGATCTATGTTAATTAACATTTCAAAGTAGTAATCTTCACCTTCATCATCTTCCCATTGAAAACGAATGGAATCGCCCTTTTTTTGTTGCATTAATTTTGCAACCTCTTCATCTCCATCCCAAAAAAAAGTATATCGATCATCTTTAATGTTTACATCATCAGCGTACCATTCAGATAGTCCGCTGGGGGTAGTGATACACGTAAATAAGATATTTGGTGACGTATTGACTATATATTCTAATTCGTATTTAATTTTTTTCATTCCAACAATGTCTTTTTTGCTCAAAAATTTGAACTTGCACAATATAACAATAATAATAGGTTTACAATGTCATTTTTGTATTAAAGGCTCCAAAATTTCATTTTCGGTCAATTTTTACAGAAATAAAAAAGTCTTGCAAAATATCCTTTAAGAAATATCTTCTAGTTAAAGAGAATTTATATATTTGCGCCCTTCTAATCATGGCGCGGTAGCTCAGTTGGTTAGAGCGCAGGATTCATAACCCTGAGGCCGCGAGTTCAAATCTCGCTCGCGCTACTAGAAAGCTGGATTTTTATCCAGCTTTTTTTATACCCTTTTTTTATGAATGTCAATTCAATAAAAAAGATAGTGTATGAAAAACAGGCGGTTAGCCTGCTTTTTGGTACAAGCCCAACCAATATTCACTGAGCGTAGCGAAGTAAATCTCATAATAGAAATTCATGAATATTTTCTTGCGCTAGGAATTGCGGTAGGTCTTGCGCTAGGAATTTTTACTATTCCAAAAAAGAAAGTATATTTGATTTACTAACATTTATTTTATGAAAAAGATATTACTAAGTTTTTTATTTCTGCTATTTTTTGTATCAATTAAATCTCAGAACGCTCTACTGTGGTCAAATGACATGAGTAACGCTAGTGATTGGGTTATAACTAACACAAGTGTACCTTCTACGAACGAATGGTACCACCAAGATGGATCGGATTTGTCTACTCCAGCAGGATTAGGGGATTTTGCTTCTACAACGGCTTCTAATGGTTTCTTTATGTTGAGCTCTAATGATGCTCCAGGAAATACAGATGGTGATGGAACACCAATTGTTACGGATCTGACAATTGCTGCTCCTATAGATTTATCTGCTACGAATGTGGTTACAGGACAAGCTGAAATGTTTGTTACGTTAACTTTCGAACACAACTTCAGATGGTGGCAAGATATTAGAGAGGTTCATGTTTCTGGAGATGGCGGCGCCAACTGGACTGTTTTTCCAATTTCAGATGCAAATGGAAACCTTACAGGAGCTATGGGTCAAAGCACAGATAACCCTGAAGTAACAACAGTAAATATATCTTCTGTTGCTGGTGGATCGAATAACGTTTTGGTTCGTTTTCATTACGATGATCAAGATTTTTGGGGTTGGTATTGGGTAGTTGATGATGTTAAAATTAATGTACTAACCGCAAATGATTTAGCTGAGGTAACTTCTTATTTTGGGTCTAACGGTTTACCTTACTTTTCTATTCCTACTTCTCAAATAGCTCCTATTGATTTTTACTCTGTTGTTTCTAATGTTGGATATGCTGATCAAACAAATTCTATTGTAACGGTTGATGTTAATGCAGGAACTTTTACCGGTACATCTGCAGGAATGACTCTTGCTCAAGGTGCAACAGATACATTAAACGTAACCACTCAATATACTCCTGCAGCTTTAGTTGGTAGTCATGCAATTGCTTATTCTATTTCTGCTGCTTTATCTGACGATAACCCTTCAGACAATGTTGCGATCGACTCATTTGCCGTTACTAATTACATATACGCACGTGACAGAGGTGTATATGAAGGACAAGGTGGTGGAGAATTTGGCTCTACAGGTGACTATGATTTCGAGGCTGGAAACGATTTTCAAATTTTTGCCGACCAACAGGCTTTTGGTATTGATGTTGTAATTGGATCAGGTACCCCGAGTGGAACCATTATTTATGGTAAAATTTATGAATGGGATGGGAGTGATTATAATTATTTAGATGAATCGGAAGAATACGTTGTAACTTCAAACGACGTTTTAAGCAACGCAAATATTACGTTACCTTTGTCGACAGCCCCTACTTTAAATGCAGGCAGTAAATACCTCGTGGTGGTTGGATGCTATTCTGAATTTTATTATGGTGAGAGTGGATATTCGCCAAATCAAACAAGTTTCGTCTTATATGGTGGATGGGGTGGTTCTGGCGCCCAATATTACACAAATAATACTCCTATGGTAAGACTTAATTTTGAACCGTGTTCAAGTTCTAGCTCTATTGCTGAAACAGTTTGTGATACATATACTGCGCCTTCCGGCGCTGTATATTCGTCTACTGGAATTTATACGGACACCATTCTAAATGCAGTTTTCTGTGACAGCGTTATAACTATTGACCTAACAGTAAACTATTCTTTCTCATTAACTCTTAATGAAACAGCATGTGGAAGTTATACGTTAAATGGACAAACTTATAATTCTAGTGGAACGTATACACAAACACTAACTAATGCAGCAGGATGTGATAGTACAATTACGCTAGATTTAACCATAAATAATAATCAATTTCCCTTAGCTTTTCAAGCGAACCCAACAGCAGGAACAACCCCTTTAAATGTTATTTTCGATAATCAAACTCCTAATTTAAGTAACTATAATTTCACATGGAGCTTTGGAGATGGAACTGTTGTGCAGGATAATGGAAGTTTTGTTTCTCATACCTATCAGTCTGATGGAACTTGGGATGTAATGCTGATAGCTGAAGATATTACTACAGGTTGTACAGATACACTTTTTAATAATGGATATATTTTTAGTACTGGAGGAACCCCTTGTGGACACGTAGCAACAATTTCTCAGTCAGGCCCAATAACAGCCTGCTTGAGCGATTCTATTTTCTTAAGCTGTAACACCGACCCTAATTTTACCTATCAATGGCAATTGAACGGTTTCCCAATTAGTGGAGCTACAGATCAAACTTATTACCCCTCACAGTCTGGTAGCTATATGGTTGTAATAACCGATAACAATTGCCCTGTATTTTCCAGTACTATACAAGTAACCATCAATACGTTTACTGCTCCAACTATTTCAGGTGCTGGATCAATAAGTTCATGCAGTGGTGGAAGTATGACCTTGAGTGTTCCAGATGATTATATAAGTTATTTGTGGTCTTCCGGAGGCACGGATACATCAGAAGTGGTAACAAGTTCTGGAGATTATACAGTTACAGTAACCAACGTTTCAGGATGTCAAGCAACTTCATCTGTCTACTCCATAAACGCTTCACTGATTCCTACACAAGAGATTTGTATTGTTACAGTAGATAGTGCGTCTGCCCATAACTTGGTAGTTTGGGAAAAACCCATAGTTGCCGGTATTGACAGTTTTATCGTTTACAGAGAAATGGGTACAAACAATTATATGCCAATAGGTTCTGTTGCTTATGATTCATTGAGTCAGTTTTTAGATACCACCAATGGAATTAACCCGAATGTAACTTCCTATAGGTATAAGGTTTCCATTTTAGACACATGCGGTACAGAAAGTAACTTAAGTTATTATCATGAGACAATGCATTTATCTACTAATCAGGGTATAGGAGGAGAAGTTAATTTGATATGGGATGAATATGAAGGATTTCCAATAGTGTATTATTATATACTTAGAGATTCAACAGCGAATGGCAATTGGGAAGTGCTTGATTCAGTATCTAGTAATAACTTTATTTATACCGATTTAAATCCACCTGTTAGTGGAGTTAATTATGTAATAGAAGTGATACCCCCAAATACTTGTACATCAACAAAAGCTCAAGACCATAATTCAACGCGATCTAATAGAGCAACTATAGTTGGTGGAGGTGGTCAAGGTATCTTCCAACATCAAAACAGTAATGTAAATGTATATCCCAACCCAACATCCGACCAAATAACAATCGATATAAAGGGTTATAATGGATTTGTTAATGTTCAGGTATATGACTTACAAGGAAGGTTGTTAGAAACTACTACAAACACTATAGTATCTCTTAAAAAACACGCCAAGGGAATCTATGTTCTTAAGGTGAGTTATGGAGAGGTAACTGAAGAGGTAACTGAAGAGGTTAGGGTAGTGAGGGAATAGTAAAATCTTGTGGTAGGAAAAAACCATTATTATTGGTTGTTTTTGGTAAAAAGTAAAATTACATATTTCGTAAACTATTAATAATCAGTAAATTAAAAAATTAAAAATAGGTCACCTCGAGATTCATAACCCTGAGGTCGGGAGTTCAAATCTCCCTCGCGCCACCAAGACAATCACCTGTAAATGAAGGTTTTAAGATGTTTTTTTAGAACCTTTTTTGTTTTGAGGATTTTCTTGAGTAAAAATAGCTACAGAAAATTTTAAAATTCATCAAAATGAATGTATATTTAGTTTAAATTTTAAGAAATTTTACATGAAAATCAATAAATTCCTGCTGCTTTTTAAAATAATATTATTTTATAACTTTATTTGCTCACAAACCACTTATTCTATTGGAACAGGAACTGAAAACAATCCTAGTGCCGGACCTACAAGACCTTATTATGAATTCACTATATGTCAGAATTTATATCCAAGTTCTGAACTTCCTTCATTTTCATGCAACATCATTCAATTGAGCTGGTATTCAATCAGTACTACTTCATTTACTAGAGAACTGAAAATATATTTAGGGAATACTTCTTTGAATAACTTAGGTACATCAAATTTTGTAGGTGAAAATGAACTTTTTCTTGTTTTTGATGGCACAATAAATTTTAGTCAAGGATGGAATGCAATTACTTTCGACACTCCTTTTCAATATGATGGTAATTCAAATTTAGTAGTATTTACTGATGATAATTCTGGAAATTACTTACCCGGTGATCCTACTTTTCAATCCACTCTAATAGATGATATAACTGTTATAAAATATGCAGATGGAACTGATCCAGGTTCTGTTACCAATCAAATTTATGATTTTAAAACTGATGTTCTACCAAACATAAAATTCTTAGTCTCATCTGGCTATACAGCAGATTTTATTGCTAATTTAACTACTGTATGTAAAGGAAACTCTGTTGATTTTGAGGATTTATCTAGTGATGGTCCAAGTTCTTGGAACTGGGACTTTGGAGATGGAAATACTTCAACAGTACAAAATCCTATTCACACCTACAATAGCCCGGGTACATATTCGGTTACTCTTATTTCCTCTAACGGTACGAATGTAGATACTGTTGTATACAATAATCTTATAACAGTTTACGATTTACCGAACATCAATGCAGGGCCTGATCTTACTGTTTGTGGTGGTACTGAAGTAACACTAAATGGTTCTGGTGGTGATGCTTATGCATGGGATGGTGGTGTTCTTGATGGTGTAGCATTTACTCCTCTTATAGGAACAACTTTTTTCAATCTTACTGGAACAGACTCCAATGGATGTACCAACCAAGATGATGTGTTAATTACAGCATTGGATACAATGATTTTGGATTTAATAGTCAGTGATCCAGAATGTAATGGTTATTGCAACGGTTATGCAGATGCGATTGTTAGTGGTGGTTCCGCTCCTTACAGCTATCAATGGAATGACCCACAAAATCAGACCACACAAGTTGCTGATTTTTTGTGTGAGGGATATTATACCTTATTGGTTACAGACTCATATGGATGTACATCAGACACTAGTTTTACAATTCAGGATCCTCCAATTCTTGAAGGGTTTACACTACATACACCAACTTTATGCAATGGTGACTGTAATGGTTCGGTAACTGCTCTTCCAGCTGGTGGAACTCCTCCTTATTCTTACACATGGACAGATTCTAACGGTACTTTTATTGGAAACAATGTAACTGTTTCTAACCTATGTATTGGATCTTACAATGTAGAAATAATAGATTATAATGGATGTAATGTATACGGATTAGAAGTGGTTAATGAACCATTGCCATTGTTGATAGATAGTATTAATACAAATATTTCATGTGGATTAAACTGTAATAGTCAAGTATCTATTGTGGTTTCTGGTGGTATAGGTCCTTACAATTATCTGTGGAATGACCCTAATTCTTCAACAACTTCTTCTTTAACTAATCTTTGTGATGGACAGTATTCTGTTTTAGTTTCGGATTACAATAATTGTACAACTTCAGATTCTTTGTTCATAAATTCCTCCTCAATAAATCTTCAAGTAAACCCAACAAATGTTACATGTAATGGTGGAAATGATGGATTAATAGACATTAACATTAATCCTGCTGGTGGTCCATATTCATTTCAATGGAGCAATGGGCAAACAACTCAAAATTTACAAAACTTATCGGCTGGAATTTATTCATTAACCATAACCTCAGCCAGTGGTTGTGATTCTACAATTAATGTTCCCATATTACAACCTCCTCCCTTGCAAACAAACATAAATGTTACCAATTCAAGTTGTGGTAACTTGGATGGCACAGCAGAACTTGTGGTCGCCAACCCATTCAATCAACCATACAATGCAAGTTGGAGTAACGGAGATGTAGGTCTTACAGTTGATTCATTGTCTTCAGGTCCCATTAATGTTGTTATTACTGATGCAAGTGGATGTGTTTTTTATGATGCCGCAATGATGGGTAGCTCTGGTGGACCTTCAGTCGATGCAAGTAACTTTAGCAATGTAACATGCCCAGGAGGAAATGATGGTAGTATTTCTTTACAGATAAATTCACAAAATCCACCTTACACAGTTAATTGGATAAGCGGCCAATCTACGGATCAGATCAATGGATTAGGAGCAGGTATTTATGAGTATTTAGTGGAAGATCAATCGGGTTGTTTAACTGCAGGAAGTGTAGAAATTTTACAACCTGACTCTATTGTTTTAGCCAATGTTAATTTAACCAATCCTACTTGTGGTGTTAATAATGGAGCTATTCAGGTAGTTGGTTTTGGTGGCACAGGAAATTTAACCTACATATGGGATGCTAATGCTGGTAGTCAAATTGGCTCTACAGCTATAAATTTGTTAGCAGGAACTTACACCTTAAACATAGTTGATGATAACTCTTGTGTGCATATAGAGACAATTTTATTAAATGACTTATCTGCTCCTGAAATTGATATCGTCAACATCAATAATCCTCAGTGTGGAGGAGGTTTAGGGGCTATTAACATTGCCGTTTCTAATGGTACTCCTCCTTACAGTTACCTATGGAATACAGATTCAACTACAGAAGATATTAATGGTTTGGTGCCTGGAAATTATGTAGTCTTAGTTTCAGACGCATTAGGCTGTACATCCACAGAGTTTATAGAGTTAAACGGTATTCTTCCTCCTAATCCGGGGGTATGTTTAGTAACAGTAGATACCACAACGCAAACTAATTTAGTAGTTTGGGAAAAACCTTTAGTTGCTGGAAGTATCTCACATTACACTATTTACAGAGAAGGAATAGCAGCAGGTGTTTATGATTCAATTGCTACAATTCCTTACGATAGTTTAAGTCAATACACAGATACTTTAGCAAATCCTTTTTATCGAAGTTGGAGTTATAAAATAACGGTTATCGATACTTGTGGTAATGAATCATTACCAAGCTTAGCTCACAAAACCATCCATCTGACAGTTAATACAGGATTATCGAATGTAATCAATTTAATATGGGACAACTATGCGGGCTTTAATTATTCAACATATTATGTTAATCGATATCATCCATCAACTGGTTGGAGTGTGATTTCTATCTTACCATCATCCTTAACATCTTACACTGACCAATCTCCATTAATACCCTCCAATACATTGATTTATAGTATTGAAGTAGTGCCTCCAAGTATTTGTACATCTACAAAGGCACAGGATCATAATTCAACGCGATCTAATAGAGCCAATATAATTGAGGGAGGAGGTCAAGGTCAAAGTATATTGCAACAGCCAAACAGCAAGTTATCAATTTACCCCAACCCAACATCCGACCAAATAACCATCGATATAAAGGGTTACAATGGACCATTGAATGTTGAGGTATATGATTTACAAGGAAGATTGTTAGAAACCACCACAAACACTATTGTATCACTTAAAAAACACGCCAAGGGAATCTATGTTCTTAAGGTGAGTTATGGAGAGGTAACTGAAGAGGTTAGGGTAGTGAGGGAGTAGGAAGGTCTTGTGCTAGGTATTTTGGAATACCATAAAATGCATGTATATTTATCGTCTAAAATTTATTAAATGAAACAACTATTACTCTTACCACTCTTATTTATTACTGTTATTTCTTTTGGACAAGTTCCCAATTATGTTCCAACCAATGGATTAGTTGGTTATTGGCCTTTTAATGGTAATGCCAATGATGAAAGTGGGAATGGGAATAATGGAACGAATAACGGGGCTACATTAACTACAGATAGATTTGGAAATGCGAATAGCGCTTATGGTTTTGTTGTAGATGGATCTGTAGGTTGGGGAGGTGCTCAACAATATATAGATGTTCCATACTCTAGTGTATTTAATTCTGGAGTAATAACATGTTCTGGTTGGGTTTATCCTGAGGAGAAACCGTCGCCTTATGACAATCGCCCTCTCACGATATTTAGTAGATGGAATGACGCATCTCCCAACTTTAGGTTTCAAGTAACTTATGGAAATGAGGTACAGTTTCAGCTATATGATAATTTGGGTACAAGTCACACAGTCCTTATGGGTAATGTACCGTTCAATGAATGGAGTTTTGTCGTGTGTACATATGATGGAAATGAGTGCCGCATCTATTTGAATGGTGTGTTGATCCATTCTGAGCTCTTAGGTATTCAACTAATGCAAGGTCCAAGCAATCTGACTATTGCACAAACCAAAATGCCAAATGGAAACTGGTATTTTTTTGATGGTACATTAGATGACCTTGGTTATTGGAATCGCGCTTTATCAGAATCAGAAATTCAGCAACTGTATGCTTCATGTACTTCACCTATTTCTTTAAATAGTATCCCCGACCAAAATATTTGCAGTGGAGAATCACTTACCCTAACAGCCAATGCAAATGTGCCGTCGGAAGACAATCTTGTAATTACAAGTGTTTTTGATGGGCCGCTAACAGGTGGTACACCAAAAGGCGTAGAGCTTTATGTTATTAATGATATAAATGATTTAAGTGCGTATGGAATTGGTTCTGCTAACAATGGTGGAGGCTCGGATGGGGAAGAATTCACCTTTCCGGCTGTTGCTGCTGCTGCTGGAGATTATATTTATTTAGCTTCGGAATCAACTGAATTTAACAATTGGTTCGGATTTGATCCAGACTATGTTACAAGTGTAGTCAATATTAATGGAGACGATGCCATAGAACTATTTTATCTAAGTAATGTAATCGATGTATTTGGTGACATCAATTTAGATGGTACAGGAGAGCCTTGGGACCATGTGGATGGTTGGGCTTATCGAAATAATTCAACAGGTCCTGATGGTAATGTGTTTGTGCTCAATAATTGGAGTTTTAGCGGACCCAACGCACTGGATGGTGAGTTGTTAAATGCTACCGCAGCAAGCCCTGTTCCTGCCGGTACGTTTACACATGCTGGTATTAGTGCTATCAATAAGTATACGATGGATGTAACTGCTGCAGGCAGTATGGATTATACTTTTGCCGGAGATTTTTCGGGTGCAGATCCAGCTATTAACATAAATCTTGGAGATACACTTGTTTTCAATGTAAGTGCACCTGGACATCCGTTTTGGATAAACGATGTGCAAGGCACCGGAAACGCAAATGGAGTTGCTGTAGCAAACAATGGAACCAGTTCAGGTACTATTACATGGGTGCCAACAGCTGCAGGCACTTAT
>Ga0233450_10002952_pt1 | contig 16352 bp, 12 predicted proteins | sample 011ome_30_FD_189956 | JGI IMG/M metagenome (GOLD analysis project Ga0233450, IMG submission 189956) | Coastal salt marsh microbial communities from the Groves Creek Marsh, Skidaway Island, Georgia - 011501CT (spades assembly) | ecosystem: Environmental > Aquatic > Marine > Intertidal zone >... | reverse complement strand
AGGAGGCTCCTACACCGGGGGTTCCCCAGTCAACGGGTGCGTGGACACCGAATGCATCGGAAGGGACCGCAACGCCACTGGATGCTGCGGGATAGTCAGAGAAAAGTTGGACAGCTCCGCTATCAGCAGACCCACCAGTCCCACCACCGAATGCACCTGCTCCAAGTTCCGTTGGAACTGTCGTTGTCGGCTGCACAGGATTGATTCCATTGAGTTGTGCGTAGAGCACGATCCCAGCGAGAGTTGCTGGGCAATCATTATTCACATCTTGCATCAGCTCCAATGATTGCGGGCTAACCGACAAACCCCACGCGGTGACATTGGATGCTAATTGGATCATGAGTTCACAACGCTCTTCCGAGATTGCCGCCGCATCTCTCTTGCTAACTTCATCCCACCTAACGGCCGTAGTTGCAAATGTCAAAGCAACTCTTAAGGCACATCCAACCGACCATGGTCGGCACAAGTCTTCAATAACTTTATTAGTAACCGTGGGCATACTTTCCAGTGCGTTTTCAACAAACTCAACCCTGGAAGTCAGACTTCGAATATTCGCGCTCTCTGCCCTAGACACCAGTGTTTGAGTGACCTGCAAATTCGTCACAGCTCTGGCTCGGGTCTTGGAACTGCTCACCTTCGTATTTGTGGCCCACGCCAACCGCTGCTCCGGTGTCCAAGCAAATGCTCCCTGGCCCCACGCGTCCTTGTAGGGCATGACCGGGGCGATTATCAACTTTGATGGTTTGGTGACCTTCGCGCCTAGCGCTGTGGTCCACACCCCACCTTTCATTTTGCAACCCTTGCTCACCTTCGGCTTTTTAGTCGCCAGGTCAATGATCATGCGCTGGCGCAAAATACAACCAAACTTGTCCTTCTTCTTCGCAACCGCAGCAGGGATAAAAGATGTTGGACCTTTATAGCCGACATAGATCGGATCCACGAATGGCAGTTCATTCACCAACTGCTTGGACCCGATAGTGACCGAGGGTGGGTTAGCCGCATTGGCTGCTGACCCGTTGATCATCGGCATTAGCGAGAGGACCAAGACGGGTGTGAGAATACGAGCCAAGTTTTTTATCACCATGCTTCTAATTATTCTCCACTCTTTGGAAGCAGATTGCCCCGCCCCGGTTAGTTAGCCAGATGTGACCCATGAATGTGACCGCTATTTTCGAGAGTTGTGGCAGGCTGATCTGACGGAGGATCGCTATGCCACGTCAATACCCAATGGTTTTCAGTTCACCTAAGTCCACCGCCGGTCGCTGGGAGTTCTCTAGTTTCGGTCTAATTACAGTTTGTGAAAAATTTTCTCCAGCGTGTAATGCCGTCTCTTCATATCGCTGACTTCCTCGCCCATAAAGGCAATCGCGGACTAACACAAAACTCGCTCAGAAAAGCGGGGTAGGCTCGTTATCGACTACTGTGTGAACGCATGAACCACGTAGGCCGAGCAGAGGAACAAGCCTCGCCAACCGGAGGTCTCACTCTCCAAAGCGATTGAGTCATCACGGAATGCTTGAGGGTCTTGGCTTTCCAGTGAGGGCATGGTTGAGTGGTAGTGAAATGGAATTACTTCAATGCCCACAAAACCCAATTCCTTGAATTTCTGTTCCACTTCAAACGGGTTATGGAACTTAGAGGTAGCGGGACCAGGTTTTGTTACGTCAAAGCGCTCTCGCATTGCCTGGTCCATGAGTTCGCGACTCTTTGGAGAAACATCAGGCAGGAGTTCATCGAGAATGAATTCATGGGTAAAACGATTGAAAGTAAACAGCGAAAAGAGACTATTGCGGAATTCAATGAGGACCTCACCTCCAGGTTTGACCAATTTGGCCATGTTTAACAGGGCTTGATCTTCATTTGAGACATGTGGCATAACACCCATGGCCACAAGCGCATCGAACTGCCCTACTCCGGCGAGGTCTTTGTAAGACTGCGCCTGCTCAATGTCAGCAACGATCACCTGCTCCTGCGATTGGCCATAATTCATTGCCATCTGCTGAGCCACACTGACAAGTTCTGGGTTGTTGTCGAACCCCGACATTTCATAACCCTCGGCCGTGAACACTGGGATCGCATTTCCATGACCAATGCCAACTTCAACCAAGGACTCGACATTGTTGGCCGCAAAGCGCTCTTTGGCTTTAATGAACGCAAAATGATTCGCTGGGTACGACACCGCGGGATCAGAGTAGGTATTGAGATCACCACTAAGAAACTCTCGAGCCTTTGATTTTTCCATCATGCTCCATCCTTCTGAGTATCGTTTGAATACCGATCACTGCGTGAAACAAGAACCGTTGATTGCCATGCTGAAACCGCGTAGTTGGGAAAATACGACTCGTGAAGTAATTGCCAGATACGTTCAATGGTTGTTGAGTCAGCCAAGACCTCAACACGGATATTGCCCCCTTCAACTTCACTCACTCGACGGTTGCGCGAGAAGAGATTGCGCCCTGTTAATCAGCATGTTTGTCGCGGAACCAAACCCCGCAAATTGTGGGTTTGTGGTGGTGCCGGCTTGATATCGGGCCCAAATTTGTTGAACTATGACAGCCAGGCGAAAAAGTCCAAAAACCTCGTAGAACAACCAGTTAGCAGAGAGGGAATCTCTCACCTCCACGCTCATACTCTGGGAATATCGCTCGACTACTTCACTCCGAGTGAGCATTCCTGGTGCGTCAGTTGGTTGCATGCGCAGGCTGCGAAATTCCGGTGAATCATCAGCTTGCACCCAGTACGCGAGAGCGGAACCAAGATCCATGCAGGGATCCCCAACCGTCGACATTTCCCAGTCAAGAATGCCAGCAATCTCCGCCTTGGGGCTCATAACCAAATTGTCAAAACGCCAATCGCCATGAATCAAAACATGTGCGACATCAGGCGGCTGGTGCGCATCAAGCCATTGCATAACATCTTCTGCCTCGGGGACATCTGGCGTGCGTGCCGCTCGGTATCTCTTGGACCAGCCCCCAACTTGCCGGGCCACGTAGCCTGGACCGCGATCGAGATCGACTAGCCCGACATCAACCAAATCAACGTTGTGCAATTGAGCCAATGCATCGACCATTGCCTCACACATTGCCCGCGTTTGTTCAGGTGTTTCACACATCTCGCTGGGAATGTCCGTCACCATGATGTGACCATCGATAAATTCCATGAGATAAAACTCGCGGCCAATGTATGACTCATCACCGCAGTAGCCGACCACACTTGGAACGTGATCAAGCTTTGCGGACAATGCGGTCAAAACACGGGCCTCGCGACCCATGTCATGGGCACTAGCAATCTTGGCGCCATGTGGAGGAGTTCTCAAAACCCATGAATTTGCTTGGGAATCACTGATCAGATACGTCAAATTGCTTGCACCACCGCGAAATTGACGCGCAGCGAGCGGGGTCACGTAGGCGATTTCTTGATCAGCCATCCACCGAGTCAATGCATCAAGATCAATGGAGTCCTCTTCGCGCACCTTCGAGGTGCGCGTTTCACCCTGCATCACGACTGAGCTCGACGCACTTCACTTCGAGCAATATCACGCAGATGGACTTCATCGGGCCCATCTGCGAAGCGCAGCGAGCGCACGCCTGCATACATGCGAGGCAATACCGTGTCCGGGCCAATTCCCTCTGCCCCAAATGCTTGCATCGCACGTTCTATAACCTGCAAGGCTACTCGTGGCGCTATGACCTTGATGGACGCAATTTCTGTTCGCGCAGCCTTTGCTCCGTAATTTTCAATCACCCATGCGGCCTTCAACGTGAGCAAACGTGCTTGATCGATTGCAATCCGAGACTCTGCTATCCACTCTTGAACCACACCTTGATCAATAAGCGGTCCACCAAATACCTCACGTTTTTGGACACGGTCGACCATCATTGCAAGGGCGCGCTCAGCGATACCGAGGGTTCGCATGCAATGGTGAATCCGACCTGGGCCCAGTCGGGCTTGGGCAATGGCGAAGCCACTTCCCTCCTCACCCAAGAGGTTTGTAGCCGGTACGCGAACATTGTCAAAATTCAACTCACCGTGTCCATGTTGATCGTGATAACCGAACACGCTGAGATCACGAACTCGAGTGACACCGGGAGTATCCACTGGAACAAGGATCATTGATTGCTGCAGATGCCGTGGCGCTTCGGGGTTCGTCTTGCCCATCACGATCATGACTTTGCACCGGGGGTCCATCACACCCGTTGACCACCACTTGCGCCCGTTCAGCACATACTCTTCGCCATCACGTTGAATGGAGAGCTGAATATTTGTTGCATCCGATGACCCAACATCGGGCTCTGTCATGGCAAAGGTCGAACGAATTTTCCCTTCAGACAATGGAACAAACCACTTCGATTTTTGTTCATCGGTTCCGAACATGGAGAGGACTTCCATGTTTCCCGTATCGGGTGCAGCACAGTTAATCGCCTCTGGAGCGATATCCACCGACCATCCGGTTTTCTCCGCTAAATACGCGTAATCAACAGCGCCTAATCCATCAGACAATGCGGGGAGGAACAGATTCCACAAACCTCGTGCTCGAGCTTTGACCTTGAGTTCTTCAATTACGGGCGGAACGGTATTGAGGTCACCAGCTGCGATGAGCTCCGCGCGCTGGGCCGCGTACATGGACTCTGCTGGTAAGACTTCACTTCCCATAAATTCATTGAGTTCTGCCATTAACTTTTCGCCACGTGGGCTCAATCCCAGTTCCATACACCTATCTTTGCCTAACTGGCTGCACTTCGCTCGCTTTGCCCGGAAAACCCAGGACTTAACATGTCATGTGAGTGGTCACGTCTTAATCGGTTACCACGATGACACGTCGCTGTGCACGCAATGCCAATACGAGTGCCACTATCCAGCCGATAATGGTCCACCCCAACAGCAGATTGACCCAGAACACACTCCAATGCGGAACATCCCGAACGGCAGCAATCGCCCACGGCAACATGTACAGCCCCGTTACAATGGCAACAATGATGGCTACAACCTTAGTAGCGGTCCAAGAACGATTCACTGGCTCAGATTGATACATCTCCATGTGCAAAATCTAGCCCATAGCAGACACAAGTTGGTCACTCCTGACATTATGGGAACCATGACTATTACGGTGGAAAAGCGAGGGCACGTCCTACTGATCGGCCTTAATCGTCCTGACAAGTTCAATGCTATGAACCTTGAAGCAATCAGCGCATTTGCCTCTGCATATGAACAACTCGAGGACGACCCAGACCTGCGCGTTGGTGTTGTCTTCGCGCACGGCGACCATTTCAGCGCCGGCCTTGATCTAGCAGAGGTTGGACCAGCGGTTGCCAAACAGGGACCCGGCGCCCTTGCCGGAGAGGGACGCATTGACCCCTATGGCCTCTGGTCGGATCGCGTCACCAAACCGATTGTCATGGCAGTCCATGGAATCGCTTTTACCCTCAGCATTGAACTAGCACTCGCAGCCGACATCGTCATTGCTGCCGACAATGTCCGTTTTCGGCAATTAGAAATCGGCCGTGGCATCATGCCATTTGGTGGGGCGACTCTCCGAGCAACAGAACAACTCGGCTGGGGAAACGCAATGCGGTTTCTTCTCACCGGTGAGGAATTTGGTGCCCAGGAAGCACTTCGAATTGGCTTAGTACAAGAGGTCGTACCCAACGGAATGGACACAGAGCGCGCCATCGAGATCGCTGAGTTGATTGCTAAACAAGCGCCACTAGGTGTGCAAGCAACTCTTGCTAACGCTCGGGTTGCAAGAGCAGACGGCGAAGCAGCCGCGATCGAACACCTACGACAAACGCTTCCAGGCATCCTTGCAAGCAAGGATGCTGCAGAGGGAGTTCAAAGCTTCATTGAGCGACGTGAAGGCATCTTCACTGGGGAATAATGCTAGAAAAAGGGTTTGATCGACCTCTTTTCCAGCGACACAGAAGCCGTTTGACCGAGGCTGTTCGTCACAACTGCCGCGAATTCGGCGTCCCCATATTTGCGTGGCGCCACAAATACTTTGAACGGAGCTGCATCATCTGTACCGACTGGCATCCACGCCCCTTTTCCCTTCATGAGGAAAGTCACAGAAGCTGGGTCCGAACCCGGGACCCGAGCCGAAAGCTCATATCTGCCCGTAATGTAATTTTGCTTGACTTTCATCGAAACAGATGGCGCTCCAGGGGTGGGTAGAGGCTGAACAGCCTTTAAAACAACGGACGAAAGCGCGGGAATGGTGACTTTAAGCGCCGCACCAGAGTCAGAGGATGTATTCAGACCATCACCCATCAGTGACAACCATTGGCTAGAAGGTGTAGATGTCTTAAAAGTTACTTGTTGCGCCGCGTCGCTGGAATTAAATGCAATTACGTACTCATTGCGATTCTGTGCATCAATTCGACTGGCTGCGAAAACTGAACCCTCTCCGTAGCGAGTTATCTGAGCTCCCGTAGCAAGCGCTGGGTGCTCTGAACGTAGGGCGGTGAGTTGACGAATCCGCGCTTCAATGATGTTCGATTCGGCAAATGATGATGCATCTTCAATTGGCGCAGACCCAATGCGCTCCTGAACTTTCCAATCAGGAACTTGCGTGGGGAACATGTCCTGCCGGGCTCGCTTATCCTGCCCGTCACCGGAACCGGTCATTCCGACTTCATCACCGTAGTACTCAATAGGGATGCCGCGAGTCATATAAAGCAAATCATGCGCAAGGATATCTCGATCAATGAGCTCTTGGCCTGTTGCACCTGAATCCTTCTTGATAAAAAATCCAATACGCCCCATATCGTGATTTCCTAAGAAAGTCGTCAGTCCGTAAGCATTCGTGGTTGCTGATGTGTAAAAATCATCATCTCCAAATAGCGCTGCGACCGTGCCACCTGTGGCTCTCTCAGAAACAAATTTTCTCATCGTGTCTTGGTACGGGAAATCCAAAACAGAGGGCAGCTTGCGAGTCAACATTTGTTCCGAAAGTTGGGCGGGATCCGTCAGCCATACCTCACCGAATGAAGTGAAATTACTCTTTCCCGCCGCCTGAGCTGTGTTATTGATCAGCGGAAGCCATCTGCCAAAAAAGTAAGGGTCGGTATGCTTTGCAGTATCGATTCGGAATCCATCGATGTCATACTTCTTTATCCATTCTCCATACGCTTGTGCCATTGCTTGGATGACTGACCAATCTTCAGTCATGATGTCGTCAAGACCCGAAAAGTCACCATCCATCTCGCAGCGGCCAACGCAACTGCCCCAAGAGATATTCCCTCGATTGTGGTACTTGGTGACGTCATTCAGAATCGCTGGGTATTTCGAACCGATAAAAGCCGTCTCAATCCTTGGCGTCTTGGCAAAGCTTTTTAGGCGCGATAATCGTGGAAATGAAGTTCCGTTCGTGTAGTTCCAAGGATTGAAAATCTTGCCTGTCGCAGTACGATACGGAGCTTTTTTTAGCGACACATAGTCATAGTCTTGCTTGAATGTGATGACGTCTGCCGTGTGGTTAACCACAACGTCAAGAAACACTTTCAAGCCCAAACTTTTTGCGCAAGACATGAAAGCCGCAAAATCGGCTTCAGTGCCTAGGTGCGGATCTGGTTGTGAAAGATCCAGAAACCAATAACCATGGTAGGCAGCGCTTGACCCTTGCACTGTTCTCTGAACAAATGGTGGCGTGATCCATACAGCCGTAAAACCGAGCCTCTTGATCCGCGCAAGTCCGTCATCCTGAGGATCTTGAACATCACATTTTCCGGTAAGTCCGGCTAAATCTCCCCCGTGGAAATACCCCTCAGAGGCAGGTTCGAAACCTGTTTCAGAGATATCCCCGGTTTTCCCTCCCCGATTATTTGAAGGGTCACCATCACGATAGCGATCAGTCATGACGAAGTAGAAATTGTCAGACGCAATTGGACTGCGAACCGATGGCACCGCTAAAGAATCTAGGGCGTCTTTTGCCGATACTTGCACAGCAGTCGACAGTGTTGCCGCACTCAACCCAAGAATTACAAGGTACTTACCGAATCGCACGGCCAGTTTCCACGTCAAAGAAATGCAGGCGTGCAGTGTCAACCCACAATGTCAAGTCACCGCCCACGGGAAAATCCATGCGGGGCGGCAAAGCAGCGACCCCTTCAACACCTTCACTACCTGAAAGCCTTCCCACTTCCTCTTCGGCCTCAGAATCCAGGCCGCTGCCAAGTAATGATTCATCAAGCGGGATACCGTCGAAACCAAAAGTCACATGCACGGTTGGCCCTAACGCCTCACTTAAACGAACTTTGACCGACAACGGGCTTCGATCCTTTTCTTGGTTGACGTAGAAGTCCTCCGCTCTAATTCCAACAATGATGTCTTTGCTGACACTTCCCAAGCCAGGACGCGCATCGAGGACCATATTGGGAATCCGAAGACTTTGCCCGCCAACGATTGCTCGGGTGCCACTTGAATCCCGCACCAACTCTGCATGGAACAAAGTCATGGGTGGGCTGCCAATGAATCCCGCGACAAATACATTGTCGGGGGAATCATAAAGTTCTTGTGGCGGGGCAATCTGCTGCAATTCACCAAGTCGCATGACAGCCACCCTGTCACCCATAGTCATGGCTTCAACTTGATCATGCGTGACGTAAACAGTCGTTATTCCTAGCGTACTTTGTAAATCCGAGATCTCAGCTCGCATCTGGACACGCAATTTGGCATCCAGATTTGACAATGGCTCATCCATCAAAAATATCTCAGCATCCCGCACGATGGCGCGGCCCATTGCGACCCGCTGACGCTGGCCACCCGATAGTTGTTTTGGCTTGCGGTCCACATACTGCAATAGATCAAGTAGCTTGGCCGCGGCCGTGACTTTTTCATTGATTTCTTGCTTCGGCATTCGGCGAAGCGCCAAGCCGAAGCCGATATTTGCACCGACGGTCATGTGCGGATAAAGGGCGTAACTTTGGAAGACCATGGCAATATTTCGGTCACGCGGCGCTTTATCGTTTACGACAACCCCTCCAATTTCAAGATCACCCGCAGTTATTTCCTCGAGTCCGGCAATCATGCGCAATGCTGTGGTCTTGCCGCACCCTGAGGGACCAACGAGAACGAGGAATTCACCATCACTCACTTTGATTGATAGGTCCTTGACCGCAAGAAATCCGTTGTCATAAACCTTCACCAAATGCTTGAGTTCTAATTCAGCCATGATGTTTTACATTACCTTTCAGACGCCATATGCCGGCTCCGGCACGTGGGATGGTGATAGTGAGGCTTCCCTCGTCGACTTGCGCAGTAAAACCGAAAACATGCTCAGGCTCTGAGAGCCCATACTCATTAAGGTCCAATGAAATCCCAAGTGCTGGGTCTCGGGAGATCACAAATAGGAATGACGATTCAAGACCATCGCGAATGAACGCAATTACGTCTGGTGTGGCCATGACCCACCGAAGTCCACCCTCAGCAAGCTCCTTGCTCTGTCCACGTAATGAGATTAAATCTCGATATGTTTCAAGAGTTGCAAGATCCCATTGGTCTTTGTCTTGCCAAGGGAATGGTGTCCGAGAGTCCTCGCCCCAATATCCTTGTGCACCAATTTCATCTCCTGCAAATACCATTGGAACACCGGGTAACCCAATGGCTAACGCCAGAGCTGCCTCTTGACGCTCTCTAGTGCCAACTACAGTGCGAATCCGAGCAGTGTCGTGGCTGCCCAAGATATTCCAACTGGAGAGCAAGGCTCGCCAAGGTATTCGACCATGGAATAGCTTTATTGAATCAACTGCATCGACCCCGCTTATAGATGGAACTTCAATCGGAATTCCATAAAAATCCTCATGGAATTCAGGGGCTCGGAGCCAAGACCACACTTGGCGGGTGAAGCCTGCATAATTCATAGTGCCATGCCATCCGTCGCCATCAAGGTCAGCGCTCGCATCATGACCATGTTCGGCCAAGAGAACTGAGTTTGGGGCAACCTCCAACATGGTTTCCCGAGTAACCCGTGCAATTTCATGGGTGATGTCAACCGCTTTGTGCCGCCCAGACATATTGGCAACGTCAACTCGCCATCCATCCCAGCCAGACGGTCCTTCCAGCCACTGCCGAATCGGTGCTGTCGAACCGTTGATCATCGCAGCCACAGTTTCCGGGTTCAAGTAATTCAGCTTGGGAAGCGAAGGAACACCAAGCCAACATTCGTACCCCGCTTCAAACTCGGGACCAAAGTAGAAGTACTTGCGTTCAGGCGCATTCGAGTCCTGTGCCAAAACAAACCACTCATGATTTCGACCGCAATGGTTCAAAGTGATATCACCCAAAAAGTACATGCCAAGTCCGTGCAGCGCATTAATGAGTTGATCCATCGCCGCATTTCCACCCAAAAGCGGATCAATGGACTGGAAAGTTGAAGCGTCGTACCGGTGCGTTGAGCCCGCTGGGAACACAGGCGTCGAGTAGAGAACACCGAAACCCAGATTCCGAATGTGTTCGAGTTTCTCAACCACTCCACTGAGAGTTCCCCCGAATAACTCGAATGGCGTGTTGGGACCTCGTCCCTCTGGGTGGTCAGTCCAAGCTCTTGGGATGGCCCATCCCGGTATATCGGTCCCTTCAACTACACCGAGCTGATCCGAACTACTATCGCGTGCGAACCGATCTGGGAAAATCTGATACACGGGTTCTTGCATTACCCAATAAGGCGGCGCTGCCCCAGCACTGATCACGAAGTCCAATGAATCCGGTACATCGTAGTTGAATAATCCAGCCGCATTAAGCCAAGAATAATTCCAGTCGCCACCTGAAAGTAGCCACCGATAGTTTGTCACTCTGTTTCTAATAGTTAAATCCGCGATCCACCAAGTCTCCTGGCCTACCACCTGACTTTGCCGCGCTTCGACGATAACCGGCTCACCATCAGCAACGCTTCGAACAAAAATTTTGGCTGGCGCATTCGAGTTGCTGACCCGAATTTTGAGTCGAACATTGTCTCCAATGACTGGGCAAGAATTCGACACGTAAAGTGGCGACCCGTCATGGTGAACTTTGGTGTGCATCAGATTCATCTAGATCACCCCTTGACCGATCCCGCGGTCAGACCGCTGACAATGAAACGTTGTAAAAACATGAAAAGAATGACAACTGGAATGGCCGCAAGTAGAGCTCCAGCGGCAAACGGTCCCCAATTTTCTGAGTATTGCTCGCTGATGAATCCCTGAAGCCCAACCGCCAAAGTTTTATTCTCAGGAGTTTGGAGCAGAGCGCTTGCAATGATGAACTCGTTTATTGTTCCAATAAAACTCAGTAGACCAACAACGGCAAGGACGGGCGCAGCGAGCGGAAGAATAATGCCCCAAAATATTTGCCCATGTGTTGCTCCGTCAACTTTTGCAGATTCATCAATTTCCATTGGGATCGTGTCGAAGAATCCTTTAATGAGCCATGCATTCACACCCATTGATCCCCCAAGGTAGACCAGCATGAGCCCCAACAGACTATTCAGGCCAAAGATTGCAAAAACATCGGTTATCTGAGACATGATCAAGTAAATCGCAACAAGGCTCAGAAACTGCGGAAACATTTGGACCAGAAGGAGGAACATGAGGCCAGGCTTGCGGCCCTTGAATCTAAAGCGACTGAAGGCATAGGCGGCCATTGCTGCGATCAGGACCGTGCTAAATGAAACCACTATTGCGACCACCATGGTGTTGAGGTACCAACGCAAGTACGGTTGATCGGGATTCTCAAACAGGGTAGTGAAATTAGCAAACGTGAATTCCCTAGGAATGAGATTCCCGCTGCTGATTGTTGGGTCGTTGGAAAATGCCGCACTGGCAACCCAGAGCACAGGAAATAATGCGAAGAACAGGGCGATCCAAGCAATCGCGTGCCGCCACCCCGATATTTGGATCCAACGACCAAATGACCGTCGAGTCCTTTGTGGAATGACTATCCGTGCATTGTCGTTCAGGCTACTTCGGCTCGGGTCATGTTGGCTCATGATCTCTCCTCTCTGAGAGCTTTGGATCGCGCAAACGAAATAGCAGAGATACTGCCGACAATGAGGAAGATGATGATTGAAATCGCACTGGCCAAACCAAAGTCATTACCCTTGCCAGCCGCAAAGGCAATTTTGTAGGTGTAACTGATTAAAATGTCAGTTGAGCCTGCAACATCTGAGCCTTCCATCGCTGGACCACCACCGGTGAGCAGATAGATATTGTTAAAATTATTGAAATTGAAAGCGAATGCAGCTATTAATAATGGTGTGAGTGCCACTAAAAGAAGTGGCAGGTTTACCAACCTGAAAACTTGCCAACTCCTAGCTCCATCTACCTTTGCAGCTTCTTGCAGTTCAGCAGGAATAGCCTGAAGTGCTCCCGTAGATACTAAGAACATGTAAGGAAGCCCTAACCATACGTTGACAATCAAGGTACTGACCTTGGCCCAATTAGGATCAAAAAGCCAAGGAATATCCGTGCCTAAAACATTGTTGATTGCTCCGAAGTCGTCGTTCAATAAGCCCGCCCACACTAAAACGGAGAGAAATGCAGGAACGGCATAGGGGATGATTAATAAAGAACGGTAAATGCGCTGACCCTTCATTCCAGGTCTGTTGAGAACAATCGCTAGCATCAATCCGAGCGAAAATGCAATGATCACAGACAGGATTGCGTATGCGAATGTCCAGATAAATACCGCAAAGAAAGGTCCGCGAATTTGTTCATCGTTCCAAATTCTCGAGAAGTTTTTGAAACCAATTCCCTCACGCCATCCGGGGAGGAGTTCATCCTCTGAATCATTTGCGTTGACATATGACCCCTCGCCATTATCCACGTAACGGCTTCCATCTGCAGAGGTGAACGTGTCATTTGCGGCATCGAAGGTTAACGTTGGAGACAATTCAAGGGCGAATGACAAACCTTGTGGAATGATCAGGCCACCATTGGGCCCGGGGACTTCGAAACCTGTCAGTTGCTCATCAATTGAACTGAGTTGAGCATCTGGAACATTGACGTAACCATCAACGCCCGTGACATAACCAAAGTCATCGCGTTGAACGCTTGTGGGTGGAACTTCATCTATGCCCTGACTAGTCCCGATGTAGGTCGGTGGCTCGTTGTCGTCAGTGCTCGATGGAATAACACCAGGAACATTGAGATCGTTCGTTCCTGATTCTAGGCCAGGAACAGTTGTTTCATCCCCTCCAAATTCGAATTCTTCGGCGTTGAACTCATCTGCCACACCCATGTTGGGATCGATCTCCGGAGTTGATTCAAACACCTGTGGGGTCAGTATCAGAACTAATTCATCCCCATTATCAAATGCGGGAACCATGTCATACGACGTTGATTCCTCCGTCTCTGCAACGCTGTCACGTATGAGCGCTTCGATGGCTTGCTCTTTGGTGCCAATATGACCTGTCGAGTAATTCGTGAATGCAACTGAAACCGTGTAGCCGATGGGAATCAGCTGAAAAATCGTGAGAAAGATTGCTCCACCGATAACGTACTTGGCAGGGATGAATCTTTTGGTGAGCAGAATGTAATCGAGGGACAACGTGGTCAATACCAGCACAACAAGCATGGGCCACGCTTCATTTGAAATGATTGTGGGGATACCCCATATGGCGACCGCATTGACCAAACCCAAGAAAACAAGTTTGAGCACGGTCGCGGGCATTCCGCCAAATCGAGAGATTAGTTCCTGCACGTTGATTGCCCTATCGTGAACAGACAGTTAATTATTGCTCTACATGTGTAAGTTCAAACCTCGCCATGAAGTGTGGGGCCCCAACTTCATTGGAGCCCCACAACATCCAGTGATGATATTTCGAGATTAGCCAATCGCTTTGACGACAGCCGCCTGTGCTTGAGCGAATGACTTCTGAGCAGGAACAGCGCCCTTGCCCTTTGTTGAGTTAACCCATGCTCCACCCAATGAACCCCAGACGGAAGCCATTTGCGGAACATTGGGCATTGGGACGCCGCCCACACCTGCTGCAGCAAATGCCTTCAGGAGTGGATCAGAGATTTTCGCTGCAGCCTGCTTGTTGGCAGGGGTGCGCTTATCAGCTGCAGCAAGTTTCTCTTGAGCGGCAGCGGTCGACATGTACTCAGCAACCAAGGAGTTGGCGCCAGCCTGAACACCATGTGCAGATGCATACTTAGTGACCATCATGCCCTGCGCACCGAGGAATGGAACTGCCTTGATGCCCGCGACAATTGCAGGTACCGCAGTGACACGGTATTTGAATTTGAGTGCTTTCAATGTGTCATATTCCCATGGTCCAGTGATCCAGAATGGCGATTTGCCTGCGACAAATGCATCCTTTGCAATGCCATAATCAACTTTCGAGTTGATAAGGCCTGTCTTGTTCCACTTGTTGATCAGGTTCTCATTCTTGCGGAACGTTGGATTATCAAGCCCAACCTTCTTTGGGTTTACCGAACCCGAAGGGTTTGTGCCAAAGACATAGCCACCAAGTCCGCTGAACAACGGATACATGTGATAGGCGTCGCCATTTGTTCCCTGGGGTACCGCAAATGGCACGGTAACTTTGCCAGCCTTCTTCAGGGCCAAGGCTTGCTTGGACACATCAGCAAAAGTCGTAGGCTGTTTTTTGATCAAATTCGAGTTGGTAATCATGGCAACGTTCTCGATTTGAGTAGGCATGCCATAAATACCTGATCCGTATCTGAATCCCTGCAATGCATAAGGTGCTGTCTCTTGGATAGCCCGCTTAGAAATGTTCAACTTGACAATCGAACCATTGGCTGCCAATTCGCCAACCCAGTCGTGAGCACCGACAATGACGTCAGGGGCCGCGCTTTCGGTGACTGTGGAGAGGTCGTCACGAATCTTGCCAAAGTCCTTCAGGACTACATTGACTTGGTACCCACGGTATCCGTCAGCAAAAAGTTCACGGTAGGTATCCGCACGCTTTTCATCGACCCACATCACAATTGTGTTGTCAGCAGCCTGGGTCATAGGCGCTGCCAGCAGTGAACCCATGGCAAGACCTGTTGCTACTGAAGCAACGGTTGCCAATCGCAGTTTACTGCGCATATGTTACCTCCAATTTTCACCGCTCAAGCCCTATTGAGAACTCGAGCATCAGTCGAAATCACCAGTCAGGACAACCGGATGACGCGACACTAGAGCGAAACCTCAAGTTCAGCAAGCGTTTACATGAAATTACATAAAATTACATAAAATTGTTAAAGAACACGAATGTGATTTCGGGCGGCACTTAGGTACCCAATTTTTGCCAGCTACCCATTCATAATTTTGCCGATGGCAGCCGTGTGTTCAGCCGTCGAGCCACAACAGGACCCAACAATATCGACGCCAGCGTCTTTCAACTTCTGCGTGAGAGCGCCCATGGCTTCAGGGGTTCCGTTATAAACAAAATCAGCACCCACAAGTTCGGGCAGGCCCGCATTTGTTTGCATAATGAGAAGGGAACCCTCAGGGCGAGCATCCACCATTTGAATAGCGATGGTTTCCATTTCCTCAAAACCTCGGCCGCAGTTGGCTCCGACGACGTCAGCGCCAAGGCCCGTCAACTCAACGACCGCAGTGCTGGGCGAGATGCCCATCATCGTATGAAGGTTGGTGTCAAAGCTCAGTGTGGCAAAAATCGGCAGGTCTGGAGCTACCTCTTTTGCCGCAGCAATTGCCGCCCCAACTTCACCCAGATCACTCATTGTTTCGATCAGTATCCCGTCGACACCACCGGCCACCAAGCCGGAAATCTGCTCCGCGAATATTTCCTTGGCGGAGTCGTGGGTCATGATTCCCATTGGCTCCATCAAGTCACCAGATGGACCGATGTCTCCTAAGACATAAACATTTTCGTAGTTGGCCGCCACGGACTTGGCAAGTTCTGCCGCCGCTTTATTGAGTTCATGGACACGATCTTCGAGTCCGTGCATTTGAAGTCGTGGACGGCTGCCGCCAAAAGTATTTGTTGTCAGTAGTTGCGCACCTGATTGCGCATATTCCGTGAAGATCTCCCGGATCACTTCAGCGTGTTCAACATTCCACAATTCAGGAGCGCCACCGTCGTCCAACCCTCGATCTTGCAAGCTAGTGCCCATCGCTCCATCACAAACGCGGATGTGGCCCTGGCGAATTTCATCGAGCAAAGTTGACATGTGAGCCTTTCCAAAGGAATACACCGATAATGACTCCTCATCTTTCCACAAAAAGTGTCAGATTCTTGGCACGTAGAGTACGTTCCCTTCATGAAAAATTCCGCGCAGTCGCCTCCCGAGGTTGTCATGTTTATCCGCCATGGCGAAAAACCGAGTAATCAAGGGCTCCCCCATGGCGTGGATGAACACGGGCGCAAGAACCCCCACTCACTTTCGGTGCGCGGCTGGACCCGAGCT
>Ga0233450_10002946_pt1 | contig 16383 bp, 20 predicted proteins | sample 011ome_30_FD_189956 | JGI IMG/M metagenome (GOLD analysis project Ga0233450, IMG submission 189956) | Coastal salt marsh microbial communities from the Groves Creek Marsh, Skidaway Island, Georgia - 011501CT (spades assembly) | ecosystem: Environmental > Aquatic > Marine > Intertidal zone >... | reverse complement strand
GTGCATCGCGCCAAGGTATCATCAAATCGCCATTCTTTTTCGTAATGTATTTAATTGCCTTCCGGAGTTTCTCATAGAGTTCTGTTTCCTTTTCCCAGACATCGTTATCACGGACGTATACTGTTTCTCGTTTGAGATCGCTACAATGAATTGGACGTTTGTATACATCCATCTCATTTAATTTTCTTACCATCTGCCGTGAAATGCCTTCCACATACCCGAGTTCGCCAAGTTCTTCCAAATCCGAGAATTGAAGTGTCATCGAATTCACAAAATCAGTCAAATTCATAGCATCTTTACATTTTTCATTCAAGAATACTTGCATATTAAATGTTTTGTTATGACTATTATTATTAATATTATTATTTGTAGTAATATTATTGTTCTTACATGCTTCTAAAATTTGTTGTTGCATATCTAATGTTTGTTTTTGTAAATCGCTATTGCTTTTAACTACTTCCATAATTAAATTAGTTAATAAATTTACATCATGAGGATTATCATTAATAATGATATTTTCAGTATATGTATTTATTTCTTCATTACTGCAAATATTTTTCCGCATATGTTTCCATAATCCACAATTTGTATTATACAATCTACCGCATTTACACTCATATTTTTTTGCGGAATTTTCAATATCCAAATTTTGGACACCCGATTTACATTTATGTTTACGAGTGTTTATATGCCTGTCCCAATCATTTTTTTTACTACAACTTATGTTACAAAATTCACAATTATATTTTTTTGCGGAATTTGCGGAATTAATCGTTTCCATTTTCATATAATATGTAAATACAATTTTCCGCCTAAATCATTTTCATAATAATTCTTAATTTTATAAAAAAAGTTAGCATCACAAAATAATTCATCCGAAAATGAAAATGAGAGCATTTCAGTCACAACTCACTTTTTCGTGTTTTTTCCCTATATTAATGAGCACTATTGCAAAATGGACATTTATAAATGTCCAAATCCGAAAAACTTTCGCCAAACCTGAAAACGTAATTTTATTGAATTTATATATTAACACTGAAAATATATAAATTGGTTATAATAATTACATATCCTTCTTATCTATCGTAACACATTTGGATATTTTCTTAATAATCTTGCTTTCGCTATCAAAAAACTCACCTTTACCACCCATCGCTTGGTTCATTATCCCGAGATAAGTATCGTTTAACGGATGTTGTAAGTTCATACATTGCGGATGTGCATCGCGCCAAGGTATCATCAAATCGCCATTCTTTTTCGTAATGTATTTAATTGCCTTCCGGAGTTTCTCATAGAGTTCTGTTTCCTTTTCCCAGACATCGTTATCACGGACGTATACTGTTTCCCTCTTAAGGTCGCTACAATGAATTGGACGTTTATAGATATCCATCTCATTTAATTTTCTTACCATTTGTCTTGAAATTCCTTCTACATACCCGAGTTCGCCAAGTTCTTCCAAATCCGAGAAATCCAGCATCATCGAATTTACAAAATCTGTTAGATTCATTGCATCCTTGCATTTTTCATTTAAAAACACTTGCATATTAAATGTTTTATTATTGCAATTATTCATATTCATTGTTGTATTGTTTGTTTTACATACTTCTAACATTTGCTTTTGTAAATCAGTATTGCTTTTTACCAAATCCACAACTAGTTCAGTTAATAATTTTATATCATTATGTGGTTGAATAACCGTATTTTCATTATCTGTATTAATTATTGTATTTTCATTGTTTTCATTTATATTAGTTAATTTACATTTTTTACGATGAACACATAAACTTTGTCTATATTTATATATTTTATTACATAAATCGCATGTATATTCCAGTTGGGATATTTTGGGATTTATTTGGGATTTTTGTAAACATTTGTAAACATTATTATGTTTTGTAGTAGATAAATGTTTATTAAAATCTTTTTTATTGCTTGTATAATACTCACAGTCTTCGCATACATATTTATTATTTGGATTTTTCTTTGTTTGTGTAAACATCGTCAATATATATATGTTTACATAAATATCCCCTAAATGTTTTTAAAATAAAAATTATAATCTATGAAAAAATTAGCATCACGAAATAATTCATCCGAAAATGAAAATAAGAGCATTTCAGTCACAACTCACTTTTTCGTGTTTTTTCTCTATATTAATGGGCACTTTTGGAAAATGGACATTTATAAATGTCCAAAACCGAAAAACTTTCACCAAACCCAAAAACTTGTTTTTTATCATATTTATCATATTTCATTTATGTAAAATAATAGAAGCAGGGTGTATTTTTGCAGAATCAAACTTGTGAATTTTGTTATTTTCATACAACTTAAAAATAAAGAAAGTAATTAGAAATATTGAGATTAACCATACTATTTTAAAATGAGAATTAATTAACTTCATTTATATAATATCAATATATAACTTGTAAATATTAAATATGTTTATGTAAAATAATAGAAGCAGGGTGTATTTTTGCAGAATCAAACTTGTGTTTATTTTTATTATTATAGTATATATTTTTACGTAACTTATTTTTCTTTGTAATATTTTTCTTTACTCTTTTCTTCTTAGTTACGTGCATTAATTATATTATAGTATATAATGATATAATTAAACAATGTTTTATGATGATATACTATCCGTATGTAATGATGTTTCTGATGGTAGGACTGCCGGTTCTGTTGGTATGATAGTTTCGGTTGTAATTATAGTATGCTTATCATTATTATTTGTTTCGCTAGAAGTGTCTAGAGATTGAATTGGCAATGGTTGTTCTGTAATAATCTTTTTCAAATTATCACGCTTTACATTTTGTGATTGCAGTAAATTCATAATAATATGCGGAGAGATAGCAACCATATTCATATACGTTTTATATTTAAACGTACTCATACTTGCATTTTTGCCAAATTCAATACTATACCACCAATACGCAGGAATAAAAAGAATTTGCCCTTTTTTCATAGATATATTCAAACACTTGATTTTATCAAAATCTGCTTTATATTGAGATTGAACGTTCCATGGATTAATAGGGGATATAAATTCAAAATTTTCATAATCTTTTTCTTGATATAAATATTTGCTACTTTTTGGCGGCGCTAATTTTAATTTAATTTCGCCTTCGGTTACCAATATATAATTTCGATAATTTAATTCATATTTTAACGGCGTTTGGACACCGGTGCCTGCTATTACAAAATCATATATACAAGATGAAACCATATATGGTCGTAGAAAATTATCATTATATTTGAAACTTTTAATCATACTTGTTTCTTCTAAAAATTCCATATTATTTTCTACCAAATATTTTTTCTCGGTATCTTCGTTAATAATAGTTAAAGCATTACTATAAGCAATTGGTATATGTAATCCGGTTTCTTCTTTTGGATTATCTTTTACATTCCTTATTTTAACATCAAAGGCACCATAACTATCTAATATTGATTTTTTTTGGCACGTTTCTAAAATACGTTCGTTTGCATACTCAAAAAGAATTGGTTGACGAAGATCACATATTTCTTCTAATTTTTCTTTGGATGGATTATCAATTTCATATATTTCTAAATCATCACTCGTTTTTAAATGAAAAAAAACATGGAGGTATAAAAAAAGCACAACACAAAATACTAGAACAATGTAAATAATATTCATTTATGGATTTAATTAGTTATTTTAACCTAATACTTATTTTTTTGATTTTATACTCATCATAATTACATAATTCAAATTTATTTTATTTAATTATAAATTATCTACAATATCTTGGAATACATCACTTCCAGGAATAATGGAGCGATGCGCAATATTACCTTCAGTTGTTCTTGGCAGCGAATAGTGCATACGAATTTCATCATTATCATCATGTGAATAGGGAGTAATTTCTTTGATTACGTGATAACTACCTAACCGAGCAATCCCAATATCAAATTCGCCTTCAATCAATAATTTATGGAGTTCTTGTTTGGAATTGCGTTTCAAACAAATATATCGGTATAAATCGTAATGATTCGTCCATTTGTCGTTGTTAAATATTGCATAATTTTCACCACAATCAACAGAATGAAGACGAAATGCCATTTTAAAAATACCTTCTTCGCACTGTTTCTTGATAAACTCATGGTCATCCAAATTTGGAATAAATTCTAACCCTTCTTCGGTTTCATACATCGGTTCAATTAATATTTTATTTTCGTTGTTAGTCATTTTCTAATAATTGTCTTAGTGTTTGTTTGTATTATTATATTATGGAATACTAATTTCAATTTTTTAATTAAATTTATCCAAATATATATCCAAATATATATACATATATATATGGATAAATGCCAAAAAAAAGACAGGTTATATAACTCGAAGACCAAACGTTGTTATAAATCTTGTGAACAAAAAAATAAGGTGACACATCCAATAACTAAAAAATGTCGGCAACATTGTAAAGGTGATAAAATACGGCGCGTAGAAGATTTTAGATGTATTAAAAAAACATTAAAATCTAAACAGAAAAAAACAAATATTACCAAGAAAGAATATCCCAAACAAGTGACACCCAAACAAGTGACACCCAAACAAGTGACACCCAAACAAGTGACACCCAAACAAGTGACACCCAAACAAGTGACACCCAAAAAAGCACCAACCAAGAAAGCGGCACCTAAGAAAGCACCACCCAAAAAAGCACCAACCAAGAAAGCACCAACCAAGAAAGCACCAACCAATAAGGTAGTCACTAAGAAAACAGGAAAAAAAATAATACTTAAACAAGCAACACCTAAGAAAGCAGAAATTATAGAAAACAGAGAAGAAGAATTTATTCCTCCATCAATACAGAAAGAATTAAAGGTTAATTTAAAAATGTTTGATAAATGGATGAGTAAAGGATTTGTAAATGGAAATATCCCGACAATAGATTATACATCGTCCGATACAATTAGTGATATTATTCAAATATATTTACATAAAAAATATAAACAAAATTGTCCGATTTATTCAATAAAGTTGCATTCTGAAGAAAGAAGTGTATATTTAAAAAAATTTTATAAAGAAAATCAAGACGCTTTAAGAAATAGAAAAAATATACATACATTTAAAGAATTTTTAGAAGATTTAAAAAAAATAAATAAAAGAGATTATGAAGAGTGGGATGTTGATAAATTTTTAAAAGATCTTAAATTATGTTTAGAAACCGGTGAGAAATTAATCATAATACCTTTTCGAATGCCCACTCATTTAAATATGTTATTTATAAAGACTGAAACACGTGAAATAATTCGATTTGAACCACATGGTTCATCCTACCTAGGTACTGATAAAACAGCGGAAAAAGAAACAAATACATTTTTAGAAAATTTAACAACTCAAATAAATACATATCTTGAATTAAAACCAAATCGTAGATTTAAATATATTACGCCATATGAGTTATGTCCGCGAGGCGTGAATGAGACAATATATAAAGGGTTTCAATCATTGGATTTTTCAGGAAAAGTGTTTAAAGATGGAAACCCTACATTATTAAAAAATAATAATAAGTCAGGGTTTTGTGCATTGTGGAGTTGGTTTTTTGCAGAATGTGTTCTTGTCAACCCCGATATACCTATTGCCGAAGTATATAAAGAAGCAGATAAATCGTTAAGAAAGGATCCAATGAAAATTGCAACAATTATTCGTGGTTATTTTTTAAGTGTGAATGACGAATTGAAAGAAATGAAAGAAAAATACGATTCAATCACAGGCACATATCTAGCAAAAATAGATAAAAAAGATAATTTTATATATGATTATATAACAGAAAGCAAAGGAAAACTTCAAAAGAAACCGAGAAAACCATTTGTTGGCGGCGTAAATAAAAAATACGCGTTTATTTTGCCAGATGCAAATCCGGATGCGAAACCATTGACATCATAAAGGTAAAAAAAAGGTAGTTAAACCTCTCTCTTTCTTTTTTCAAAATTTTTATTTCAGAAATAACATCAAATATATTCTATTATTCTTTTTCTATTCTATCTAATTCATTTGCATATTCAAGTAAGTAATTTGCCAATGAATTCATTTTTGGTGATTGTGATTATGTGTTGTTGAGGATTGAAATCTTTCAGAAATCTGCGTTCATTAAATGTATTTTTGTATTGTTGCCAGATTTCTAAAGGCAACCTTGTTTCTTCGTGAAATTCCACTGCTTCTATTTGCGGTTTCATATAATACGGAATGGGTTCATTGCGAATCTCAGGAAAATTACAAAGTATATCATTAACCACTTCTGGATTTGGCATGACCCCGTGTTTTTCTAATGTTTGGATTTCATTATATTTTTTGACGTAGATATAATGATTTTCAAACAAACCAGTAATCGCTAACGATAACAACTCTTTTTGGTAACCCACCCCTTGATAAATGAGCAAATCCAAAAGCCATTCGTTGTTTGCCAACGAATTTTCGTCCGTTCGGTGGTAATCAATGTGATTGTGCTTGAGATACAAATAAAATGCCATAATAGGAGAATACGTGTTTTCATATACAAAACGGAGTAAATCGCCTCTGTTTCGCATCAACGCTTTTTCCAACAAGGTGATAAATTTCAGTTCCTTGATATTTAATGGGTAAGAGACCATACCCATTATGTTTTCATTATCGTACAATGTTGTGGTTTGGTCAAGTAAATCGGTAATTTTCAAAAATTCATCGCCGTCCCAGTTATTAGCTTGCGCGTAATGGTCGGCAAAGGTCATTTCGTAGACCCACGCTAAATCCAATGGCGAAAGATCATATGGGTATGCGTTATCACTTAACGCATACCACTCGTCAAGTGCGTCATACATAATAACCGAAAGGTTTTGCCAGACGTTTTTTTTGTAATCCCGGGTGGATTGGTCGTCGTATTCAATACCTAGTGTAAATGCTTTAAACAGACTGATGAGAATTTCCACGTTTTGATTTCCGTGACGCTTCAGGAAAGTTGCGATGTATTTGACAATAAATGCAGGGATGTGAGGAGTCATTTTCTTGAAATTTGCTCTTTTCTTTAATTGAGGGTTACAATAAACTATTTAATAAAAAGCATTTCAATTTTTTATTAAACTTATATATATATATATATAATATGCGAATAGATAAAGAATATATAAATAAACTCATATATAATAGCGGAGATGTATTCTTGCCTATTAGTATAAGAAACATACTTAAAAAAGATATTATCGGTTCTTCCAAAAAAACATTTTACATTAGCTGGTGGTCAATTATTCATTACATAAATGGTATAATTGTTGGCACATTATATTTAAAATATAACTATGATAAGAAACAATATTTATTTAATATGTTTGTAATACATACTCTATGGGAACTATGGCAAGTATTAATAGGAATGTCTAACCCAACTAAAATAACAGGTGGTGGAAATATCGTAGATATCTTTATTGATACAATCTTATTTATGATGGGTGCTTATACGATTCGTTATTATAATATTTATTAAAATATTAATAGTATATAACCAGAAACGAAAAAACAATAATGATTTGCCAAAAAAACGATTGTGTGAAAAAGGTTACTTTTATTGAACAAACTACTTGTAAATGTAATAAATGTAGTCAGTTTTATTGTCAAAAGCATCGCTTGGCTGAATCGCATCATTGTTCACATGATTATAAAAAAAGGAAAGAAGAAGATGTTCGCAAATACATTGAACAACACAAATGTGTTAACGATAAAATGGTGAAGATTTGATTATTAAATATTTTAATGTAAATGGGATATAAATTGTTAATAGGCATATAGGTTGTTAATATACAATACAAACAATAATGTCGCTTGAACTATAATACCACTCACACCGTCAGTATACATACTTCTAGAAACGCCTAATTTTTTGTAATAAGTATCAACTAAATGCGGGAATAATTTTGAAAATTTCATTACGAATCCAAATAACGCACTTATCATAAAGGTCGCAATCATAAATGTTATGAATGTTTCTGGGTTTGTAGGTAATTTATGAACGTTTAATATAATAACTTGGGTTACCGCTCCGACAAAACCTGCAATTAATGCTGCTGCTAACAGTGTATGTTTTTTGAAATACGGTTTTAAATAAAGGACAAAATCATTTTGTAGTATAGATGGTATTTTATTGTAATTTTCTGATAATTTCCGCAGAATAACATCGTATAATGCTGTTATTGTAAATGTTAGTATGTATATATCAGAATTACACTTCATTTGCGTGTATATATATATTTGTAATATTAAAAATATAATATTACAAATAAAAAAGTTAACTTTTTTACCTTACTATTAATTTTTGTTATGTTATATAATTTTTATTTCTATTTCTATTTCTAATTATCATCTTCATCTAAAATTTTAGGTGCTAAATGAATACGCACAAAACTATCAGTATCGTTATTATCACCAAGTAAATACTTCATCGTCATTGGCGTTTCGGCACTATAACCCATGACCATTTCATTTGCCAACTTGTTGAATTGGCACATCATTTGAACGTATCGCAAACTATACGATTGTTTTAGAGTAGAACCTTCTGAAATGGCGTATTCTTTTACTTCATCTACATTAATGAGTGCTTTCATTGAACCATCTGTGCCAGACGAAACACACTCAATATTTTCTTCATTAAACGTGAGTGTAAGATTATTGTCAAAGATGGAAAGTTGATTAATAAGAGAACAAAATACTTTAGATTCTACAGTTAAATCAACATGCGTATCAAATTCACGTGCGTCCATTAATTCATTTTCAACGTTTATAAGCGATAACTCAAAATACTTATTAAATTGGTTTGTAACTGTATTTCCATTTTCAAAACTAAGTGAGATTTTATCCATATCAGGTTCAACACTAATCGTCATTTCTTGAGTATCGGTCCAAGTATTCAAAACTTTATTCAACATTCCAATATTGACACCGATGCAACCAAGATCATTTGCTTCATCAAACGTATATTCTTTGAACCATTTTGATGTTAGTCGTGCTTCAAATAAACAACAATGACTATCATCCAAACATTGAATATAAACGTGGTCACCTTTAAAATAAATACACACATTTTCAGTAAAATTTTTAAGATTTGCAAAGATAGCGGCGAACTGTTGACACTTACGAGCATTAGCAAATACAATCTTCATCTTGAATAAAGTTGGGGTGTTGTAATAGTATCATTAAAAAATGGTTTAAATCAATTTTTTATTATAATGTTTATTCTCTAATTCACAACAATACTTTATTTAATTTATTGCTTGGCACAACACTCTTTCTTGTGTCCCTCATTCCAGTCGGTTTTTTGGCAGGCATTAGAACAATACCGAACTGCACCTTCACAAGTCCCAGCACACTTTTTCAAGTTATGCGAGGCACCGCAATAGGCACATTCAGGAATCTGAATGTTTTCTGGTCGTTTTTGTTTCTTGGCGAACTTCTTGATTTGCTTCATTGCGGCTTTCCATCCCTTTTGCCACCCGTCGCGCCATTCATATTGGCATCCTTCACACCCGAAGAACTTTTCTGGTTCGTCGTCATTTTCTTGGCAATGTGGGTCGTCGCAGAAGTCTTCTTCGTCTTCGTCTTCGTCTTCGTCTTCGCTTGCTTCTTCATCATCACTTACCTCTTCTTCGTCGCTTGGCACATATTCGTCGTCATCGTCTTCGTCTTCGTCATCATAACAACTGTGTGAACATTCTGAAACGTCATCTTCATTGATTCTACGTTTATCTTCACATGTCACACACACTGGATTACTATTATTAGAACCATAGTAGAAGTATCCTCCACCTTTGTATTTGCAGTTGAAACACGTTTCAGGGTTTATCAAAGAACGATAACGAACATCATCCTCCTCTTCCTGATTAAACTCTTCCTTCTCTTTTTCCTCAACACAAAAACTACACACCGGTTCGTTCAACCCATAGATGGTGCTATAGTAGAAGTAGTCAGTGCCTGACCATTTACACACCGAACAATCATTGTATTCGTATGTATTGTCACTAATCGCCTCTTTGATGTGTTCGTGTGTTTGTTGAAGGTAGTTGTCAATAGCATAACCCAACATAGAAATGTGTTGAATTGGGATGCGATATTTGGTGGCGTGAACGGTGAAATCTTTCTTGCCTACCATATCAACAAGTTCTTTGATCGCATTGAAGAACATATCACTGGTTTCTGCATGTTTATCATGAGAAGGACCTTTGCCAACTAGCACCGCGCCCATATGCCCAAGTTTCGTCATATTCCGAAACGTTTTTATTGGCGATGTATACTTACATTTGCGACTCTTTTGGGATAATGAACCATTTGTAGACTTCATATACAAATCAACCAGGAGGGTTGCTTCGAGACGGGTAATTTCATACATAGACGACATTCTCTTGTTGTTTGTTTGTGGGTTGTATCTATAGTATTGAACAGAAAAAGGATTTCAATTTTATGCAATTAAAATAAAAAATATTATTTATTATATTATTATCACCCATTATGATGTATGGAAAATAACGATAGGAACAAATATGAGGTAGCGTAACTAGTTCCATTTTGATTTGATTTGATTTGTTTGATTTGTTTGATTTCTTTGATTTGTGTTAGGATAGAGTTATAAACTAAAAAGTATTTCAAATTTTTATTTACCCACCCGAATAGTATTTGGTAATTTTAATGTTTTATATTGGGGTTTTCTTCTTTTATTTTTTCCAAGTCGTTTTAGCGTTTTTTTTTTAGATTTACTACGTCTATGCGGAGAAATCGGAGGTGTAACAATATCAATATCCATTTGAGTGGTACTAATACGCCTAGGTGCAGAAATCTGTTTGGGATTACTATTTCTCAGTAATGAGGCACTATTACGCTGAATACTTGCATTCATAGAATAAGGTTGTGTGTTTGACCCTTCGAATAATATGCAAACAGATAAATTAGGTTCATGGTCTAATAGATTAGTTAATTCAAATTCTTTTCCTTGTTGTATATCAGAACATATAAAATATGGTAAGGACCCGTTATCTTGTCTTCTTATTAAAATAGTATGACCGATACCAACGGTTCTATAATAACTGAAAAGCGTGCAATTATTGTTAGCTAATTTATTAGTTAAATATTGACCTAGATAATTGAAATCGTTTGTATGGTAATTGAAATATTTGCCATCTACGAATAGACCTCGTAAACCGTCAGGTGTTATAATTTCGGGATAACGACTGAAACATATATCACTAATATTTGAACGAGATTTATTTTTTAGTAATCTCTTAATTGCATTTAGTTTTGGTATATAACTCTCATTAACCGTATGTATATTTTTTGAAATTGTATTTGCACTATCCATTTGTATTAAACCTAACGCAGCTAAACTTTGTATAGTACAATCCATCTTTGCTGATACTGGCATATATGTTGAGATTGTTCTGTTGCAAGTATTTGCCCTATCCGAATCCCACACTGCTTGAATAAGTGTGCTAGTCGATGGTTCGAAATTTTTGTTAGTTAAAATAGGTAATGCAGTCATATACAGTAATATAATATAATTTATATTATAATAAATTGATTTTCTTTGATAAAGATTGTTTTCCTTCACTACTATTATCGTTATTTGGGTTTATTTTTTTAGTATATGCATTAACAAAATATATATGTAAGAAAAATACTATTACATATTGGTTACTTATCCCAATACCATTTTTAGTATTTGGTTATATTGTATATGATTTTCATAATAATAGTGAAAAAAGAAATAAATAAATAAATAGTATACAATCAATAAAAACATAAGGTTTCGCTCTTTTTTTATTGATTAAACATCAATGCCTGCCGCATACGCTGGGTCTTGTTTATAATTAATATCTTTATACTTACATTCTATATCTGATAGAACTGCTTGAATTAAATGAAGAGAGATTGTATCATCAATATTATCACTAATTTCATCAGTTGTAGGAAATCGTTTCTTTTCTTTTTCGAATAAATTAATAAATGTTTCTAACTTTCCTTTCTTTTCATTGATGGCAACCATGTTATGCATTTCGGTTTCATCAATTTGTTGTTTTAATACTCGCTTTGTTTGTTTGGACGGTTTGTATATATTATTTGTTACTGATTCAAGTGAGTCACATATTTCTGGTTTTGTAAGTTCTTCATATATTCTTTGTTTTTGAGTTAATGGTAATTTAATTCCATTCTTGTCATATTGTATTGCTCCGCCCGAAAATGTATCTTTAAATGATTTAATAACATGGTTTGGGATAGACTGACTAGTTTCTATTAATCGATCAAATTCTTCTTTACTTGTTTTTAATAGTTGGGTTACTGGTGTACGTTCTAGTGGAGATTTAGAAAGTTCAATTTTAAGGTTACGGTTGAATTTACCCCACGCGATTGAACTAACACGATGTGATTCACACATTTCACTTATTTTCAAAAATTGTTGAATTGTTGTAATTATTCCAGCAACTAAACTTATACTACCAATACCCATTGTAAATACATTAACATACTCAGGTGGAATACGTTCTTGAGCAAAATTTGCAGTTCCTGTAAATGTGCTCATAATAATAACAGGAATTGTAAACCATCTATTTTTTCTAGCAAATTCGCGATGTGTTTTTTCATGCAACCATTTATAACACGTTGCTTTATCCGCCCAATCAACCAATATTTTTTCGTGCTGTATTGACCAATTAACCGATACCGAATGCGTTGGTACATCATAAATTGATTCTATATTTTCATTAACCTCGGTATCTGTTTCATTATTATTTTCATTGATAATATCATTATTATCAATTATATTATTTGTTTGTTCCATTTTAATTATATATTATAGTAAATAAAAAATCAATCTAAACTATATAATAAGTAAATGGATATTAAAAAAAATACAACAGGATTTGAAAAAATAAAACAATTGCGAAATAATTTAAATGATATATTTTTTGAAATAGATGCGAAAATAAACGCATTAACTCATATTTATACCGATATGGTAAAAACACATGTAGATAAAAATTATACTCTTGGTTTAGATTCTTTTTATTTTCAAAATAAAGTCATTAAAATGGAATATGATAATATGCAATCTATATTTAATTTTATTGATAACCGCGTTTATTGTGAATACTATAAATTATTAAAAATGTTATACGACTTTATTAATAAGGAAATAAAAGATAAAAGTGCAGTAGAAAAAATGTTAATAACGCATAAGCATTATCCTATATATAAGGATTTGGAACCATCCAAAATATATGATTTTAATATTACGACTGAAATAAATAATACAATAAATAATATTATTGATGAATTAAAACATTATACTGAAACAAAAAAAGAAGAGTTAAGTGATAAGAAGAAACAATCGGATATGGGTATTAATATAGATAGTATGATACACGAACAACAATATACCATTATTCTTTTAGAAGAGAGAATACACATGTTTGAAAATTATTTAAATACTTTTGGAAATCATCATTCTAAATATTTTAGTAGATTAACTATTAAACTCAAAATAATGTTAGGTGTGGTGAATGAAGATTTTCATTTGAAAAATAGTAAGTCATTACAATTAAAGCGGGTAAATATAAATAAAGAAACAAGGGAAAATACAACTATAACACCTATTCAAAACAATGAAATGGTTGATTCTGACACATCGTCAAATGGTTCAAGTATGTCATCAATACCAACACCTTCTGCATCAATGGATGAAGAAGAAGAACACAACGTTCGTTTTTTGGTTGGGGATATGAATGAAAATCAAGATGTTGAATTAGAATTAAATACTATCCTTCAAAATATTCCACAAAATGAAGGAAGTGAAGGAAATAATACACGCCGAACAGTTAAACGCAATAGTAATAATATTATGGAAATTTAATTATTATTTGTAAATGTAATGTTAGATATAACAATTTCATCATTATTAACTACGTGAGGCACATCAAGAGAAGTAGGTTCAACACTATTAATCGCATTTGATATAACATCTTGAGAAACTTCAACAGTTTCTATATCTTGCGTTGTTTCTTCTTGTCCCCTCTTTATTTTCATCATTGCTAGATTGGTCTCCATAGCAAATGCTTGAACATTAGTAATAGTTAACTGCAAATTCATTATGACTTCTTCTAGCATCCGAATTTTTTCTTCCATTAAATCTATTTGTTCCTTATGTTCTTGTGGCGTATTTGAAGTAATAACATTTTGTTCAATTGGCATGCCCGTAATAATACCCTGACTTAGTTTTTCATCAATTCTATTAAGACGCTGTTCGTGAATTTTCAATACTTGTGGTGTAGGCATTGGACCTAATATTTTCATAGAAATTGGGTCAACTAATTTATCATCCATCATAGGAATAGATCTACTTTGTGGTTGAAGTTGTTGTTGGTTAGTATTTTTAGGAGCGCAAGTTCCGTTGATAGAGTTACAATCTATAACTGTTTTTTTTACTGGGTCGGCTCTAGATCTGCGGTTTTTTGCTGCGGCGATTCCTGCTGCTCCACTCATAAATTATATAATAATTAAAAATATAATTTATATTAATTACGCCCGCATTTCCATTTTAATTTTTTCATGAGAATTATAATCATTAATTTCAATATCTTCAATTGAATAATCTTCTATTTTTTCCTTAATTGTCTTAATTTTAATTGTTGGAAAAGGGAATGGGATTCGTAGAATTTGTTCTTTTAAAACATCTAAATGGTCGTCGTATATATGACAATTTCCTAAATGATAATAAAAATCACTGGCAATTAATCCACAATGATGAGCAATTAAGTGAGTTAACAAACTATATGAAGCAATATTAAAAGGAACACCTAAACCAACATCTCCGCTTCTTTGATACATACTACAACTTAATTTGTTACCATCGGTTACATTAAATTGGACAAGAATATGACAAGGTGGGAGTGCCATTTCATTTATTTGACACGGGTTCCATGCCGACATTACTAATCTCCTAGAGTTCCTCGTATGAACGTTTTTTAAACAATTAATAATATACTCTAATTGGTCTTCGCCTTTACCTGTATAGTCGTCATTGCATGTTCCATAAGGTGCATTAAAATGTCTCCACTGGTGTCCATATACCGGACCTAAATCATTTTCTGCTCTCTCATATAACCCAATATCATCTAAATATTCACGTGAAGCATTACCATTCCAAATTCCTACGTTTTGTTTTTGTAATATTTCGTTGTTGGTTTTCCCACTAATGAACCAAAACAACTCTTTGGCACAAGTTTTCCAAGCAACTTTTTTGGTGGTTAATAATGGAATTGTATTGTTTTCCAAAGAAAAGTGCATTGCGCTTCCTATAATTGTTTTAGCATTTCCATTTCGTCCAGTTTCCATTACACCATCTTCTAATATATCACCAATTAAATGTAAATATTGATATTCGTCGTGTTGTTGTAAATCTACTCTACCAAATTTTCGTGGTAATAAAATTCTTTTCATGATTATACAATTATATATAAACATTTTTTTAATTTCTTTTTATAAAACATAATGGATAGTGTTAGCGATAGTGTAAAATCAATCCAAGACGAATCTGTTGGATTTTTTAATTATGTATTTAATTTTGATAATGAAAACAAAATGAGAATTATGAATATGCTTCAATATACTCTACTTGCTATTATTCCTATATTGCTTATATTAAGAGGAATTAAACACTTAATTCCTGAAGACGATGATTCGAAAGGAAGTTTTGAAATTTTAGCAGAAAGTATTGGACAGGTTATTTTAATTATGTTGTCGATTTGGATTACCAATAAAATAATTAATTACATACCCACATACAGTGGCGATGATTATCCTAAATTTAATGAAATTAGTTTTGTATTGCCATTTATTTTATTATTAGCAACAATGCAAACTAAATTGGGTGCAAAGTTTAATATTCTTATTGATAGAACAATGAATTTCATTACCGGTAATAAGAATGACCAAGGCGAAGAAGCAAAAACACAAGGGCAGGGACAAGGACAAGGACAAAACGTGGTTCGTGTTACTCAACCTCTTGGTGGCGGAGGAATGCATCAACCAAGTCAAGCAGATTATTTAGACAGAACACAATTATTGCCGTCTAACCCGCAAATGTCCGCAATGCCTACACAGCAAGCACAACAAGCAATACCTGACGTTAATAGTATGTATCAACAACCCTATAATGAACCTATGGCAGCAAATGAAGGCGGAGGATGGGGTAGTGCTTGGTAAATTGGTAAATAGAATATTTAGTATTTCTTAATAATTATAAATTATTATTATTATGAAAAACGAAAGAAAAGTAAAAAATCAAATAAAAAACAAAAAATTGAAATGCTAAAAAAGTAAAAAGGGATAGAACAAGTTGAAGTGAAAATAAT
>Ga0233450_10002934_pt1 | contig 16423 bp, 6 predicted proteins | sample 011ome_30_FD_189956 | JGI IMG/M metagenome (GOLD analysis project Ga0233450, IMG submission 189956) | Coastal salt marsh microbial communities from the Groves Creek Marsh, Skidaway Island, Georgia - 011501CT (spades assembly) | ecosystem: Environmental > Aquatic > Marine > Intertidal zone > Salt... | reverse complement strand
TTTGGCAGACCAGTTGTGGAATTAACTTACAATCAATTAAAATTAATTGTATATACAAAAATATTTAAAAATATATTTGAAAATAATAAACATATTCCTGCTAAAATTAAAAAAGATCCAGAAGCATTATTAGATTACGGTAGTATTTCTGATGAGGCCAAACAAAAAGTTCAAGATAAATTCAGTAGCGATAAAGATGCTTCCACATTGTTCAACGCTACCGATGAAGACTTTGAATATGCAGGTCTAGAAAAACCAAGCGATAAAGCTGGTATTTCTTTACACAAAGCTGCAGAGAAAAAAGGTGGGTCATTAAATATGCAAGATCTTATGGAATTAAGTGGTATTCCTCAAAAATAAAGTGTATATAATCCTTAAAAGGAAAAAGGTATGGCAGTAGGAGCAGGATTAAGAACACATGTAGTTGGTTTAAGAGAAGACATTAACCGCATAGTCGCTAGCGTCAACAGAAAAGGAATAGTTATTAGGGTTAGAGCTAGTGACTTTACCCAGCCTCTAGGTCGCATGTCAGCAAAAGCTAACGAGTTTACAAAATCTCTAGAAGCTTCCAATGCTCGTGTTATAGCCTTCGGCGCATCTGCAGCAATTATTGGTGGAGTTACAACCTCTTTTGCTCAACTTTTTGTTCAAGCTCAAAAGGTTGAAAAAATACTTACTGACATTAATGTTGTTCTTGGTACAACCGCAAGTAATTTACAAAAATTTGGAGATAGCCTTTTTAAAGTCGCAAGAAATACATCGCAGGCTCTTGAAGTTGCAGCTGAAGCAGCTTTAGAATTCTCGCGTCAAGGTTTATCTATGGAGGAAACTCTTAAAAGAACCAATGATGCCTTGATTCTAACAAGACTAACAGGTTTAAAAGCTGCCGATTCAGTAAAAGGTTTAACTGCTGCAGTTAATGGTTTTGCAGACGCTGGCTTGACTACCACGCAGATTATTAACAAGCTGGCGGCAGTTGATGTAAAATTCGCCGTAAGCGCTGACGACTTAATTAACGCTCTTGCTCGAGCTGGAGCGGTTGCGCAAGACGCTGGCGTTAGCTTTGATCAACTAATAGGATCTGTTACCGCAGCTCAACAAATTACAGCTCGTGGTGGCGCAGTCATCGGTAATAGTTTCAAAACAATTTTTACAAGGATTCAAAGAACTAGTACAATTAAAAGGCTTGAAGAGCTTGGTGTTGCAGTGCGAGATATTCGAGGTAACACATTGCCTGCAATTACAGTTTTGACAAACTTATCAAAAGCTTACGATCAACTCGGAGATACAACAAAAGCAGCTGTAGCGGAACAAGTTGGTGGAGTGTTTCAAATTAATATATTAAAAGCGGCACTAAAAGATTTAGGCAATGAAACATCTTTATATGCTCAAGCTACTAAAATATCCAGTCGAGCTACCGATGAAGCTCAACGCAAAAATGAGCAACTACAAAAAACGCTAGCAGCTATTTCCAATCAAAGTTTTACCAACCTTAGAGAGCTTACAGCAAATCTTGGAGAACTAAGTGTAGCTCCAGCACTTAAGGAGTTTCTTAAAAGTTTCAATAAGATAGCTGAAGTAATGAATAGCCTACTAGGCTCAGAAGAAGGTGAAAGTATAGGTGGAGATTTCGCAAAGGGATTCGCTAGAGCTTTTGGTTCCGTTTTAACTGGGCCTGGCTTAGCTATTGGTGTTTTAATTTTTGGTAAACTTTTTAAAATGGCTTTTACCTTTGCTAAAAATTCAGTTAAAGACATAATTAATATTAAAAATATTAAAGATCAAGAGCTTGCCATTCAGGAATCAATCGTTGATGCTATGATTAAAAATGTAGCCCTCAATAAAGAGCTTTTTAAACTAGACGGAGATCAAGTAAAGCAGGAGCAAGTTGTTTTAAAACTATTAGAACAACAAACTCAATATCTTGAAAAACAAAGACAAATAGCAATAAACATTGCACCTTTTCTTAGAAAAGCTGGTGTTAGCGAAAATTTAATTGTAAAAGGAATCGGACCCGACGGACCCAAAAGCCGAAACCAAAAAGCGCAAGGTCTTATTCCAAACTATGCATCCAAAAATGCGGCAAATAGTTATGGTGGTGTCACTCCAATGGAAAAGCAATCTGAGCGAGCTGGAGCCATGAAAGCTGGATACACACCTGGTTCAATTAAATCTACAAACATAAGTGGGTTGGGTAGAGTAATCTATAATGACGCAGAGACTATTAAGCAGTTCCCAAATATGAAACAACCAGCTATTATGCCCCCATTAAAGTCAAAAGCTGGGCAAAATTATAAAACGGAATTCAAATCGAAACACGGCTTCAACCCTTATAATAGCGATGGACTAATTCCAAACTTCGCAAAACTTTTCAAAGCTTATGATGGCGGCGGTCGATATGTCGGAGCTCAAAATGATTACTTTGTAGCTAAAAACCTTGGGCAGGCAAAGCTACGCATGGAAGCAAACCCTTTCTTTCGAGATCAAAAAAGTAAAGCCAAGGAAATACGGGAATTTAATATTTCGGACGGCATGTGGGAAGCGCTGAGGTCTAAAACTCCAGCTAGAGTTATAGAGCGAGAGGGGATACAATTACCAGATATGACGCCTGAAGGAAGACAATTTATTAAAGCTGCTCGCTCTAAATACAATATGTCGCCTCCACTCTTTCGCTCTTCAGGCGGAGGAGCATTTGCAACCAACTTAATAAACAGCTCATTGTACCTCAGTATGTTCGGGTTGGCTCATGGGTATGGAATACCTCACAAATACTCAGCCTCTCAAAAACAACAAAGAAGAGGTCACTCTACTAATCGTATAGGTAGCGCAAACAACGCAACTTACAGTGACGGCTTCATGCCAAACTTCGCAAAACTTTTCAAAGCTTATGATGGCGGCGGTCGATATGTCGGAGCTCAAAATGATTACTTTGTAGCTAAAAACCTTGGGCAGGCAAAGCTACGCATGGAAGCAAACCCTTTCTTTCGAGATCAAAAAAGTAAAGCCAAGGAAATACGGGAATTTAATATTTCGGACGGCATGTGGGAAGCGCTGAGGTCTAAAACTCCAGCTAGAGTTATAGAGCGAGAGGGGATACAATTACCAGATATGACGCCTGAAGGAAGACAATTTATTAAAGCTGCTCGCTCTAAATACAATATGTCGCCTCCACTCTTTCGCTCTTCAGGCGGAGGAGCATTTGCAACCAACTTAATAAACAGCTCATTGTACCTCAGTATGTTCGGGTTGGCTCATGGGTATGGAATACCTCACAAATACTCAGCCTCTCAAAAACAACAAAGAAGAGGTCACTCTACTAATCGTATAGGTAGCGCAAACAACGCAACTTACAGTGACGGTTTCATGCCAAACTTCGCCGCTCAACCTATGGCTGTAAAGTCTGCCATTATTGCAGCTTTAAAGAAAAGAGGGGCTCGACTTAGACCAAACGATCCAAAGCTTGATTTCGCGATGCAAAGATATCTGTCCGCAACAAAAAGCAGAGAATACCCCGATGGGTTCATAAACATAGGTGGTCATAAAATCAACATGAATGAAATAACTTTAGCTTTAAAAAAGCAGGGCGATTATCACGGTTCTTTTAATGATAGTAAAGCAATTAATCTTGAAGGCAGCTCAAACAACAAAACTTATGACAGCGGCTTGATACCCAATTTTGCGCTTGCAGCTCAAAGGTTAGGTAATACAAACATTTTAAGACTACCAACCGCTAAAATGGTTACTCAAACCACTCAATCAGACTTTAGAGGAAACAGGGTAAAAGGTTGGCGCACTCTCGAAGCCCCACTTGATAATATTGCAAAGTTTGCGGCTAGTTATAAGCCCCAATTCCAAGCTCTTAAAGGTTTAGGTTTTAATGCTTTACAAAGAAAAATGTATTTTGGCAACCAATCAGAAATACTCAGTAGGTCAGACAGACGAGGCCTTGGCAGTAAAAACTTAAATGTCAGGGGCGATACTTATGAAAATGTTTTATTTAAAAGCGGATTACAAAACAAAGGATACTCAAGAACCTATGATCCAAACACAAAACAAGGATATAAAAACGCGACAGTAGACTTCACAAAATCTGGCGGCGTACCTATTGAGGCCAAGTTTGGAAAATTTGTTCCCGCAAACTTATTAGCTAAAAGCATTCGACTATCAAGTGATCGTTATATAGAAGACTTTTTATCCAAAAAACGTTTTTCAGGCTTAGCCAATCAAATGTCTGCAACAAAATTGGGAGAGGCGCAAAACACGCTCTCTAAAATGGGATATCAAAACCCTGACGCAAACCTAGCAAGAACAATGGGATTGTCTGGCGGATGGATTCCGAATTATGTAGACAGTGGCATTTCTCAAGACAACATTTCTTCAGCTGAAGAAAAAGCAGCGCGATACAAAAAGCTTCTCGCTGAATTTTTAAAAGAAAAAAAAGCAAATGGTTTGACTAATTGGACCTCCAGTAATTTTCTAGCTTTTGTCAAAGAAAAAAACCCAAATTTGTCAATTCAGGACTCAATGATTTCTAAACACTTTTTAGGAAAGAAAGACAAAGGTAAACAGTCAAGAATTTATCAGCTATTAAGCAAATCGGAAGAATTAGAAGCTTTTAAAGCAGGCATAGATCCAAGTGCCGCAGGGAAAAAATCCGTTGAAAAAGGTAATAATTATGAAGACCTTTTAGTAAAAGAATTTAAATTAAAAAAAGAAAAAGGGAAATCTCCTCCTATTGATTTCATAAACGGAATAACAGAGATACCAGAATTATATAAATCAGGGACAACATTTGGTGGAAAAAAGCTTGGAGGAGAGCATACCTTAATGTCGACTTCTGAAAAACTTCCCATTGAGGCTATGGCAACAAAAGGGCATAAAACATCCGAGATGGCTAACAAAGGAATGCGTTATGCCGCAAAGCATGCAAGAAAAGAAATACAAAAAGGAATAGAGCGCGCTATACTAGAGGGTGTAGAGGGTACAAAATCTAAGAATCCAATACAAATACTAAATAAAGCATTTGTAGAGCTAGTCCAAAAATCAAATGATGAAAAAGATCTTACTGGAAAATCAAATAAGCCAATGTTTAAAGTTGTTAACAAAAAGCCTCCAAAAGACAAGTCTGGCAAACTACCTACAAGCAAAAACAAAGGCGTCCAGTGGGAAATTAATATGTTCGGAGGATACGGAGCAAGCCACGCGTATTCTCAAGAAATTAAAGCGTTAGGGGAGGCTATTGAAGTTAAATTAGGAGCAAGCAATTTTAATCTTCAAGACGCAAACAAAGTAGGCTCAAGGAATTTACAAGTTCAATATGATAAAGACCAACTAGATCTAAACACACACCCTCATCTTCAGATGAATCGTGGCTTAATTCCAAATTTTTATAACTATAATCCTGAATTTGGCAGCCATGGCCTTATTCCCAACTATTATCTGGCCAAAGATAAATTTAATGCTACAAGGACTGCATTAACTAATTTTAACGCAAAAAATGCACTATTAGGTCCTACTGCTTTAAAATTTGGTCCCGCTAGGCATTTCAAAAATGGATCTGTCGCTAGTGGAATTAAATTAACAAAAAGAAATTTTGGAGAAATTAAAGGATTCATTAATAGTAGGGAATTTAGACAGTTAGATTCATTAACAAAAAATAAAATACTTGTTGATTTAAAATCTCAATCTAAATCCTTAGGGTTGCCTGATGTAACTAGATTCATGTTAAGTACACTTCTTCATATTAAGCCTAAAGATCCTGAATTTGGCAGCCATGGCCTTATTCCAAATTTCTCAAATCCATTACAAGACGCAATTCAAAGAGAGGCAAATGCTGGAGTTCCAAAATCTTTAATTCGAGTAGATCAAGACAACAGTTTGCGTTCGACTCAAAACCCTATGGGCCTTGCTGTGACTAACACTAGAGATGAACCTGCTGGAGTAAAGCAAGGTATACAAAGGGCCAAACAAATGGGAATTGATCCAAAATTCCATGGAAGTAGTTCAGGATTTTTACCTAATTTTAATACTCCCAAAAACCCAAATAAAGCAAACAAAGGTCGAGATTCTGGGTCAGATACTGCGAAAGCAACAGAAGAAGCAAGCGCAGCAACAAAAGAAGCAGGCGGCGCAATGGATGGCTTGATGATGAAAATGTTTGCCTTAACTACTGTAACATACGCGCTTGAAGGAGCAGTGGGGGAGGCTGAAAATGGTTTTACGCAGCTTATGAAAGTCGTCAATTCTGGTGTTATGGGTCTAGCTCAAGCATCAATGGTTGCGGGGCTAGGTAGAGAAACAGGAAAGGGCTGGATGGAAAAAGGAGCCAAAACAGGCGGTCGGTTGGGTGGGCTTCAAAAAGCTGGCGGTATGGCCGCGATGGCTCTTGGTCCCCTTATCGGTGCGGTAGCTCTTGCGGTTCCAGTATTCAACGCATTAAAAGAAAACACAACTTGGTTAGACAGCGGTTTAGATACTTTACGAAAATCAGCAGAAAAAACCTCAAAAGGAATTAATGCTTTGGGTTCAGCAATGACAGCAGCCACAGGAATCCAAGAAACTCGCACTAAACTTGTTGAACTAGATAATTCTGCTATGGCTGGCACCTATCAAGGCGAAATGCAACGCCTCAAATTAAATGCTCAACTCATTAAACAGCAATATGATTTAGGAAATCAAGCGGCCCAATTAGGTAAACATTTAAATTTGAGCGGAAAAGAAATTAAATTGATGACCTCAGGTACAACTGAAGGAATGAAAAAACTGCAAGAAGCAATGCTTAAAGCCGAACAGTCAATGTCTGTGCAAAATGCGATGTCAGGCTTTATACTTGGGTCAAAAGGCGGTGGAATCTTTGGCGACGATCCAGACCCTTTAAAGGCAGAAATTCAAAAGTTAAATTTAGCAAATATAGTAAGCACTTCAGTGGATCCTGATAAGTTAGAAGCTCATTACGCTACAATGCTAGAAAAAGTAAATGAAACAGGAGAAAAGTTGGAATCCAGCAAGTCAATGGCTCCGCATGCCAACGAATTACACATAATGAAATTCAAAGAATCAATCTCTGAATCAGATCTACCTGTAGTCCTGAAAGCCCAAATTAGTGCAGCGTTAGACGGCAAGAAAAGCTTCGAAGAAATGGCAAAATTTCTGGAAGAACAGGAAATAACAGTCAAAAAATTAAATAGGGAAAGTAAAAAGACAAACGAGATGGCTGAAGTCAATTTACTTTTAATGCGAGAAATCGCCAATCAAAGACAAAAAATTCTTACAGGTTTAAAAATAGAAAACATTGCTTACCAAAGTCAAATAAAAATGGCTAAAATGGGTCAAGATTTTGATATGCAAAAACTAGTCCATCAAAATAAAATAATTGAGTCTTTAGAAATACTTTCCAATCAGTCTATTGCCGACTTACAAATGAAAGAGAAGTCTCGAGCAATTGACAATGATTTTAATAATAAAAAAGAAGCCCTCAACAGAGAAGCTTTGCAAGCTCAAAGAGATTTAGTAAAAGATCTTTTTACTGAAGGGGGCAAATTTAACTCTGCAGAAATGTTTGCTGATTTAAGAAAACCTTTTACAAGGACAATAACTAATGTGGCAATTGGTGAAACTTACGATGAAACATTTGAAGGAGGCTCAAAACAAGCACACGCAGGGCAATTAGAAATAATCAGAAAAAAACTTATAAAAGCTGAAGAAAAACAATTAGCCGCAAACCTTAAAGGCGCAGAAAATTACCAAAGGGCAAATAATATCACAATGGATTATTTATTAAGCTTGAAAAAACAAGCTGACCAAGCTTCTCTTTTATCTAAACTTCAAGCTCTAGAATTCATCCCTGCAAATCTTGAAATAGAATCACTCTTAGAAGAAATTGCAGACACAGAAAGTGCAAAGCTTGATGCGGCTAAAAAAGAGAGAGAAGAGAGAATAAAAAATCTAAATTTAGTCCGCAACGAATTAGAGGCTAACTCTAAGACTGTAGCATATGCAAAAGACAGAGCGGCAGAATACGAAACACAAAAAGCTGCCCTCGGAGGTATTACTGGAGTAATGAAAGCAATAGAGGCTAAATATTACGAAGAGATTGATGCTCGAAACATAGACCTTGCAATGGCAAAAGAAATATCTAATGGAAGGTTGCAAGTATTAACTAGCGCAAAATATCAAAAAGATTTAGCGGAATCTCTTGAGGGAACAGTTCAGAAGCAATTGATCACTGAATTAGAATCTCTAGTAAACCAAGGTGCCCGTTTAGATGCCGAAAAGAAAGTTAAAGAAAACACTCAATTATTTGCTAAAATTTTAGAAACCAAAGTAAAAAATGAAATTAAAGAATTAAACGAAGGGGCAGGGGATGATACTGATTTACTGCAAGAAGAGTTGAGGCAGGGTAAATTTCGTATCGAAGCTAATACTAATTACATAACCAGTCAAAACAATCTAACTCGCCAGCAGGAACAGTTTATTGAAGCCTTGAAACGTGGCCAATTCGGCTTGGATGCCTTGGCCGAAATTCAGGGAACCGTTAATGATTTAATTAAAAGCATGGAAATGGCAAAAACTCAAATGGCATTTTATGCAAATCAAGAAGGCAGCGCGGGTACTGGCAATGAAATTAAAGGAGCTGAAGCTACCCTAAAGTATGCTCAAGCTCAAAAAGAATTGAACATTGAACAAAACAAAGGTACTTTGTTCGCTGACAGTATGGCGGTTAAAATCGCTGAAGCTAATGTTGCGATGGCTAGATTTGGAGAAACTTTAGCAAATACAACCTTTGATGCCGTACAAGACGGATTTAAAGGCTTTGTGACCGATATGCTTAGCGGCACAAAATCCCTAGGAGATGCGGCCTTGGGCTTTGCGCATGGTATTGTAAGCAAAATACACGAACAACTTTTAAATAGAGCTACCAGTCAAATTACCGCAGGTATATTTGAAGCTTTAGATCTAGGCAAACCAACATCAAAGCAGGGTGGTGGCATTGTTTCAAGGTATTCAACTGGAGGTAGTGTTGGTAGGGTTCCCGCGATGCTTACGAATGGAGAATATGTTGTGAAGAAAAAAATCGTCGATAAACTCGGTGTTAATGATCTGAATAAAATCAATCAAACTGGGTCACTAGAAGATTTATACAACAAGCCAAATGAAAATGGCTTCGAGATGATGAATAATGGAGGTTTAGCGATGCCTCCTATTATAAAGTTAAAAGAAGGTGGCTCGATTCAAAACTATCTAGCGAAACGAGATCAATCCTCTGACTCAGGCTCGCAAAACGAAAGAACTATTGTCGACGGCGAGGTAGTTAATACTTTATCTAATACGATTGCTAAATTTATGGGAGGATTAGCCAAATTTAGTTTTGGAGGCAGAGTTAAAGAGGCGACTAAAAATTCATTAATTTCAGACCCAAATGACTCAGCTGGAGTTAAAATAGCTAAAGGTTCAGGTTATGTGATGGGAACGGTTGTTGGTGGATATGAAGAATACGAACCCCAAGCGTATAGCGGTCCAGTCCCAGTTAAAGTAAACCCCCTAAATACTAGATCCATGCTGAATGTTGACCCTTATAGCCGCTCGATGAGCGCTCGATTTAAGGCTCAAGATGATTACAGTAGTAAGTATGGCGACTATCTTCTTGATAAATATCAACATGATGTTAATGAAAGAAATAAAAAGCTAGAAAGCAGAGCCTCAAATATACAAGGTATCGTCAACCAAATTGGAATGATGGGAGTCATGTATGGAACCGAGCAAGCTGTACGCTCAGCATTTCAGCCTGAAAAAAGAAAAGAATACCATACAAGTATTGATAACTCTCAAGTCAACGCCTTTCGAGACTATCAAATAAACCAACAAACAAAAAGCGATAGATTTTTAAATAACAATACCTCAATTTCTCAAGACAATATTTCTTCAGCTTACTCTATTGGTGGCGGAAATTTGTTTAGCAATCAAGATCAATTTATCAAAAGAAATTCTTACGGAATGAGCGAAGGTGGCAGAGTTCATGGCCCAGCAGGCATCGATAAAGTCGGACCTGTAATGCTTGATAGAGGTGAGTTTGTAATTAAGGCTTCTAGCGTCAATAAAGTAGAAAAACAATACCCAGGTTTCTTTGATCAATTAAACACCATGAAATTTAATCAAGGTGGAGTTGTGGACCCAAGCGCAAGTTCTGCTAATGTGCAAAACTCAGAAGTCACTAACAATCAGAGTTCTTCCAGTAATGTAACGGTTAACATTAATGTGTCAGCAGGAGGAGAAACAACTGTAAATGGAGGCGCTGGCGACCAACAAGCTTTTGCTTCAAAAATTAAAGAAGCTGTTGTTAATGTCATTTCTCAAGAAAAAAGAGTCGGAGGAATGCTTAGGTAATGGCTACAAAAAATGCTGTTTTAAATTACGAACAACAATTTTATCTTTCAGGGATATTATTGTCTGGCGTAACAAGTATGAATGGCGGATATTCGGTATCTGAAGAGCCTATCAATATAATTGGCAAAGGGCATACCTTTCCAACAAGACAAGGCCCCTTAGTTGGTAATTTTTCAATATCTAAATATTATATAGGAGAAGAACCTTTATTGAATTATACTGGAGACCACCCAATCAGTGGAAGTATCAACTTTAATGACAGCAGTTTCGGATTTAAGGATGGATATTTAACTGAATACAGCATGTCTGCGAGTATAGGTCAGATTCCTAACGCTAGCGCGTCTATTGTTGTTTATGGTGATATTGGGTCTGGCATAAACGCTTCAGGGTCTAACCCTCACCCTGACATCCAAATTCCTAATCAGGGGTCTATTAGCTTAAACGCCTCGGGCTATCAAACAAACAGAATCACGGATTTTTCATACACTATTAGAACAGACAGAAATCCTATTTATAAAATAGGCTCACCTTTTCCAGTTCAAGTAGATAGAAAGTTTCCACTCATCCAAGAGGCTAGCTTTTCGATTGAAGTAGATGACCTAGAAGTTAGCAGAATACAAGAATATTTAATTAAACCAAAACAACAAGATTTAACAATATCATTCGCCAATCCAATTAATGCAAGCGCCATTGAATCTTTTACAATTGAAAAAGCAAGATTATTAGATCAGTCTTTATCTTCTAGTAGTGATGATTTATTAACTATTGATTTTAGGTACATAGGTTATATTAACAAAAAATGAAGTTTTTACCGTATGAAGATGTTCCCTTGTATCTTGCCGTTAGCGGGCAAGAAGGAGAGCATATTTTTGCCGAAAGCGCAACTCTATCAATAGAGCATTCAACAGCACCAACTCGACATATTGAAGACAATATACTGAGAATTTGTGAGTTCGGCACAGGATCTACAATGATATATGATTCGCCTGATTTTTTAGCCAACGAAACATATACAGGTGTGGTTGGCCCAAGCGGTGGTCCTCCAATGACATTATCAACTTCCATTTTTGAAATACCTAGCGGAACCAAAATTACTTTTCCTAATGGAAAACATTTGCATTTTAACTCAACTATTCACCCTAATGGACACGACTATCTTGTTGAACTTTACTCAAAAAGTGGCGGCTGGAATCTAACTGAGGGCGAAGCTCAAAGTGGGTATTTTGAACCTATCTATAACTATGTGACCCAATCTCCAGTGCAAGGCTCTTTGAGTGTTAATTTTTACATTAACACAGGTAACCTTCAAAGTTTTTTCAACATCACTGGACTGTCGAATCCCAACCAATATCCTCCGATAGACGAAGAGAAAATAACGGGCTACTTAGGTGAGTTTGTTTTTTCTGATGCATATTTAACTAGCTTTCAATTCGGTCTTTCACCCAATTCAATATCTCAAGCTTCTGCCAACTTTCAAGTTTACGGCACGTTATCTAAAGATTCGAGTATTACCGATAGCTATTTTTCTTCTTCTTTATATGGCCAGCAGTCAATACCTCACGGACAATACAGCGCTGTAGAGGGGAGTGAAGACTTAGGTTTAAATCACGTTACATCTTTTAGCTATGCTATTAATGTGGACAGATCCCCAAGGTATTCAATTCCGACTGGAGTAAACGATGACAATATAGGGTTAGTTCCCGACAGGGTATCAAAAAAATCAACGACAGTACAAATGTCAATCGAAGGAGAAAATCTTGATCCAAATATACTATCCGATGGATTTAATGGTAAGCGAGCCAACCTCAAGGCATCTATTCGCGATCTTTCCTACAGCTGGGCAGAAGAAAACGCAAACGGATTTATGCACATGTTTGAATGTAGTGGAATTATTAAAAATCAAAGCCTTTCAGTGAACTCGGCTGGCTATCTAAATGGAGCTATCTCTGTAGAACAGTTACTTAAATAATGGACATCAAGAATACAGACGCATCATCAATAGAAGTTCTTCCATCCTTCGGGGCAACGGCATCTTTTACTTCTTTATCTAATTCAATTACTTACGGAGACAATCATAGCCAAAGGCACTTAAGGGGAATTAATGCTTTAAAAATGTCTTTAAGTTTAAATTTTAATGAATTAACTGATATTGAAAATCAAAGATTAATAAGTTTTCTTCAATCTCATTTTATTTATGAATTACAAAATTATGATTCTGCTGGTTTTTTTGACAATAAAAGAATAACACCTTTTGATTATCAACCGTTTTATCCATACAAGCAGAACAAATTTAACTGTATTGATTTCTCTCAAGATAGATCTTACTATAATGTAAATAATGTTAAAGCTACATTTACTGCGGTAGCTCCAAGCATTCTATCAAGCGTTGAGTCGGGGCCAGACCATAATCCAGTTATAGATGGAACAATCGCAGTAGTAGATGGTGCAAATTCTACTGTTGGCGGCAATAGCTTAAACCTTCCAGCTAACTCTGTAGTTTATCACTCTGGAGATTATAGAAATGCGACAGTTGATAGCGACTTTAATGTGGCTGTAGATTCTGCTCAAGCTTTAAACATTTCGGCGCCCTTTGGATTTCCTGATGGCACTATATCTTGCAACCAAACTTCATTAAGGAATTCTATTTATATTCATAATCCCAATGATTGTTTTTATTATCCATATGCACCGATACATGAAGACGGCACTTTATCAGTTAGAATGTTTGATTTCAGGCCAAGTGAATCAGTATCTATTTCAAATTCACCAAAATACAGACAAAGTACAATAGATGATATTTATAAAAAATTTAGTAAATATGGATTTAATCCTAATTTAATGAATTTAAGATTATCATTTAATGGTCGCTCTGATTTGGAAGCAAAAAGAATATTATTATTCTTGGAAGCTCATCTTGGATACAAGAAGTTTGGGTTCCATTTATTGCGCGATTATGTCGGTGGTACATCTGATACAACTTTTCATTCCCCCCATAGGAAGTCTTTATCTTTTTATTATTGCCCTGAGTGGCAACACACATTTAATTACAAAGATAATCATACTATATCTGCAAGCTTCATTGAATGTATTGATTATTAATTTAATATAATATATGGACCAAAGTATACATAAAGAAATCTTCGACCTTGAGCCGTCGACTATGGTTATACTATATGAATTGGTACTGAAAGGCTATGGCTCAAGTTATTATTTTCACGCTGGAGAAAACGGATATACCAATGAAATAGTTTTTCAAGGCAATAACTATTATTATATACCAATTAAAGCAGAAGGATTTAACAGCTCAGATGCATCCTTACCTAGACCAACGTTAACCGCCGACAATACAGACTCATTTTTTAGCTTAAAAACTAGATTCTTTAAGGATTTTATTGGATACACTTTTAAAAGAACGCGAACTTTTGTTAAGTTTTTGCATGGAGACAATTTCCCAAATAACACAAATCCTTTTGGTAGCCCAACTGAAGTGTCTTTTCCTGTTGAAAAATATGTTATCAATAAAAAAGTAGTCGAAAATCAAAATGTAATACAATTTGAATTAACCTCACCGCTAGAAAAAGAATCCGCCTTTATACCTAATAGAAAAGTTGTATATAATACATGCCAATGGCAATATAGGCATAGTATAGGTTGCGGATATTCAGATATACCTGTAACAGATGGAAAAGGAAACTTGCTAGACTTTACTGCGACTGGTACGCCAATTACAGAATTTAATATCACCGACACCTACAACTCGGGAGAATATGTTATTGTTCCAGCTGAGGCAGGCTCTATACACCCAGATAGGGTGTTCGTTTGCGTTCAAGATGGCACTAACGGCAAAGAGCCTAAAAATGATAAAACCTCTTGGATTCTGGATGCTTGCCCTAAAAACATAAGTGGGTGTCGCGCACGATTTGGAGCAACTGAAAATACAAATGGACTACCTTTCGGAGGATTTCCTGGGACTTGGCAACAATAGACCCATTACGGCATGCATAAAGCATGGTTTAGGCAACTGCAAAAGAGAGCGCGCAGGCTTCTTCGTATTTAAAAATAATAACTATGACTATGATTTTATATCTAGTGAAAATTTAGATACAAAAGACCCAAATCATTTTTCTTTTAATAATTCTGAATTTTATAAATATTATTTAGATTCTAAAGTTTTTGCATTATTTCATACCCATATTATAAGTTCACCCACACCGAGTGAATTAGACATTGAGATTGCTGAATCATTAGGTCTTCCATCTTATATTCTTTCATGCAAGAGTAAAGAGAGCTATCTATATTATCCCAGTAGTTATAAGCCAAAACAGTTATATGGCAGGATATTTATACCTTTTTTTCAGGACTGCATAACCTTTGCGAAAGACTTTTATGAAATTGAATTTAACATACGCTTATCAGATAAAATAAATAACTGGAGCAGGCAATCAAAATTATCGAATATTAAATTAATAAATGAAATAGAAAATAATTTTATTGAAGTGAATTTTAAAGACAAAAAATATGGAGATTTAGTTATTTTAGAACCTTCATTAACCAACCTTTTTCATGTGGGTGTTATCAATAAAAACGGTAAACTCTCACACCACCCAACAGGAGGAATTCCTGTGGATGAATTATTTAATGATCAAAGCGCTAATAAAGTGTATAAGTTATATAGGTATAAGGATTTATGAAGAAGTTTGTATTGCATGGTGAAATGGCGAATCAGTTCTGTGAAAGCATAGAGCTGAACGTTAAAACTATGCGTGATGCAATCGATGGAATAGCTTGCAATTATCCTTCTTTCAAATCGTTTTTTGTTAACAAGTCCATTAAGGGCGTTTCTTATGTTTTTATAGGTAAATCAGGCGATAGACTTGAAAATTTTTGCATGGACTTACCTTTAACTGAAAAAGAGTATAATATTGTTCCAATTGTTGAAGGTGGCTCAGCTGGTATGTTAAATGGAGGCATAGGCTTTCTCGGCAATTTCGCGCTCGGCTTCGCGATGCAAAAACTAAGTGACGAAACAAAACCACAAGATGATGGTACTCCAGAATATGAAATCATTACAACTAATTCAAGTATTTATGCGCAAAATGAAAACAGAACAGAACAAGGACTTCCTGTTCCTGTAGTTTATGGTCAAATTAGAATCGGTTCTCAAGTTATACATTCAAGTATTCATAACTATGATATGGATTTTAATAATAATCTTTTATATGCGGGTAAGCCGAAAAGAACAAGGTTATCAAAGCTTATAGGCGGTGCAGATTATTCTTTTATTGACTCCACTGAAGTTACTGATTTTCGTGCGGGAACCGTAGAAAGTTTTAATACATATTTAGGCAATGAATTAGATCCTAGTAAAAGAACCTTTTTTGAACAAATTGGAGACCAAACCAAAGCCCTAACTCGAGACCACGAAAATGAAGCATTTAATGGTGGATTCGCTAATGATGGTAAAAGTTCAAACGAATTAAGACAATTCGGGCCATCTGAAGATACTCCAGAATATTCTCGAGCAGCTGCGGACTGGTGGGATCACACTCAATCAACAAACCCAAGGCCGTTCTTATACCCTCAAACCGATGACATAGACTCAAACATGAGACCTTCTGGGCCAAACGATATTACGGTTGAAAGAGTTTCTAAGGCTGGAGCAGTTCCAACCGATGACGATGACAGAATTTTATCTTGGAAAAATGCAAGCAAAGAGCTAACAATTGGATCACGCGGGCAATATCAAAAACTCGAGTCCTTAGGCATGTATAAATCTTTAGAAATTTTATCAGAAGGTCCAATTGCAGGTCTCGCCAATCCGATTACTGGTCTTGATAGAGATAATGGTTACATTAATTACCCATACGGAAAAGTAGATCCTACCATTCCAGAAGGTGCCGCATTTTTTGGGTCTTTAAAATATGATTTTGTTACTGACAGTTTATTATCCGAAGACGATGATTTGAATGTTACAATAGAAAAATCTGGTCAAAATTATACTGATGGAACATATACATTAACTGGCGACGGAAAGTCAGTA
>Ga0233450_10002927_pt1 | contig 16446 bp, 15 predicted proteins | sample 011ome_30_FD_189956 | JGI IMG/M metagenome (GOLD analysis project Ga0233450, IMG submission 189956) | Coastal salt marsh microbial communities from the Groves Creek Marsh, Skidaway Island, Georgia - 011501CT (spades assembly) | ecosystem: Environmental > Aquatic > Marine > Intertidal zone >... | reverse complement strand
CATAAAACTCTAGGATGAATAAATTTGCTACTGACTACTCATTGGACTCAGCCATCTCTTCCAATTGCGTTGGCCATGCGTACCGAATGGCAAGCCAACCAAGAATTGAGCAGGCAATGGAAAACATGGCATGATAGGCCAAACCAACGGGTAAAAACCCAAGCACAAGAAAGGATTGGTCCCACCACCAAAAATCCTGGTGCAAAAAAAACAGGAGAACAAACAAAAACCATACCACTCGCTTTGCCATTATTTTTCCCTCCAGGTTACTCGCCTATGGCATACAAGTGAGTTTGGGTGGCCACATAAAGCGTACCGTTTGCCACAACTGGGGAACTGTAAACGGGGGCTCCCAGGTTTACGGTTTTAACCTCTGGCTCTTTTTTCCCATGATCCAAAATGAGTAAATCTCCATCTTCATTCCCCAGCAAAACCTTGCCTGCAACCGCAAGCGTTGAACCCCATATTCTGCTGAATGAATCATGAGTCCAATAAAGCTTTCCTGTGTTTGCGTCGAGGCAATGAATGATCCCTGCATACTCGGCAATGTAAACAAGATCATCCAACACTGAGACCGTTGATATGGTTCGCCCAACATCGGTGTATTTCCAGAGAACATTACCCGTCTTGCCATCAATACATGACAGCCTCCCTACCCCGTCTCCATGCTCCGGGTCTTGGCCAATCGCACAGTATACTTTGCCTTTGTACAAAACCGGCGTACCAATAAGTTCACTTGCTCCTGGAGGGGTGGCATAGGGAACTTTTTTTCCGTTTTTATCGATTCGGTAGTGAGGTTCATTGCAGTCAACTTTCCACTTTGGATTGAAAAGGTCATACCCTTCTTCATCTTTCTCAGGTTGGGTGGAATAACCGTAGCAGAAGCCATCTGTTCCTCCCCAAATCAAGGTTTCTTCTCCCCCTATAACCCCATAGGTTAAGGATGACCATGCTGCATGCAAAGCACTGGCACTGGCACCTGATCCATCTTCTCCGATTAATTCTCCTGTGTTTTTATCAAGAGCAACCCAACTCGGGGAAAGAGGGCTGGGGATATTAGTATGGGACCAGTCAACACCGTTTGAAGTTGCCACATATACACGGTCACCAACGATCAAAGCGGACGAACTCGTAACATTGTGCGGGAAAACGCCCAACTCATCCCTCATATCGTACATCCACAAAATATCTGCATCTAATTCCTCATTCAAGGAGTCCTGCATACCTTTGGGCTTTATATAATCTGCCTCATTTTTAAAGGGACCATTATTTCCATCCTCAAGTCCGTTAATATCCAAGCATACCACCTCACACCGGTTGGTCACCACATAGACTTTGTCACCATCAATGGCAGGGGAAGAGCACACTCCAATGTATTCCCAGTCACTTACTTTACCGGCTCCAAGTTTGGGGATTACGAGTTGCCATTTCAGTTTGCCGGTTTTTTCGTCCAGGCAAAGGACAACCCCCCGGTCCCCTTTTTTACCCGAATCTCTAGGTGATTCATTATTTGTGCCAACGAAAACATAACCATTGGCAATGGTCACATTGCCATAAGCTTGAGATCCTAATTTCGCTACCCATTTTATATTTTTGGTCGTCTTGAGATCTACTTTTTCATCTTCACCCATATCACCCGGGTCAAAATCAAAGAGAACTTTCTTTTCGGGGGACACCATATTTCGGGAGGCATTCCCGCCCCAAACAGGCCAATCTGCAGCTTGCAGGTTTAAGATCAGGGAGAGAGGAAGGAGGTAAAGAAAAGGTTTTAATGTATTCATTTCGATCGTGTTTATAAATTAGCGGTTTTGAAAAATTTTAATATTATCTATGAAAACCTTCTTCTTACTTTGGGGCGACATAGCATAAAGACCGGGAGAGCCATGCAAATGCGGCATGGTGTGCGGCACCTCAAGGGTCCATTCATCGGGCTCCTCTTCGTCCCTCAGCCATGCCTTTGCTTGAATTAAGCCGGTTCCATCTTCCAGCACATTAACTTTGGTTTTCAACCGATACCAGGATTTGGTTTTGATGGCAAAGGGAACCGAGTGCCTGAACCTGTCAAAATTGGAAACCACTTCGAGCTTCTGGCTATTTCCCACAAGGACAAAAATATATCTTTGGTTAATGAGACCAATATTCGATTTAATTCTTCGGTCACCATCGGTCATAACATCCGCCTCCATGGTGTAATCCCTCATATCTTTGTGACCAATGAAATTAATGGCCCTCTGGAAAAGCACCCGGTCCAATGTATTACCAGCTACATGGTTATCTCCCGCAAGTTGGACTTGCCACCTCATACGGGCTCCAAGCCATGGAAGTGGCGGATATGCAAACTCGATGTCACCGGACCCTTTATTATTTAATTCGAAATTTGACTCAAAGTTCTCTTCGTAAGGAAGGTCCTGCAAAATACGACCGCGGGTAACGCCATAAAAGTCACCATATTTTACCCGTAACGCTCCGGCAGAAAGTTCAGCATTCCGCTCGGCGGTGAGAACCCCATTATCACTAATTTGAGCATCCACCTTGGATTTTACTTTGGCAACGGGAGGAATCCATTTTTCCCAAGTCATTCCCTCTTTAATCTGCTCGATACGGTTACCGGCTTTGTCCAGAGCAAACACAGAAAAAACTTGGCTTTGCCCAGCACGTAAAGCGAATTCAGCAGGGATTACCTGAAGAGAGCTAATGTCTCCTTTGCCTGCTTTTGGCGAAAAGTCTTGGGCTACAAATGGAGGGGCTGAAGAAGCTGAACCAAAACAAAAAAGTTTGCGTTTTGCTTGCACAAAAACTCGTCCGTGAGCAACAGAAGGTGCCGCGAGGCAAGCTGAACCCAAGTCCAGTTCGCTTAAAATCTCCCCCTGATTACCTCGGTCCGCAATTACATAAAGCTTTCCGTTGAACATGGGAACATAAAGCTTTCCGTCTGCCCAAGTAGGGGATGCATGCACTTGGTCAGGGGCAAGTTTTAATATCCAGTTTTCTTCGCCAGAATCGGCATCAAGGCACACCAATTCACCACGCTTGATGGTTGTATATAATTTACCATCTTTGTAAACAGGTGTACTGGTAAAGGATTCCATGGATGAGTTTCTCCAAGCTTCATGCTCTTTTCCGAGAACCATTATATTTTCACCATACACTGGAAGTTTTTCCGGTTTATTAATGGCTACCATCCTTCCAATCACAGAACTGTCTACATTTTCTTTTCCATGAATTGCAATCACCTTGTCCCGATGCAGCACAACCCCTGAATTTACCCCACCATGAGACATTTGAAAGCGCCATAAAGGTTGCCCGGTCCGGGCGTCTATGCAGACCACATTACCGCAACCTGTACCGCTATAAAATACCCGCCTGCCATCCCGCAGGTTTTCAAATATAAGGGGCGAAAAAGAACTATCTTTCGGGGTAACCCCTGGAGTGGAGGACCAAACTAATTCACCTGAAAATTTATCAAAGGCATAAAAGCGATCACGGGCAGGCCCATGCTTTCCCCAGTTGGCCGTGATCGCATGAATTATAACCAGGTTTTCATCGACACAAGGGCCCCCAGTGCGGCCATTGGGGAAGGTCAAGCGGGCAAATTCTTCCATTAGAGACCTTTCCCACAGTTTCTCGCCGTTGGCATCGTACCCAATGAGCAATCCTGGACTTGTCTGGAAATAAACATTTCCAGTCTCCGGATCAACGCAGGGTGCACCTACGCCATAGCGATTGTAAACAATATCGCTGACAAAATCACTGTGACGACGGTCCCACAAAACATTTCCATTACGGGCGTCAAAGCAAACTAAGGCTTCCTGTAAATCGTCCGCCACACCGTAATAGCCAAATTGATATACTCGCCCACCGGCAACTACTGGAACACCCCCACCCTGAATTTCATGTGTCCAAAGCAGGCTATTATTGAGATCACTCGGCAAATTGGTCTGGGTGGATACACCAGTGCCATCTTGTCCACGCCAATAAAGCCAATTCGCATCAACAGTTGGGGTTTTTTTTAAATCATACGGCTCATTCAGGCTCGGAACCGGTCTACATGAAATAAGCAGGAAACTGCCAGCGAGTGAAACAAGAAAGATTATAGATTTAATGCTCATACTAGAATTTGGGGAAGACTATTTGAAGTTGCGTTTAAATTTAGTACTTGTACGTAGTATTTTGTCAATCTTGCAACCCTCGTAAAAAATTATAATTTTCATGCGTAACGATAAAAACCGTAGGCTTCCCCCTCTGCTTAGGTCATGCTGGATTAAATTAAACACCACTTTTCAAAAAAGGCTTCTTCCCTTTGGCATTACCCCTGACCAATATACCGCATTACGCTGGATTTATGAGCGCAGGGCTAAGGAGACCAATCAAGTCACACTTGCTGCCTTAATGTTCACCGATGCAAATAATATATCCGGTTTGCTTTCCCGCATGGTGAAGTCCGGGCTGATAGAAAGGAAGATTTCTTCATCTGACCATAGAATGAAATCCTTAAAGCTCACCCCTGCGGGTTTGAAAAAATTTAAAGTTACTAGGCCTGTTGCCTTATCATTGGAAAAGGAAGTTCTTGCGGACCTTAACCCAACGGATAAAGAAACTTTCCTTCATTTACTCAACCGGTTAAGTTCCCACCTTCACCATTCAGCCTGATTTGGTTTTCCCCATGGACAGGCAGACCCAGCGTCCCTGGCTGCCTCTTGCATGCATCCTTCCGTTTGAGTAAGTAAGTGGCGTCCAGTTATTTTTACCGGATAAAACCTGAAAGCTTTCAATCTCCGTAAATTTATCTTCGCGAGCTTCTACGATGCTAAGGGCTCCCTCGTCACTCAAGATCACTAGGTGTTGATCAATTAAGATTAAGGTTCCGACACCGAAACCCTTTTGCTCCCATTTTTTAACTCCCGATAAAATGTCCAAACAAAAAAGAGTGGATTGAGAAGACCTTGCACCTGCTTGCCCATGGATTCCATAAGCAAAATCTCCCTTTCGAACTAAGCTTGCCATTTGGCAGGAAATCGCGTCTGATTCCCATACAGATTGCAGGGTTGGTTGATTGGTATCAACAAGAGCCGCCCCTTTCCCGTAAGCACTCGATATTAGAAAAAAGTTCTTATATTCCAAGGGCTGAGCTGCATTTATACCGTACCTGGTTTTATGCTGATATTTTTTTAGTTCCATTCCGGTTTCCAACTCGTAGAGAACAAGCCCAAACTGATTGAAGACAACCACTTGATTAGGATCTGATTTCCGAATAAAAGGAGAAGCATATCCTGCATCATCGCTACCGCTCTTCCATAAAAGCTCCCCGTTTGTTGCATTTAGGGCAACTAAGGCACCCTTGGTTGCTCCTGTCTGTATGATAACTTTATCGTCGACCACTAATGGAGCCCCAGCGAATCCCCATTGGGGTCTTTTCCCACTTAATTTCTCCACAATATTCAGGCTCCAGAGAATTTTACCCGTAACCGCATCCAAAGAATAAAGATCACCTTCATGGCTCTGGAGGAAAATCTTGCCGTCATAGGCCGTGGGAGTAGAGCGACTGCCTCCCTGAAAATAATCTGGGGCTTTCTTGCAAGGATATTGATGCTTCCATATGACATCTCCCTTTTCTGCGTCTACGCAAAGTAAGGTATTTTTACCGTTTTCATACCCTTGGCAGTAGGCCCTACCCTTGTATTCGATAACACTTGAATATCCCAGGCCTATATCCAATTTCCATAGAACTTCGGGTTCATCACTTTCCCAATCCACCCGAAAACTCTGCTCTTCGGAAGTATGAGTCCGAAACGGACCGCCGAAAGTAGGCCAATCCGCAGCATGTGCCTGCAAAGCCATGAATAAGGAAAGGGTGTACGAAAAAGTGAATTTCATCAGTTCACGCTTTCCATTATGGAAAGAATGTCAATGTAATCCTATTGATCGGACTTTAACTTTCAAAAAGCAGGAACTAGCGAGCGGATGTAGAAAAGTGAACGCGTAGCGAATCCGCGTAATTACCGGATGGATTCGGAAGTAATGACTCCGGGCCTTCGATTCGTGCGGTGACAGAGACAACTAAAAAATCGGTACCCTCGGGAACAACAAAACTTGAGGTAAGATTCTCCCAAGTCGCCTGGTCCGTATCTGCAATTAAGGCATTCGATGTGGACCCCATGGACTGTTTATCTTCGCCCACTTCTCCCTTGAGTGCCTCGACTGAAAGTTCAAATTCAGTAGACTGAGGGTAAGCTGTGGCACCCTTGTTAAGTGAGATTTCTGCATCAATTTTGGAAGACAAAAGAGGTGATAGCCCGCGAATATCAACAACCTGTAATGTTTCCTGAACCGAAGCCGTTTGGGTGTCCACATTGACCACCATGTCTGAAAGCTTGATCATACCTGCACCATCAAGAGGCAAAATACCATTTTCTGCAGGAACCGTAAGGTGCTCGGTTCTATCCCAGGTAGTAAAGTCATTATCAATCTGCACAATTGCTTCATCATCAAAGCTTTTACCGCTTTCGAGTAATTCAATCGCAGATACCGCAATACTTTGGTTTCTCGAATCCGAGAATGTTGTAGACTCTATGGTAAAGGGCAACGGCTGAAAATTAGGTTCCTTATCTTCGCCAAAACCCATGGAGGCAAATTGTTTGATTTCCGAATTGTTGGAAGAAATTTGTTGGAAATTGTCTACATGAGTGGATTTACTGAATCCCCAAGCACTCACAAGGGCAACAACAGCGGCGGCGGCAGATGCAAAAATGGGGAAATTGACTATTTTTCTTTCAGATACAGTCTCCTCCTCGAAGTCTACTGCACTACCCGTCTCCCAATGTAATAAGGATTCTTGCATAACAAGGGAGGCATAACGCTTACGCATAGATTTGTTGGATATGATCAATTCTTCCAACCTCTTCAGGTCGGATGATGTGGCAATTTCATCCAAAGCCTTCGAGGTGAGTTGATCGAGTTCTTGAAAGCAATCGTATTTTTTCATGGGATATGTATCTTGTATTAGCGGTAGTGCTCAATTTGATACATAAATCTTAAAAAAATTTTCCCATGTCCATCTCAGCCTCTACTCGAGGAATTTTCTGGTGAACGCAATGCAACAAGTTACGTCGAATGCGATGTAAGGTCGCGGAAACTGACCCTATAGGACGATTTACCAGGGATGAAATATCTTTAAGGGTTTTCTCTTCTTTAAACCTGAGGCTGGCAATCGATTGCATATGCTTGGGAAGCAAATCATAACACAGCTGCAGTGCTTTTTGGGTTACATTAAGACTTTTGCAATCAAAATCTTCTTCCGCCATTGCTTCTGCCAATTCATTACTGAAATGAATCTTACTCCGCCTGTATTTTGTCATATGAGCCATTATCTGGTATCGGGCAATTCGAAATGCCCAGCCTTGAAAATGTCCATCCGGGTTGTACTCTTTGGCTTTTTTACAAAGGATCAGGTTAGTTTCCTGAAGGATGTCCTCTGCATCCGAACGATTTGGTAGTAAAGAAAGAATGTAGGCATAGAGAGATCTCTGAATGGATGTCAGTTTTCGGGAATATTCAAATGAAATCGTTTCTTCCTCCACATACCTAGTGGAAGTCCTTGCGGGAGTCTTGTCAATTCTGTTGTTTCCTTAAGCTAGCTTGCTTAAATACAAAGATTGCAATCTCGGATATTCTCCTTTCAATTATCATATGCAAGCATGGCATTGCGTTGCGATCATTGCAGTCTCAATACTGCTTTTCATTTACGGCACATTCCGAAATGAAATCGAGGATCGTGTCTACGAACAAGAAGTTAATCAAGTTGTCACGAAAGCTCAGGAGTCGTTAAAAAAAGAGAACCTTGCAACAGAGAAGCCGGAGCTTCTGGATTCCCCCGCATGGGCAAAATACGAGATTATATTGAAATGCGAGGATTCTGAAAAAGCTCAATTACATCTCGAGGCGATTAAGGGTGCCTCTTTCTTAAAGTTTTTTTTAAGCCAAGTTCGTGCTTCAAAAACAGCGTCTGAACTAATCTTTAGCCCCTTTAAAAGTGAATTTTTCTCAGAAGATGAATATAGTATTCTTCAATCCCTTTTTTCGGCTCATGCTACATTGGATGATGATAAGGTGATTCAAATTACCTGCCGTGGTCACTCATCTAAAAGTACTAAACTTTTGGCCACATTGATTCTCGACTCTTACAAGACAGCACGACAACAGGAAGATTCAAGCAAACCCCTCGCATCTTCCTTGCTTCTGCAGTACGATGAGATTCAAGCACTTGGAGAGCAAATTTCTTCTTTAAAAGATGAAATCTCTGCCGAAGACCAGACCAGTGCCTCCATCAATGTCGAAGACATTGCACTTCGCTCAGAATTAAAAATGCTCGAACAGGAGCTGGCTCATTACAAAAAAATACTGCTTCAAATTGATACACTTTTTAAAGCGGGTAAGCCAACTCAGGAATACCTTAGTATCGAATCCATAACTCAATTTGGTATGATCGAAGAGTTGAGAAATACCATTGATCAATTGCAAAGGATGCTCGTTAATCAAGACTTGGATGACGTGGTTTCCCTCGAAGTAAAAAAGAATATCGAAACTAACCAACTTTTGTTAAAGAATGAGGTGGCTAATGCGATCGAGGAATTAAAAGCAAAAACAATCAAGGCAATGGAAAGGAAAAAAGTACTGTCCAATCGTTTGGTAGATTTACAAAAAGAGGAGGGCCTTCAAAATGGTGGACAACCAAAATTTTCCCTGCTTAAGCAATTGGAAGATAAGCTGCAGAGCCTATTGCCCCAATATCAAAAATCTTTCACCAACTGGAAAAAAAGTGGCTACCAAATTCTCAGGTCATCTTTTGTTGAGTGAGCCTAGTTTCTGCCTTTTCTTCCAAAAGGAAAACTTACTTGCCCAGTTCCGTCTAAAATAAATCTCCTTTACCAGATTATTGGATTTCTTAGCGTGTTATTCACCTCACTATAATGGATAAATTATCACCGCGGTTGAAAAAATTGTTTGATATCAATCAATTTCGACCACCTATTCTTCAAACTCTTTCTCAATACGATTCGCAAAAATGGTCGGGTGATTGGAGGGCTGGTATCAATGTAGCCTTGTTGGCTATTCCTCAAGGCATGGCCTATGCTTTGGTTGCGGGGCTGCCTATAAGTTACGGTCTATTGGGTTCAGCCATAGCTGCAATTATGGGAGGCCTTTTCGGAGGAGGAAGATTTGTAACACTTGGTCCCACTAATGCTACCGCTGTCTTATTGTTTGGGGTTTTTGCGAGTATTGGGTTAATCAAATCAAATGGCATGGGTTCGGAAGAATCCCTGCTCATGCTTCCCTGGATTTTGGTTTTTGCATCTGTTTTTCTTGTCATTGCCAGCATTCTTAAAATTTCATTCATGATCCAATTCATCTCGAGAACTGTGATCACCGCCTATGTAACTGCGGCCGCCTGCCTAATTATTGCAAATCAATGCAAGCACCTTTTGGGCTTACAGCATACAAGTGGGGATATTCCCACTACATTCCTGGAAATTATTCTTCATACTTTATCCAACCTCAACCTATTGTCCCTTCCGGCTCTTGTCCTGTCACTCTTAACCGCACTTTGTTACCTTTTTCTTCAAAGAAAATTTCCTTCCTTGCCAAATGTGGCAATAACCTTGGTGATCAGCTCATTAATTGCATTTGCATATAAGCACTTCTATTGGAAAGTGACCTGCTTGGACAGCTTTAGCCTGGCAGGTTCGTTTTTTGCGGTTCCTCAACTTTCTACTTTGACTGCCCAATGGGAAACCATTCTTGCGTCGGCTTTTGCCGTTTCTCTACTATGCTTACTTGAGGGACTTTCTATCGGAAAGTCTCTTGCTGCCCGTGCTGGTGCTCGTATAGATACGAACCGGGAAACCATGTCTATTGGGTTAGGGAACTTTGGATGTGCTTTTTTTTCAGGAATGCCCGCTTCGGGCTCCCTCACCCGTTCCACACTTAATGTTGAATCAGGTGCCAATACCAGTGTAGCTAACCTCGTTGCCGGGGTATTAATATTACTTGGCTCAATGGTTCTTGGAAACCTGATTGCATATGTCCCCCTGTGTGCACTCGCCACACTCGTGGTATTTATTGGAGCATCCTTAATCAAAGCACGTCAGATTAAAACAGTATCGAGAGCGACAGGATCGGATGCTGTTACCTTTATTGTCACTATCACTGTTGGGCTTCTTTTTTCACTGCAAGTTGCGATTTTCGCGGGGATGATTACATCCATCCTGCTTTTCCTTAAAAAGGTGGCTGAACCAGAGTTGCGCGAATATGGGATTAATGAAGAAGGCGAGCTTGCAGAAATGTCCCTTAAAAGTAGGCGGCCTGAACCGGAAGTGTCGATTGTCCATGTGGAAGGAGAAATTTTCTTTGCAGCAGCCGAACTCTTTTACGAACAAATCCGGCGGGTAGGTGAAGACGAAAACCTTCGGGTGTTGGTTTTGAAGTTACTCAATGCGCACCACCTTGATGCGACTTCCGTGTTGGCCCTGGAAGAATTACTGGAATATCTAAAAGAAAAAAACTGTCATGTACTTCTTTGTGAAGTGAGAAGGGATGCTCTTAGAATTCTGAAAAATTCTGGCGTATTGGAGAGAATAAATCGAAAGAATGTTTTCCCTCACACAGCAAGTAACCCAACTCTTTCCACGGCCAAAGCGATTAAAAGAGCCAAGTTTTTAGTGGCTGGAGAAAAAGCAAAAGTTACGATTTACGCAGACTCCAAAAAAAAACCATAACCTATCGAACCCTCACAGAAGATCACTTCTTCTTTTTGCTTTCATCGCATCAAGATTTTGAAGGAATTCCTCATGGGTAAAATTTTCAATCGCCTCCTTCTCCAGTTTTAACATGTGAAGTTCATCTTCTAAAGACTGATGCTCACTTTCTGAAATAACTCCTGCTTTTGATGCTATGTTTTGTCTTATATCGCTCATTTTTTGCTCCACATTTTTCAGATTTTCCTCCTGCTCACTTTCCTGCCCTTGAGCATCCTGCAGACCAAGAAAGCGAGTGTGGTTAAAATCTTTGACCGCGTTCAATTCCTGATTGAGCATTTTGAGCTCTGCCGAAAATTTTAAGATCTTTGCATTAATTGCAGATACTTCATCCAAATTTTTGCCATCAGTTTCTAAATCTTTCTTAAGAGATTTGAGCCTGATTTCGAGGTGCTTTCTCTTCCAGGCGATTTTCTTCTCTTTTTGGGAAAGCTCTTTTTTGGGCTCCAGCATTTTTTTAGCAGAAATAAAAACAGTGTGGCCGCTATCCTCAATTGATTTCAATTCTTTCCTTACGACATCTATTTCGCCCTCGTTTACTTCAATATCAGATTTGGGAGCACGAGCGGTTTGCAGCTTTTTCTTTTTTTCAATGAGCTGTGCAAGCTGCACCCGAAGTTTTGACCTCAATGCTCGATCTTTAGAACTAAAATGATTCATTTTTACATATTACAGTACCAAAGGTTCATAATATAAGGACAATTAGCAACCATAGAAATGATTTGAATTGTTCATTATTTGCTCGGCAAACTCCTTTTCCGGCAATTCGAGGATTTCAGCCCCAGAGGAGCCAAGGTAATGAAGATAGGATGGTTCGTTTTCTTTCCCTCTTTTGGGAACAGGAGCCAGATAGGGGCTGTCGGTTTCCAGCATCACTTTTTCTTTATCTGAAGCCTTAAAGGCATCCCTCAGGCTATGGTTCCCCTTGAAGGTTAAAATGCCTGTAAAGGAAACCCAACCTCCGCGGTTTTGAATTTGCATCATTTGTTCAATTCCTTCTGAAAAACAGTGAAAAACCACACGATTCCAATCTACCCCACTTTCATCAATCATGTTTACACAATCCTCAAATGCGTTTCTGGAATGTATGATGACCGGACAATTTAATTCCTTTGCCAGCAATAATTGATGACGCAAAGCACTCTTTTGATAACCCACGACCTTTTCGACCTTAGCCTTGTCTTTGGGTAAACGAAAATAATCAAGCCCGACCTCACCCAGTGCCAATGGTTTTACCTCTTTTTTCCAGTATTTTTTGAGACCAGAAACTTGATGCTCCCAAGTAGAATCAGCATAAGATGGATGAAGTCCTACACTGTAAAAAACAGTAGATAGGTACCGACTCGAAATCATTGCATAAAGCTCCCAATCCTCCATACTCGTTCCAACGGCTACCATCTTATTGACTCCTGATTCAAAGGATCGAGATAATACCTTATCTAAATCTCCCCGGTCATAAAACCGCTGAAGGTGACAATGGGTATCGAACCACATCTACTCGACGAATGATAAAAGAATTGCCATTATAGCTCTTCTTAAACGTAAGAACTCATTATTCCCAACACTAATTTTATGGAAAACATTATTATTCTAGGCACTGGATGTGCTGGCTTTACCGCTGGTATCTACACCGCACGGGCAAACCTTAATCCTCTTATTCTTGAGGGTAAACAACCTGGAGGTCAACTTACCACGACCTCGGAAGTCGAAAACTTTCCCGGCTTTCCCGAAGGAGTCGACGGGTTCTCCCTCATGGATCAACTAAGAAAACAGGCACTAAAATTCGGGGCGAGGGTTGAAAATGCTTTTATTGACCGCGTAGACTTTAGCGGAAAAACAAAACTCCTTTTTTCAGGTGAGCGAAAATTGGAAGCCAAGGCTGTAATTATTGCAACGGGTGCAGCCCCCCGCCTACTAGGCATACCAGGAGAACAAGAAATGTACGGTGGTAAAGGTGTAACCACCTGTGCAACCTGCGATGGAGCTTTTTACCGCAACATGGATGTGGTGGTCATCGGAGGTGGAGATTCTGCTTGTGAAGAGGCTCTTTTTCTCACTCGATTTTGCCGAAAGGTTACCCTGGTTCACAGAAGGGACGAACTCCGGGCATCGCGCATCATGGCTGAACGCACAATCGCCCATGAAAAAATAGATTTGCTCTGGGACTCGGCTGTGGAAGAAGTTTTGGCTGATGAAGAAGGCAAGGCTCGTGCCATAAGAGTAAAAAATTTAAAGACAAACCAAGAAAGTGAACTTGCGTGTAAGGGTGTATTTATTGCCATTGGGCACATACCAAATACCCAAGCCTTCCAAGGTATCCTTGAGCTCGACGAAAACGGCTACCTGGTACCTGAAAAGAATAGCATGGTAAAGACATCTTTGGATGGAGTTTATGTTGCCGGTGACTGCGCTGACCATGTGTATCGCCAGGCTATTACAGCTGCGGGAATGGGCTGCCAGGCAGCAATTGAAGCTGAACGCTGGCTCGCTGAAGAGTAAGATTGGGGATGCCTGAGCCCGGTGTTTTTAAAAACTTAGTTTCCCACCTTGGGGAAACCGCCAAGCGTTCCCCTGATCAAATTGCAGTGTATTCGGATTCCGATTCGAATTTTAAGGAAAGAAATTTTAAAGAACTTTATCAAGATGTCCTTAGATGTGCGGATATTCTTCACAAAAAAGGTCTTGTTCGCGGACAAAAAGCCCTTCTTTTCGTAAAGCCCGGGTATGAACTTACGGTTCTTGCTTTTTCCCTCATTTATCTTGGGGTCGTTCCGGTCATTATTGACCCCGGTATGGGCTTCCGCTCTGTTTTATCCTGTATTCGATCCACGAAGCCAGATGCCTTACTTGGCATACCTCTTGTGATTTGGATAAGCCTAATATGCAGAGAATCTTTCAAAACTGTCCGTACCAAGGTTGCAATTAGCAAAAAGTTTTTCATCGATCAAATTCCGCCTGCTCCTCTTGGTTCAGATTATCCACAAGTCAACACCCAGGCAGATCAACTGGCAGCGATTGTTTTCACCTCGGGGTCAACGGGTGCCCCTAAAGGAGTAAAATACCTCCATAAAAATTTTAATTCTCAGGTGGATTCTCTCCGGACTAATTTCAATATTGCCGAAGGGGAAATCGATCTTGCAACCCTCCCCATCTTTTCTCTTTTTAACCCTGCATTGGGGGTAACTACGATTATTCCCCAGATGGATCCGAGAAAGCCCGCTTCAGCGAATCCTGAACTTTTGGTGCAGGCAATAAAAAATCATGCGGTAACCACTGCCTTTGCCTCGCCTGTAATTGGGAGAAAAATTGCAGATTATTGTGTCGAGCATAACGAAGTATTACCGAGCCTTAAAAGAATTTTTCTTGCCGGGGCACCTTCACCTCCGGGTTTAATTGAAAAACTTAGCCAGATTTTGGTCAATGGAAAGGTCATCGTTCCCTATGGAGCAACCGAGGCATTACCAGTTTCTTTTGCAACTGCTGAACAGATAAAGAAGTCTCAAGAAAGTATTCTTCTTGGGCAAGGGTCCTGCCTTGGAATGCCGGCCCCTGGGGTATCTGTTAAGATTTTTCCGTCTATGGCCCCTGCTTTGTCTGATAGGCTGGCAGAAAATGGTGAGCTACCCCAAGGAAAGGTTGGAGAAATCTGTGTAGCCGGAGATATTGTAACCCAAGGATATTACCGGATGCCCGGGGCAACTGTTGATGCACGATTTATTTATCATAACCAGACTTTTCACAGAATGGGGGACCTTGGTTATTTTGATCAAGACCATAGCCTGCGGTTTTTAGGGCGAAAAGCTGAATGCGTAAAAACCAAGTATGGCCCCCTGGAAACCGAAAGGTGTGAACCTATGATCAATGCCATTTCCGGTGTAAAAAAATCTGCCTTAATTGGCATTGGTGACACCATGAAGCAAGAACCATGTATAGTGGTTGAGCCAGCCAATGCGAACCCTTCTATGGAGGAAAAAAAGGTTCTCTCCACCAAAATTTTGCAGGTCTTACATTCCTCATTCCCCAAGATGAAATTTAAGAGAGTCTTTTGGGAAAGTGCCATTCCCGTTGATGCCCGGCATAATGCAAAAATTCACCGGCTGTCACTTTCAAGAAAATGGCATCGTTTAGTTAACGAAAAGGATCAAACTGGTATCTGGGTATGAAAATTGTAATAACGGGAGGCCTTGGTTTTGTTGGCAATCAAGTAGCCCGGCAATTAGCCAGAAATTTCCCTAATGCTAAAATTACCGCTGTTGGAAGGTCTCCTGCAGCTGCACCTTCTAAGATCTTTAAGAACCTGGAATATGTATCCTTGGACCTAACCCGCAAAAATCTTTCATTTTCTTGGCTGAAAGGAGTGGAATGTGTTTTTCATGTTGCAGCCAAAGCGGGGATTGGAGGGTGTTTTAACGACTACTACCAAGCAAATTTTACAGCTACTCAAGGGTTGCTAAACGCATCCAAAGAATATGGTGTCAGGCAGTTCATTTACACAAGCACTCCCAGCGTTGTTTTTACAAACCAGGATATTCAAGGCGGGAATGAATCCTTACCTTATATCCAATCAAAAATTTCTCCCTATGCTTATACAAAAGCAAAGGCCGAGAAACTTGTTTTAGAATCAAACTGCCCAGGCGAGTTTCAAACTCTTGCCCTGCGCCCTCATTTAATATGGGGGAAAGAAGACCCCCATCTCCTCCCTCGAATTCTTCAAAAGCACCGAAACAATAAACTTAAAATTGTGGGGAGTGGAAAAAACAGGATGGATATTACCCATGTATCCAATGTAGCCCATGCTCACATCTGTGCCTTCCAGGCAATGCTTAAAAATCAAAACCTTGGGGGCAAGCCCTACTTTATTGGTCAAAACGAGCCGGTTGAAATCTGGCCTTGGTTGAATGAAATTTTCATGAACCTAGAGCTACCCGAATTAACAAAAAGAATTTCCTACCAAAGTGCCTACTTTATTGGATTCATTATGGAGAAAATTTGGAACGGATTTCATATTTCCAGTGATCCGCCCATGACTCGGTTTGTGGCCTCTCAACTTGCTCATGACCATTGGTTTTCGGGCAAAGCTGCGGAACATGACCTGCATTACCACCCCCTAATTTCTATGAATCAGGCAATGCAGGACACCCTGCCTTGGTTGCGTAGCCTTTAAATCCTGCCAACGCTTCGGTTATAATCACTCAAAATACACCCCACACTTACATTCAGGTTTAAAGAACTTGCACACCCGAGCATTTTTAAGGAAACCCAACGGTCCACCTTCTGCTTCCAATATTCACCTAAACCCTGATGCTCGTTTCCAAACAAAAGGGCCATTTTCCTTTCATAGAGAAATGTGTGTGAAAAATCAGATGCCTTTGAACTCGTGGCCACACAAGGTAAACCCTGTTTTTTAAGCCAATTGTAAATTTCGGATTTGCTTCCAGATTTGACTTCAGATTTACCCATCAGACCCCGGGAAGAGCGAATTACATTGGGGTTGAAGAAGTCTACCTTAGGATCCGAAAGCAAGACAAGCCCCCCACCCAGTGCTTCACTTGTCCGGAGAATCGCACCCAAATTTCCCGGTTTTTCTATTTCGTCAAAAATAAGAACAGGGCCATCCATTGGCTCCACCTCATAT
>Ga0233450_10002926_pt1 | contig 16449 bp, 14 predicted proteins | sample 011ome_30_FD_189956 | JGI IMG/M metagenome (GOLD analysis project Ga0233450, IMG submission 189956) | Coastal salt marsh microbial communities from the Groves Creek Marsh, Skidaway Island, Georgia - 011501CT (spades assembly) | ecosystem: Environmental > Aquatic > Marine > Intertidal zone >... | reverse complement strand
CCATGCAACCAATTTGGAGGTCAAGAACCAGGTTCAGCAGCAGAAATAAAAGAGTTTTGTAGTAAAAATTATGGAGTAAGCTTTTTAATGACTGAAAAATGTGATGTAAAAGGAAGTAACCAACACAGCTTATATAAATGGTTAACCAAGAAATCCGAAAATGGTGTCGAAGATTCCAACGTGAGCTGGAATTTTCAAAAATATTTAGTGAATGAAAACGGAAAACTCATGCAAGTCTTCAAATCAGGAGTTAGCCCCTTAGACGATTCTATTACAAAACTACTTTAAATTAAAATTAATTCACGTGCATCAAAACATTTATCTCATAAAAGACCTTGAGAACCTTACTGGCATTAAGGCTCATACAATCCGTATTTGGGAACTTCGTCACAAACTGCTCCAACCGATTAGAACAGCCACTAATATAAGACAGTATTCTGAGAATGATTTAAAAAAAATACTCAATATAAATCTACTATATAACGATGGAATTAAAATTTCCAAAATTGCCAAATTATCAGAAACAGATATAATCGATAAAGCAACTGAATTAGTTGAATCGAGGTCCGCAGATTCTCCGATAGATGTCAAAAATTTAATTGACGCAATCCTAGAAATGAACTCCGACAAAATGCATAATATACTGGAGGCCGTTTTTAAGGAGAAAGGTATTGTGCAGCTTTATCAGGAAGTAGTAGTTCCTGTTTTAGTTAAAATTGGAGAATTATGGCAACTAAACACGCTTAACATAGCTCATGAACACATATTTTCAAATGTTTTAAGAGAGTTCATTATTGCCTTGTCCAACGGAGTAACCAAACCTAGGATAGGCAAAAAAGTAATCTTGTTTTTACCAGCCGATGAGCAGCATGAACTTCCGCTTCTATTGTACCAATATTTGCTTCGGGACAAAGGATGGGAATGTATTTATTTAGGACAAAAAGTGCCATTTGTAGATTTTGAAAAATCATATTACAAGTTCAACCCGGACATGGTAATTACGTCCATGATAAAGAGTACATCTGAAAAACAATTTACTGATACTTTGGAAAAGTTTCTGAGTGCAGTCCCGCATGACAGACTTTGCCTGAGTGGATCCAACACAGTGACCTACTTCAATAAAATTCCAAAAACTGTATCTACCATACATTGTTTAGATGATTTTGTTCAAATATTTTCGAAATAAACTACTATGAAAAATATTCTTCTAATATCGGTTCTATTACTCACGTTCACATTTGCTATTTCGCAATTAGTCATCAAAAATTACGCAACAAATATTTCTAACGAAAAATATACTGTCTTGAAGAGGTACGATAAATTCGAAATTAGAGAATATCCAGAGATGTTTGTGGCAAAAACAAAACTAAAAAGTAGCAGCTACGAAACTAATTCTAGACAAGGCTTTAGACGAATAGCAGGATTTATTTTTGGGGGTAACCAAAAAAACCAACAAATATCAATGACCTCTCCGGTAATCATGGACATGAAGGAATCCGCAGAAATGTCATTCATTATGCCAGAAGGAATTACACCTTCCAACGTTCCTGAACCTAACAGCTCAGATGTGATTTTAGAAATAAGACCCAAACAAACTGTAGCAGTGCTATTTTTTGATGGATGGGCCAGTTCTGAAAAATTAAAAAGTAAACGCAAAGAACTTTCAAACCTGCTTACAAAGAATGGAATTGAGCATGAAATGGAATTTACTTATCTTGGATATGATTCGCCTATGCAGCTTGTAGGTAGAAGAAATGAAATTTTAATTTCAGTAGAGTACACACGATAAAGCATTGTCATTTTAAAAACGATTACGCAACAAAAAAAATACAACCATGGTAGCAGCTACCTAATAATAAAGAAGGAAAAGATTACTCTTTTATTCTTAATTTTTCATTTAAAACCTTAAGTATCTCTCCGGTTGCAACAACTTGAGAACCTTCTCTTAAAACAAATTCAGCACCTTTAGAAAGAGCTCCAACATAGGAATCTTTCCATATAATTCGTATTTCAGATTGGATTGTATCTCCCGGTTTAACCCTATCTTTTCCAATGAATTTTTGATCTGCAGAAGTTAAATCCAAACCATCTTTCAATTTAAAAAGTGGCCGATATATTTCATCCGTTATTTCACTTCTCCCACCCTCTTCCGTAGTAAGAAAATACAATTTTCCTATAAAATCTGTATCTGCACTGTATATATTATCTGCTGTTTTAAACTTAATATCACTCATACTTTGCAAATATAATAAAAGACTTTTCCCTACCTTGAGCACGATGAATTTAGAAGAGGAAAAAATAGAGACATTTTGGCAATGGTTTGTACAAAATGACCCACGTATAAAAAAATGCATTGAGGATTCAAATGCCCCTGACAGGGAGTATATTATCGAAAACTTAAACAATCACATTCTCAATATTGCGACCGTAACTTGGGATATTGGAATGGATGCCAACGATGAATGGTTTTTTATGGTTTCTCCAAATGGCGTTGAAGAGTTACTTCCTATTTGTGAAAGAATTATGAAAGAAGCTCCTTTGTTTCTAGATTGGAAATACTATGCGAGCAAACCTGTATTGGACTGGGACAGAACTTTTAACCTGTATGATCAGGAAATGGAAGTTATTGATATTGATGCTTCGAATTGGAATTACATTCCATTTTATAACGACGATGAAGAACTTGAGATTATTCTTGAGGCTCCAAACTTAGAAGGGATAGATGAAGACACTATGAACTCTGCTGCAACGGTGTTTTTGTATAACGAGATTGGTGAAAAAGAGATTATTGAATTGGTCAAAGAATATACTATTGTTACCCAATTAGAAGAAGAAGATACACAAGATAAATTTTCTGTTTCAGGTTTAAAAGCGCATTTATTTACAGACGAATAGTTGGCCATTTTCTGGATGACGGTGTTTTAAACAACTATAATAAGAGTTCTACTTCCATAGATCTGAAAGCAAAAAAAAGCCTTTCAGTTACGAAAGGCTTTTTTTAATTAATTTGGATTTAGTTTATTTTGAAAACTCCGTCAAAGTCTTTTCTATTATTGCAACACAATCCATTAATTGCTCTTTTGTCATTACTAACGGTGGTGCAAAACGAATAATATTACCATGTGTTGGTTTTGCTAGCAAACCATTTTCTTTTAGTGCCATACAAATATCCCAAGCCGTGGAGCTATCTTCTGTATCGTTGATCAAAATTGCATTTAACAGCCCTTTTCCACGTACAGAGTTTACTAAATCAGTATCCGCAATAACTCTATTCATTTCAGCTCTAAATAATTTACCCAAAACTCTTGCGTTTTGAGCAAGGTTTTCATCATTTACAACCTCTAAAGCAGCTACAGCAACTTTCGCAGCTAGCGGATTACCTCCAAATGTAGAACCATGCTGACCCGGTTTAATAACATTCATTATATCATCATTCGCCAAAACTGCAGAAACTGGATATACACCACCAGACACAGCTTTTCCTAAAATAAGAATATCCGGAGTACTATAAGTCTCTTGTTTCTCACAAGCATTTTGGCAATTGCAATTCCCACAAACCGCTAAAAGACTTCCGGTTCTGGCAATACCTGTTTGAACTTCATCAGCGATGAATAAAACATTTTGAGCATTACAAAGTGCTTGGGCTTTTGATAGGTAATCTTCGTCTGGTACAAAAACTCCCGCCTCTCCTTGAATAGGTTCTACTAAAAACCCTGCAACATTTTCTTCTTTTAAAGCGGACTCTAAAGCATCTATATCATTATATGGTATCTTTATGAATCCTGGCGTAAATGGTCCAAAATTCTTCCTTGCTACTTCATCGTTTGAAAAAGAAACAATAGTAGTAGTTCTTCCGTGAAAATTATTTTCGCAAACAATTATTTTCGCTTCATTCTCAGCAATTCCTTTTACTTCATACGCCCATTTTCTACACAATTTGATAGCAGTTTCTACCGCTTCAGCACCGGTGTTCATTGGCAGTACTTTATCAAAACCGAAAAAATCAGTGATAAACTTTTCATATGGACCCAAAGTATCATTGAAAAACGCCCTTGAAGTTAGTGTTAGGGTTGAAGCTTGTTCTGTCAATGCATTAACAATTTTTGGATGACAGTGACCTTGATTTACTGCCGAATAAGCAGATAAGAAATCAAAATATTTTTTTCCTTCACAATCCCATAAATAAACACCTTCTCCTTTTGCCAATACAACCGGCAAAGGATGATAATTATGCGCTCCGTACTTGTTTTCTAATTCCATCGACTCCTGCGACGACAATGCTGAACTAACCATAGTTTCCATAAATTTATATATTAAATAAGTAATTTCTTACTCATTACGGAGAGTACTCATCCTTTCCTCTTTCCGGAGAGAAATCATCCTTGTCGCAAAACTAATAAATCAGATAGAATTAACAAAAGTAAAAGATACAATAAAATCAGTTACTACTCCGCGAATAAACAGCTAGTGGCTTCTCTCTTAAATTGTAATTACTTGCCATTACCTCCCCGTACGCTCCTGCGCATCTAATTGCAATAATATCACCTCTACAAGTAGCAGGCAAATTAATTTCGGCACCAAAACAATCAGAAGATTCGCAAATAGGACCAACAACGTCGTAAAAAGAGTTCGACGAATTTGCGCGTTTTGATACATTTTCAATTTTATGCTTAGAATTGTACAACGCTGGTCTTATTAGCTCAGTCATACCTGCATCCAGTATTGCAAAGCTTTTACTTGCTCCTTCTTTAATATATAATACTTTAGAAATAAGATTACCAATAACACCAACAATTGACCTACCTAATTCGAAATGTAATTCCTGATCGTTTCGTAACTTTAAATACGTATTAAAAATTGAAAAAAAACTTTCGAAATCAGCAATCGGATTTACATCTGGATTATCATAATCAATACCTAAACCTCCACCAACATTAATATGTCTAAGTCCTATATTTTGCTTGTCAAACCAATTTTGAATTTCGTTTACACGTAAACATAAATCCCTATAGGCAATCAAATCCGTAACCTGACTCCCAATATGAAAGTGTAACCCGATTAAGTTAACATTCTTACATGACTCAATTAACTTTACAACAGCAGCTATTTCAGTTACAAGTATTCCAAATTTATTCTCGGATCTGCCTGTGGTAATATATTTATGTGTGTTAGCATCAACGTTAGGGTTTATTCTCAAAGCAATATCAGCTATCTTTTTTTCTCTGCTTGCTATCTCGTTTATTACCTCGATCTCTTGGACAGATTCACAATTGAAACAAAAAATATCATTATCCAAGCCTACTTCTATCTCTTTATCTGTTTTCCCAACTCCCGCAAAAGCAATTTGACCCGGACAAAATCCATGCGCGACTGCTTTGTTAATTTCATTGCCGCTAACACAATCAGCACCAAAGCCATAGCTAGATATTAAATCCAATACCCTACCGTTAGTATTTGCCTTCAAAGCATAGTGAACATTGTACTTATATTTATCTGCAGCATCCTTTAACTTATTTAAAGTATTATCTAATAATTCCATATCATAATAATAGAAAGGAGTACTATTCTCCTCAGCTGATTGCAATAAGTTTTTAACGTTCATTTAATTTATTTTAAACAATTAGGTCGCAAATGTATTTTTTTATTCGTTTATTGTTTTAAAAATTATATCTTTGTTCGCATTTTAAACATTTCGTTAAATTTTAAACATGAGATCACTATCTAAAATAGTTGAAAAAATCATTGTTACTTCTCCATTTCTGGAGGAAGCTCTAGCTGAGAAACTAATAAATGTATCCTCACTGGCTCGAAAAATTAGACAGGAGGTTGAAGACGCAATGGGTGAACCCATAAAAGAAGGTGCTATTGTAATGGCTATTAATCGTCTAGAACCTAGTTACTATTACAAAATAAATATTGGCATTAAAGATTTCGTCAATAATATTGGAGATATCATCGTCCGCTCTAGCTTGAGAGCTTATACGTATGAAAATTCAAATACACTTATTGGAAGTCAGAAGACATTATTGGACGAGGCTAGCAAAAACAAAAAACATTTTCATACAATTTCGCAAGGAATTTACGAAACGACTATTATCATAAGTAACTCTTTAAAAGAGCCAATAGAAGAAGAATTTAAAGAAGAGCATTTAATTACTTCAAAAAGTGACTTATCTTCCATTACTGTTAAACTTCCGATGAAAAACACCGAAGTATCAGGCTTGTACTATTACATCTTTAAAAAATTAGCTTGGGCCGGAATTAATATTGTCGAAATAATTTCCACATCAAATGAATTTACTTTGGTTGTTATTGATGATGACATTGATAAAGCATTCTCAATATTAATGGGATTAAAGAAAGACTAATTTATTATTTACCATAAATTAACAAATTGTGCTTTATAACTTAGAATAAGGCAACGCTTCTCATCGGTATTTTAATTAGTTTTGTAAACTAACTTCTTATAGGTTGTATGTACGCATTATTTTTAAAAGAAATACGAAGCTTTTTAAATTCATTAATTGGGTATATTACCATAGCGGTGTTCCTTATCGCAACAGGAATATTCATGTGGATTTTTAGTGGACCTAGTAATGTTTTAGACTTTGGTGAAGCTTCTCTACAATCCCTTTTTATTAATGCTCCAAATATCTTTTTGTTTTTGATCCCTGCAATTACTATGCGTTCATTTGCTGAAGAAAAAAGAACAGGAACCATAGAAATCTTGATGACAAAACCACTAAGTGACTTTCAAATTATTCTAGCAAAGTATTTTGCCGGAGTGGCGCTTGTACTCCTTAGCCTTTTACCTACATTAATCTTTTATTACTCAGTTGTGGAACTTGGAGACCCCATTGGTAACATCGACCATGCCAGTACCTGGGGCGCATATATTGGTCTGTTTTTATTAGGAGCTGTATTTGTAGCTATTGGAATATTTGCTTCTACCATCACAAGTAATCAAGTAATCGCATTTATGATTGCGCTACTTTTTTGCTTTACGTTGTACATTGGATTTCAATTTTTAGCTGGTCTGTTTGCTGCTCCTTTCGATTTGATCTTTATGAATTTAGGCATACATGAACATTATGTTAGTGTGCAACGTGGAGTCATCGATAGTAGAGATATCATTTATTACGTCAGTGCTATTTCATTGTTTTTATTATTAACCAAATTAGCACTGCAAACTAGAAAGTGGTAACGTTATGAAGAGAAAATCTCCTAAATTCAGACACGTTCTAGAAGTGTTAATTGCTATTGCTCTTATTATAGTTGTTAATATAATTGGAAATGTAAAGTTTGCTAGATTAGACCTTACAGAAGATAAGCTACATACACTTTCCCCAAAAACTATTGATTTCTTGGAAAACGAAATTGATCAGGTCATTAATATTGAAATATACTTGGATGGAGAGTTTCCGGCATTTATCCAAAAATTAAAAAATACTATAAAAGAGAAAATTGAAGAGTTTCAAGCTTATGCAGGTAAAAAAGTAAAGTTTAGATTCATCAATCCAAATAAAGACAAAGAATTAGCAAAGGAGCTAAAACAACAATTGGCACAACTTGGATTGTATCCAAGCTTCATACTATCAAAAGAAGAAGGTAGTGAAGAGTTTACTGAGATATGGGCTGGAGCAAAAATTTTGTATGGAGAAAAACAACAAGCCATTCAATTCCTGCCAGGCGGCAACTTTCTTGTTTCTCCTGCCCATGTGAATGATGCAATTAACCAATTAGAATACAATTTTGTTAAAGCTTTTTGGCAATTAACCAATCAAAGTAGAGACAACATTGCTTTTTTAAGAGGGCATGGAGAATTAACCAATGCTGAAGCCTGGTCTATACAATATGAATTAAAACAATTTTACAATGTTGATACGGTTCAAATAATTGATTCTGTTTATGTTGTCATAAACCCAGCTGGTCAATTAAACTCTGAAGGAAAGGAGCTTTTTAAAAACAACTTCTTAACCAAAGAGGAATATATTGATATTGTCGATTCACTTCCGAAGGAGAATTCATCTTTGGATGATAATGATGAGAATAAATTTATTGCTAAGATTGTAGGAAAGGAAAACCTAAAAGCTTTGGATAAGTTTCAGGCGGTCGTTATTGCTAAACCAACAAAGTCATTTAATGAGAAAGAAAAATACATAATTGATCAGTATGTAATGAAAGGAGGAAAAGTCTTTTGGTTAATTGATAACCTTGATGTCCCTGAAGATAGTTTGGCGATTTCCGAAGTAGTACATACTTTTCAATACGATTTAAACCTTGACGATATGCTTTTTAAATATGGAGCTAGAGTCAATAAAAACTTGGTTGCGGATATTAATTCCGGACCTATAATGAGAAAAAATAGCTATAAAGTTCTTGATCATTGGTTTCTATACCCAACACTTACCAATCAAAACACTTCAGAATTAACCCATAACGTTGCACCAATAAAAATAAGGTATGGAAGCACCGTTGAAGCAGTTGGCAGCCAAGACATTAAAAAGACTGTAATATTGGAAACTTCTAAAAACTATAAAGTATTACCTGCAAGGTTCAGAATTTCCTACGGATACAATCAGCATGGCTACAGACCGATTGATTCATTGCGCACAGACTCAGACGTAACAAAACCCATAGCTCTGATGCTAGAAGGAGAATTCACCTCACATTATAAAGGAAGAATTACAGATAAATTCATAAATGACCCTGCAGCTAATTACAGAGAAAAAAGTAAAGCGAATAAAATGGTTGTTATAGGAGATGGTGACTTAATTAGAAATGAGCTAGGAATGAGTGAGAAGGGACAATTACTTCCATATGGTCTTCAATTTGAGCCACTTGTAAGAGACCAAAACAATCAAGTAGCAACTATGTATGGAAATGGAATCTTCTTTGCGAACTTAATGGACAGAATGATGGGGAACGAACATTTAATATCTCTCCGTTCACGGATGAAAATAGTACGTTTACTCAACCGAGAGGAGGTTTCCTTAAATAGGAAAAGCTGGCAGACGTTTAATTTAACAATTCCCGTTATACTTGTAGTATTATTAGGACTCGTTCAATGGTATATTCGCAGAAGAAAATTCGCGCTTAAATAGTCTATTACTTAACATTAGAATTAATATTTTATGAAAAAATACGGTATTGTTATTGCTCTTTTGGCTTTATTGGCGATTCTTGCGTGGTATGCTTTTTTCCTTGGGAATCAAGAGAGTGATGCGTCTTCTGAAGCTTTTAGTGAATTTGCAATTGCAGATACCGCTTTGATAGAAACCTTTGTCATATCAGATACTGAAAATAACTCAATTACGATTACGCGTAAAAAAGATGGAAAAACATGGATGATTGGTGATTCTGAATACAAAGCACTCCCAAGTAGTGTAGATTTAATTACTAACACATTTCAACGAATTAGAGTTAAACAAGATGTTCCTGAAATTGCCATTGAGAATATTCTAACCTTGCTGGCTGTTCGACATAAAAAGGTAGAGATTTTTCTGAAAGGAGAGGAAAAACCGCATAAAACTTGGTTTATTGGAAGCGCAACAAACGACCATACCGGAACATATATGTTACTTAAAATTGGCGACACAAAATCTGATGTTCCTTATATCACCTATAAGCAAGACATGGTTGGATCACTAGATGTTCGATTCCACACAACCTTTCAAGATTGGAGATTTACAGGTGTATTTAACTACCCTCCAAATTCTATTAAAAAAATTGCTGTTAAGTTCAATCAACAAATTGAAGACTCCTACACAATTGACGTTTTAGGAGAAAGCACCGTTGCTCTATACAACCATCAAATGCAATCTGTACCTGTATTTGATTCAAGTCAAGTGAAGCATTATTTATCCCACTATAAAAAAATTCATTATAATGACGTAAACAGAGAGCTAACGCAAGGTCAAGTTGATTCTGTTTTCGCTCTGGTTCCGCACTATGAAATTTCAGTAACTGATAAAAACGGTAAATTAAATGAGGTTCAGGTATGGAAAATGAAAAGGAAAGATGCGAGCCCTGAAACAAATAATCAGATCGTTTGGAACCCAGAAAAAGCATGGTGTAGAATCAATGGAACCAATGAAATATTTAAAGTTCAATATTTCTCTTGGGATGTCTTACTAAAGCCACTTAGTTATTACAGAAAAAAATAAACTGAGTTGAGTGATTTTTAATTTAACTGTTTATATTTATATTCGCTCCAAACCCAAAAGACATGGTTAAAATTGGCATTATAAAAGAAGGCAAAAACCCACCAGATAAAAGAGTTGCATTGTCTCCTTCTCAATGCGAGTATATATTAAACAATTATCCGGATGTTGAAGTATTTGTCCAAGCTAGTGACATCCGGAAATTCAAAGACGAAGAGTATCGGAAACTGGGCGTTGCTGTAGTAGACTCAGTTGAAGATTGTGATATACTAATTGGAGTAAAAGAGGTCCCCATAGAACAGTTGATTCCAAATAAGAAATACTTATTCTTTTCTCATACATTTAAAGAACAGCCCTACAACAGGCAATTACTCAAAGCCATTCTTGACAAAAATATCCAACTAATTGACTGGGAGGTAATTACTAACAAGAAAGGAAGAAGATTGATTGCTTTCGGAAGATATGCTGGAATTGTAGGTTGCTATAATGGGTTCTTAGCTTATGGAAAGAAAACGGGCGCATACAATTTAAAGCCTGCTCACCAATGTGATGATAGAGCAGATATGGAAGCTCAATTGGTACATGTAACCCTACCTGACAACTTTAAAATAGTAATTACCGGGCATGGACGGGTTGGCGGTGGTGCTATGGAAATAATTGAAAAACTGAATTTAAAGGAAGTAGATTCACCAGATTTTTTAAACAAAGAGTTTAACGAACCCGTGTTTACCCAACTTGCTGTTGATGAATACAACGCAAAAGCTGACGGATCAAGCTTCTCCAAGCGTGATTTTTATAACGACCCTTCAGATTTTGTCTCCACTTTTAATCATTACGCATGCATAGCAGACATGTATATAGCTTGCCACTACTGGGATAGCGAAGCACCCTTTATTTTTACTCGAGAAGATGCTAAAGCGAAAGATTGGAATATTAAAATTGTAGCTGACATTAGTTGTGATATCGATTGCGCAGTTGCCAGTACGTTGCGACCATCAACAATCGCGGATCCTCTTTATGGGTATAACCCAACCACCGAAAGTGAAGATGACTTTATGAAAGAAGGAGTAATTGGGGTGATGGCTGTAGACAACCTGCCATGTGAACTTCCATTGGATGCATCTATAGACTTTGGAGAAATGTTTTTAGAACACGTGTTAGAACCTTTAACTGGAAATGACCCTGACGACATTATCGGAAGAGCATCCGAAACTTTAAACGGTGAGCTAACAGAGCATTTTGCATATCTAGATGATTATGTAAATGGAACGAAAGTTCAATAATCCTGACGGTAAAAGGAATCTGTTTTTGGAGGATTTCCTATTCTTGTAGAAATTGTAAAATGATTGGATGTTCCAGCAATATGGTATTTACCCATACCGTAACTAACATGTAGTTTCTTCACTTTAAACCCAAAGCCCCACGAAATGCCAGATGCTCCAGGTCGAATACTTGAACTTAAGTCTTTTCTATTTTTATGATTATACCCAAATTGGATGTTGAAGTTTTTAGATAATAACAACTCGCCACCAATTGCCATATGATGCATAGCCTTTGACACGAAACTTGGCTCTTTAACTTCAATGGTTTCCCCCGTAAGAGGATCTGAAGTTGACTGCTCATTAATATCAAAATACACAATATTCCATTGCTGTAAGTTATGCGCTGTAAATGAAAACCGAAATGGGGCATGTTTCAGTTTCTTCGAAAAAGCTAACAAAATATTTAAAGGCAATGACTCTCTATTATTGGAAGTATAAGTCTTTAATTGTATTCCCAAATTTTTAAGCATAAAAGCTACTGCAATGCCATTCGCTTTCTTTGTATAGGTTGCAGCTATATCTGAACAGATTCCATATGCAGAGTATGCTTCTAAGAAACTACCTACAAACTTAATGTCTGCACCTATAGAAAAATTTGAATCCAACTCCCTTCCATAGGCAACAGCCAATGCCACATCATTTGCAGAAAAAGTACTGCCATTTCTTTCTCCACTTACATCAGCATATTCAAACTTACCATAATTAGCAAACAATAAAGAAGCATTAAATGTTCCGATACCGGTAAAGTGCTTAGTATAGGATGAATAACCATAATTAGAATTAGCAAAATAATTAACATAATTCAATGCTAAAAATCCGTGCATGGAAGAGTTCAATAAGGAAGGATTCTCCACCCCTAAAGATGCATCGTTATCCTTAACTGTCAAAAGGTAACCTCCCGCAGCCTCTACTCTGGCAGAATTAGAGAAATTTAGAAATTGAAACGCACTATTCCCTCCATTCTGCGCCTGAAAAGCAACGCAAATAAATAATGAAATTTGTAATACAAATAGCTTCATTCAATTCATAACGATTAAGAACTCTGTTTAGTATTTATACATTAAACCTAAAGTGCATTACATCACCATCTTCAGGCACATATTCCTTTCCTTCGATATTTAATTTTCCAACTTCCTTACATTTAGCCTCAGATCCAAACTCAATAAAATCATTGTAGTGGATCACTTCAGCCTTGATAAATCCTTTTTCGAAATCTGTATGTATTACACCAGCAGCTTGCGGTGCAGTCATACCTAAATTAATTGTCCATGCTCTTACTTCTTTTACTCCGGCAGTAAAATAAGTCTGCAGTTTTAATAATTTGTAAGCTGAACCAATCAATTTACTTACGCCAGGCTCATCCAAACCTAGGTCATCCAGAAACATTTGTCTTTCTTCGAAAGTTTCTAATTCGTTAATATCCGCTTCTATGGCTGCACCAAGAATTAGCACTTCGGCATCTTCATCCTTAACTGCATCTTTTACCGCCTCTACATAGCTATTTCCATCTTTTACAGATGCTTCATCTACATTACAGAGATATAGCACAGGCTTTGCCGTTAGCAAGTGCATTTCATCCAATAAAGTCATTTTCTCCTTGTCCACACCCAAAGAACGAATCGAATTACCCGCCTCCAAATGTTTTTTTGCAGCTTCAAAAACTTCATGCTGTCTAATTGCATCTTTATCTCCCGACTTAGCTTTTCTAGCTAAAGCTCCAATATTTTTTTCTATAGATTCTAAATCTTTCAATTGTAATTCGAAATCAATTATCTCTTTGTCTCTAACTGGATCAATGCTTCCATCTACATGAACAATATTTCCATCGTCAAAACACCTTACAACATGAATAATTGCATCCACCTCTCGAATATTTGCCAAAAACTGATTCCCAAGACCTTCTCCCTTAGAAGCGCCTTTGACCAACCCTGCAATATCAACAATTTCAATCGTAGTAGGTATTACGCGTTCTGGTTTAACTAGCTCTTCCAATTTATTTAACCGAGAATCGGGAACTGTAATTGTTCCAACATTAGGTTCAATTGTACAAAAAGGAAAGTTTGCGGACTGTGCTTTCGCATTTGACAAACAATTAAACAAGGTGGATTTCCCAACATTAGGTAACCCAACTATACCACATTTTAAAGCCATAATTCATTTTTTTCGAAATGCAAAGAAAGAAAAAATCCTCGTTCCGATAACTATCGGAACGAGGATTTTAATCAATATAATACTGTGTTCGTTTTAGTTTTAATCAAAAACGGTAATTGTTCCATGGGCATCTTTTTCTCCACCATCCCAACGCATAGTATAGAAATATGTTCCAGCGGCTACACTTTTTCCTTTCATATTTACACCATTCCAGGTATTATCGTAACTATCTGTTTTGTAAACCACTCTGCCCCATCTATTATAAATTGTTAAATTCACATCATCATGATGGGTAGCATAATTCGTAAAGAATACTTCATTTTGACCATCTCCATTAGGCGATATCACATTTGGAATTTCACAATCTTCAACAAACACAGTTATACCGTCTGAATCTTCTCCGCAAAATCCTGATGCAACCATTTCATAGTAAACACCATTTGGCAAAGGCACGTTTGAAGACACAACAACGGAATCCGCATTTCCACCCGGAACATTCCAAAGATAGGTATCAGCATCTTGCCCTTGAACCGTTAACGTTATTTCATCATCTACACATATTGTAACTTCATTTACCGCATCTCCTTCATACAAGACTTCCACATCAGGGGTGCCAGAATAGAATATTTCCACCGAATTTGTGTCACCACATTGAACATCTGCAAAGTAAAAGGTGTAAAGACCTCCTTGAATAACAGAAATAGTAGGATTTAATACCGTTTGATTCGGAGACCACGTAACATCCGAATCAGGTCCAGGACCATCTACCCACCATTCACCTCCCTCAGGAGCATATGTATTAGTAAAGTCAAATTCCTCACCCAAACAAGCTGTTGCATTCGGAATTATCGAAGCTGGCTCAATAACATTTACAAAAATAGTGGTATCATAACTACAACCGTAACTATCAATAACCTCAAAAGTATAACCAAATGGACCTACCGTATCGGGGCGAATAACAATAGTTGTATCATTATTTCCGTCTACAATAATTGTTGGATCACTGTACCAAAATTCATCAAATATTTCGGGAACATAAGTTTCACTATTAGGATTTAAAGAATCGATAAAATAAATTCCCCATTCACAAATGTAACCATCATCAACACCTAAGTTATCTCTAACTGTAATTGTCCATGTTCCATTAATATCACAGCCTGCTAAATTTCCAAAAGTTTCTTCTGGATTATAAGTTCCCGGTACTACCATTGCTCCAGGAGCAGATGGACCTGTAGAAGCTGTTGTATTGTATCCACTTGCCCAAGCAGGAAGAGATCCTGCTGCATTAGAGAAACAGTATTCTTCGCATACTCCAATATTACCTGTATTATTATCAAAAGCACCACCCAAAAAAGTTGCACCTCCACCAAATCCGCCAGCATACAATCCTGCACCAGTATAACTATTGAAAACATTAACACTTGTTCCGTTTGGACAAGTAAGCATCATTTCTAAATCTCCTAAATAGGAATGCTCCATGGATATACATATTTTATCGATATCAGTAGCATTAGTAATTGTTCCACCCGGAGTAAAGCCGCTGATATCAATTGTTGTTGTATAATTTTGCCCCGATCCATCTGGCAAATATGTTTGTGCAGCAAATACCCCACCGATTGGAAAAGTAGACGGAACCCCATCAACACCAACCGTATCTGCTGGTGTTACACCTCCAAATAATAACGTTTCTTGCTCAGAGCAAAGTAACGTATCTTCAGCGGTACACGTGGCAAAACTAGGAATAGTAGAAACCCTAACCTTACAATATAAATATTGAAAAAGACCATAAGAATCTTCCACTTTCAATGTAACGAAATACCCTACTCTGGCCAGTGGTTTAAACCAAACATTATTACTAGTGGAAGTCGATCCATCACTAAAAGTCCATTCCAAAGTATGATCACCTGTCTGATCATATCCAGCCCCGTTTGTAGCAGCAGTATCTCCTCCTGGTTCATAAGGAAAATTAGGCATGGCCGTAAACATAACCGAATCACCTAAACAAATATCAACATAACCGGTATCTAAAGGGTTCAAATCATTAAGCGCATCATTTGCTCCGTTTGCAACTCCATTAATATACCCTTCCATATGAATATAAAAGGGCTGCGCCAAATTACCACAAGCAACATTAGCATCCCAGCCAGTTCCTTCAATAGCACCATCACTTTTAAATACAACCGTTATACAACCACTTTGATTCGTCCAAGAAGCTGCCGTCGCTGGAATTCCATTGGGTGTAATAACGTTATTTAAAGTATCAAGCGGCGGATAAGTTGCATCTGGACCATCAAATAAAAATATTGTATCTGAAACATCCACATCCAAAGTATATCCTGTATTTATACCAAAAGCAATAAAAACTTTAGATCCTGTTCCATCCGGACAAAAAGTTATCGTATCGTTTTCATTAGCTCCATATCCTCCTCCTGTTCCTCCTGAATCATGGAAGTTCTGAACTGAACCATCATTGAAATCTGTAGCACATGCACAATCCCCTTGACCACTAGATGTATAGTCAGCATCAGTAATAAGCACATCAGGCTGAGCAAAAGAAACTACACCAATACATGCAAAAAGTAATGTCGTTAAAAATTGTTTCATTAGGTACTTTTTAAAAATATTGGTTACTTTAAGGTTTTAAGTATATGATCTTTCGATTTAATAACTAATAGCATATTGCTGTCTTTTATTGTATAGTATTGGTAGTTATCTTGAATCAGTTCCACATTCAATTCAAAAAAATTAATGTCATTAATATCTCTTACTTCCATTTCTCCAATAATTTCGACCGCATCTTCCTTCCCTTCAGG
>Ga0233450_10002909_pt1 | contig 16520 bp, 14 predicted proteins | sample 011ome_30_FD_189956 | JGI IMG/M metagenome (GOLD analysis project Ga0233450, IMG submission 189956) | Coastal salt marsh microbial communities from the Groves Creek Marsh, Skidaway Island, Georgia - 011501CT (spades assembly) | ecosystem: Environmental > Aquatic > Marine > Intertidal zone >... | reverse complement strand
TATTGAGACACATAGAAAGCACCAACAGATCAGGTTGGGGTAGTGATGCTACAGGTTCAGATAGATATGTTGATACCAGCGTGACATATAGTGCAAGTGGTAAGAATGTGGATGTGATCATAGTGGACCAGCACACTTGGTATGACCACGAAGATTTTTTTAGTAGAGCAGTGGACTACAACTGGGGACAACACTACAACACAATCACAGGTGGCACAAACTACACCTACACCTTTGCGGCGGCAAGAGCCGCAGACGCAGATGAAGTAAACAGTCATCCAACGGCGTGTGCCAGTTATGCCGCAGGAACACTATATGGACCTGCCAACAGTGCTAACGTGTATGGTTTTAGCATCAGAGCCGAACGTAATTTAAGTGGTGGCAACACTACAGACAGAACCTTTGCTTACATCAGAGAGTTCCATAGAACCAAAGCAGTAAATCCAGCAACTGGTAGAAAAAATCCTACTATTGTGAGTGTGAGTTTGGGAACAGTAAACAATCTCACCGGAGCCGCTTGGGCTCACTTCCAAGGTGTGGATCTTGACAAAGGATCAGGCAACAATCTCACAGCCGCTGAACTACACGCAAGAGGTATATATTCAACAGACGAAGACTTTGTGAGCAACACCAACTTCCAAGTAAACAGTCCTTCAGTTGATAGCGACATACAAGATGCCATTGATGAAGGTATTATTGTGACCATATCAGCAGGCAACAAAAACAGATACATTGATATACCAGGCGGCGACAACTGGGACAACTATCTTGTTCAGACTGCGGCTTATGTAAATAAAGATTATGAGTTTCCGTTTGGTAGTGGAACCTTTCCATTTAGAGATTACTATCACAGAGGTGACAAATATTATCAGAGTGGTGCTATCAGCGTAGGTGCTTTCAGCAACCACACAGACCAAGGAAAATGCGACTTCAGCAACTGGGGTCCGGGCATAGATGTCTATGCCGCAGGAGAAACAATAATATCCGCTTGGGAAAACAGTGAGATTGCGTATGGCATTCCTTATCCAGGACAGGAAGCAAACCAACCAAACTGGGACACTATTAGTTTTAGTCAAGGCACAAGTTTTAGTGCGCCGTTCGTAGCAGGATTATTGGCTTGTTTGGCAGAAGTATATCCGCATATGACACAAGCACAAGCAAGAACATACCTGCGTGACAATGCTGTCACAGGACTAATGCAGGACACAGGATCCAGCACCGTAGACTGGACACCAACAGATTTAGACATTGATGCTAATGCTACCACAGCCGCTTGGTTTGATGCTTCAGACACTGGCAGTTATACAACCAGTGGAAGCAATGTCACAGGAGTCACAGACAAAAAAGGCAATGCCACAGTCACAGTGACCGGCACACCTAATATATCAAACACACTGGACAGCAAAACTGTTTGGACATTTACGTCAGGGGAAGATTTAACCACTGATGAGTTCGCACAGGTAGATGCTGACGGCAATCACTGGGCTATTGGACTAATGCTATGGAGTCAGATCAACGACACACAGGATTCATTTTGGAGCACAGAAAACAACACGGTATCAGCGTCAAGCAAAAGAGACTATGCTTTAAGTGCTAGTAACACAAGTGCATTTGATGGTGAGTTGGACTTAGACTCATTGAGCGATCCAAACAGAATATCCAGCACTATAGGAAACAAACAGGACTTTGATTCAGGTATAGCACAAAACACTTGGGTTATCATATGTGCCATATTCAATAAGTCAGGCAACCAGATTGCTGTAAGGGTAAATGGTGATAATGCTTTTACTCCTGTGAATGACTATGACAATAGTCTACCCACCAACTTGGATTTGAGGTTTTTTAGAAACCGATCCAACGAACGAATGCAAGGTCAAATGGCAGAGTTTTTGACGTTTGCTGGATTGCCAGGCACAGGTGGCACAGATGTCAGCCACGTAGAACGCATAGAAGGATACCTTGCTCACAAGTGGGCTCAAACAGGCAGTTTACCTTCAGATCATCCTTACAAGAGTTCAGCACCAAAACAAAATGCTGTATTGGTGAATACCGACACCAAAGTCAGTCTTGATGGTTCTGACATTGACAGGATTGTGCTGTGGAAAAATCACAGGCAAACATCAGGTAATATGGCGTTCAACACATACAACAAAGACGTAAACACTCGTCCTACAACAGGATTGATGTATCCTCGTGTGAGAACACGTAGGCGTGGATAGCGGTTGACAAACTAGTCCAAACACTTTATAATGATACTATGAGCATCGTATCTGACGTCCTGACTGTATATTTGCCAGCAAAACGTAAAACCACACCTAGTGGGTGGACCAGTTTCAATGCGCCTTGTTGTGTTCACAATAATGAAAATGCTGATACTAGAGGACGTGGAGGTGTTATATACGAAGGCGATGTTATTTCGTATCATTGTTTTAACTGTGGATACAAAGCAAGTTGGCAACCAGGACGTAATCTAAGTTATAAGTTTAAAAAACTATTACAATGGATGAACGCACCTGATGCTGATATTACAAAACTAGCACTAGATGTTATGCGTGAAAATGAAGGTGTAGAAGTCCAAAAGCACAGAGTTGAACTGCCTGAGTTTACTACAACACAACTACCAGAAAGATCTGAGCCACTGTCTAAACATATGTGGGCAGAAGCAGGACAGTGTCCTGAACCTGTAGTAAGATTATTTCAATATATGTTGGAAAGAAATCTTAGTATTGAGGACACAGATTACCACTGGTCGCCAACACTTGCTTATCGTGACAGACTTATTATACCTTTTCGCTACGAGGGTCGTATAGTTGGATATACAGCCCGTACAGTAGGGGAAAACAAAGTAAAGTACCTAACTGACTCGCAGCCAGGTTATGTGTTTAATTTAGACGAACAAGGGCATAATAAGGTGTTTACTATACTATGTGAAGGACCTATTGATGCGCTACATGTTGATGGTTGCGCACTTACAGGTAGTGACATAAATGATGCTCAAGCATTACTGCTCAACAGACTAGGCAAGGATATATATGTTGTGCCTGATAGAGATCGTGCTGGTGCTAAACTAGTAGAACAAGCTATCGAACAGGGTTGGCACGTTAGTATGCCAGAATGGGAATCAGGCATTAATGATATAGGAGATGCTGTGAGTAAATACGGTAGGCTATATACATTATACAGTATTGCGAATTCAGCAGAGAGTTCGCCACTAAAAATTAGATTGAGAGCTAAAAAATGGTTTATTTAAAAAAGATTTGGCAAATAATTATTTGGCCATATACATACGTTAAAGATGAAATAGCATATAGAAAAAGAATTAAAGAACTTAGAAAACGAGATCCGTTTATTTACAAATGAAAAAACAATTACGTGAATATATTATGTCTACAAGATTGTTTTGGAAAATATGGTTTTGGTGGGGTATACGCAAGGCAATGAAAGAACGTAAAATTAAAGAAGCAGAAGATGCGAAACGTCCGTATATGACAAACGACGAGTATTGGGAGAAAGTTCACAATGATAGAACTAATAGTTTATAACATATTGTTTTGGGTGCCATACATTTGGGTATGTAGCCTACCGCAAAAACTTATACAAAAAATGATTGACGAGGCATAAATGACAGAAATTAAACAAGCATTGCAAGCAAGTCAGTATGGGCATCCTAATGTGTATCCTAACAGCGAACATATTAAACCACCAATGGAAAAAGAACGTATTCGAGTTGTAGAAGCAGCTACACGATCAGATCTTAAATTAGATCAAACTAGACAAGTAGAAGAGCGTATGAAAGAAATACAAGCATTAAGAGACCAAGCTGCTAGTAGATATGATCAACATGGTAAGACAGTAAGCCCAGGTGAAACACAAGGTCAATTTATAGATTTAGAAGTATGATTGAATGGGGTATAAGTGCTAACAGCCATGATGCTGCTTTAGCTGTATTTACAGATGACGGATTAGAATTTGCTAGCCACAGTGAAAGATTCAGTGGTGTAAAAAATGATGCGCATTTAAATAGTGAATTAATAGACTATGCTAAACGCTGGGGTGAACCAGATCGTGTGTATTGGTATGAACGCCCACTGGTAAAAACATGGAGACAGTTTGGAGCAGGGCAAGGAATTAATCTACGTGAAAACAATATTAAGAGGTATTTGAAAAATTATGGAATTGTTTGTCCTATTACTTATACTGATCATCATCTTAGCCACGCTGCTGCCGGCTACTATACTAGTAATTTTGATGATGCTACTGTTATTTGTATTGATAGCATAGGAGAGTTTGATACACTTACTATGTGGCACGGCAAGGGTGATACATTAGAAAAGAAATATGCCCAACGTTATCCACATAGTGTTGGCTTATGGTATAGTGCTATGACACAACGTATCGGGTTGAAACCACAAGAAGATGAATATATTCTTATGGGTATGGCAGCATATGGTGACCCTGATAGGTTTTATAAAGAAATGAAAGACGATTTTATAGACCCTAGCAGTAGTCCAATTACTATGCGGCATAATTTACATAGAGGGTGCCAGTGGTGGAGACCAGACCTTACTACAGAACAAGACTATTTTGATATTGCTGCTGCTACCCAGAAGCTATACGAGGAACTATTTTGTATAATATTAGCCAAGGCCTCGAGTCAAGGTTGGAGTTCTAATCTAGTCCTCATGGGAGGGTGCGCACTGAATTGTTCGGCTAATCATCTAGCATATAAATATTTTGACAACGTATGGATTATGCCTAACCCAGGCGATGCTGGAAGTGCTATAGGGTGTGTATTAGCACACAAAAAACAATTTATGTCTATGCCACATATGTACACAGGTTACAATATTGAAGGAGATTATCCTGTTGAAGAAGTTTTACATGAGTTGCTTACTACTGGTATTTGCGGCGTTGCCAACGGCAGGGCAGAATTTGGGCCCAGAGCACTTGGAAATCGCTCCTTACTTGCCGACCCCCGAGGAGAACACATCAAAGACAGGGTTAATGAAATTAAGCGCAGACAGAAGTTTAGACCCTTTGCTCCTGCGATCCTCGAAGAACATGCGAGTTCTTATTTTACCGGATATGTCGGACCCTTCATGCAATACACTTCAATTTGCGAAGATGCTGGACTACCTGCTATTATCCACGGGGACGGCACCAGTAGGGTACAGACAGTTTCTGCAAAAGAAGGCATGGGCTTTAGAAAATTGTTAGAACGCTGGTACGAAGAAACAGGATGCCCTATTCTGTTAAATACTAGTCTTAACATCAAAGGCAAACCTATTGTAAACAACTTGACAGACGCAAAAGAATTTGCTAAAATGTATGGTGTAAAGGTATTTTCATGACAAGACAAAACACAGATTACGGATACGATATACAAAAAGTATATTTAGAAATGATGCTTACAGATGCTGAATCGTTTGTCAGGGCACAAGCTGTATTTGATCCTGATACATTTGACCGTAGATTACAAGAACCAGCTACATTTTTAAAAGAGTATGTTGACGAGCATAACGCACTGCCAACGTTTGATATGATAAATGCTGCTACATCTAGTAACTTAAAGCACCCAGGAGAATTAGCCGAAAATCATTATGATTGGTTACTGAAAGAGTTTGAAACTTTTAGCAGGCACAAAGCACTTGAAGCAGCAATTTTACAAAGTGCCGACTTACTTGAAAAAGGTGAGTATGGTCCGGTTGAAGACTTAGTTAAGAAGGCTGTACAGATAGGGTTACAAAAAGATTTAGGTACAGATTACTTTGCCGATCCAAGAGCTAGATTAGAGGGTATTAAAGATAAAAACGGACAAGTGAGTACAGGCTGGCCAGCACTTGATAAGAAACTATTTGGCGGATTCAATAGAGGCGAATTAAATATTTTCGCAGGCGGATCAGGTAGTGGCAAAAGTTTGTTTTTAGCCAACCTAGGAGTGAACTGGTGTTTACAAGGACTCAATGTTGTATACTTGACTTTTGAACTTAGTGAAGCACTAGTTAGTATGCGTATTGATAGTATGACTACTGATATTCCAAGTCGTGATGTATTTAAAAATATTGACGATGTTGAAATGAAAGTTAAAATGATTGGCAAAAAGTCAGGTAGTTTCCAAGTCAAGTATATGCCAACAGGCAAGAACGCAAATGACATTAGAAGCTATTTAAAAGAATATGAAATTAAAACAGGCAAGAAAGTAGACGTATTGCTTGTAGATTATTTGGATTTGATGCATCCTATTGCTGCTAAGATTAGTGCTGAAAACTTGTTTGTGAAAGACAAGTATGTATCAGAAGAACTACGTAACTTGGCTATGGAACTTAACAACATCTTTGTTACAGCATCGCAGTTAAACAGAAGCAGTGTAGAAGAGATTGAGTTTGACCACAGCCACATATCTGGTGGTATATCTAAGATTAATACTGCTGATAACTTGATTGGTATCTTTACAAGTAGGGCAATGCGTGAGCGTGGTAGATATCAAATACAACTTATGAAAACTAGAAGTAGTAGTGGTGTTGGACAAAAGATTGATTTAGAATTTGATGTAGACAGTTTGCGTATTAGAGACTTAGGAGAAGATGACGAATACAAAGAATTTGATAAACGTAAATCAACTGTATTTGATCAGCTGAAGCGTACAAACACACCAGTAGTTGAGAAAGAAGATCCAAGCGATGGCGACACTGTAGGAAAAATTAAAGCTGATACAGACAGTACAAAGCTAAGAGCATTTATAAATAATTTAGGAGCAGAAGTAGAGTGAATAACGTTTATCTCTTCCAGGTAAATTATCAATCTGGATTAGGAAAATATACAAGTCAATGGTTGCCATACAGCATAGCAGCAGTATGGGCATTTGCTGACCAGCATCCTATTGTTCAAGAAAACTATACAGTCAAAGAAGTAATATTTAAACGTGAACCCATTGAAGATGTTATTGCTAGACTCGATAATCCAAAATTTTGTTTTTTTAGTAACTATATCTGGAATGAATCATATAATAAACTTTTAGCATCAGCTATCAAAGAAAAATACAAAGACTGTGTAATTGTTTTTGGCGGTCCACAAGTACACGAAGACGGACACACATATTTAGAACAAAATCCTTTTGTTACTGGAGTTGTTGTAAATGAAGGCGAATATAGTTTACAAACATTGTTAATTGATTATGTTGAGACTGGAAAAATACAACAAGTATACGATAAGTTTCCAAGAATTGAACTAGCAAACAAGCCTAGTGCTTATTTACATAGTGATTTACTACAAAAAATTATTGATGATAATCCTGGAGTCAAGTGGGCAACTACTTTAGAAACTAATAGAGGTTGTCCGTTTAAGTGTAGTTTTTGTGATTGGGGTAGTCTAACACAAAGTAAAATAAAAAAGATAGACTTACAAACTGTGTTTGATGAAATTGATTGGATAGCAAATAACGGTATTGATTACATATATATTGCTGACGCCAACTTTGGAGTCTTTCACGCCCGTGATAAAGCAATTATTGAACGTTTAATTTACAATAAAGAAAATGTAGGTAACCCAACTAATGTAAATATTACATGGTATAAAAACTCTAATGAAACAGTATTAGAACTAGCAGAAATGTTACATAACGCTAATCTTAATAGAGGCATAACTTTAAGTGTACAAAGTATGAATCCAGATACTCTAAAAAATATACAAAGAGTAAATATGGAAAGTCAAAATCTTGGCAAAATGTATGAAATGTGTAACGATAAACATATAGAATTTTACACAGAGTTTATTTTAGGATTACCTTTTGAAACAAAAGAATCTTGGCGTAAAGGTATTTGCGAAGCAGTAGAATTAGGATGTCATAGCGCACTAGAAATATTTCCAACAGAATTGTTACGCAATAGTGATTTAGCAAAACAAATCAAAGAACACAAAATGGAAATATTTGAGTTTGATACTGTAGAACCAAGACAACTTACCTCTATTCCAGAAAAACATAATTTTGTAGTTAGTACAAAATATATGAGTAGAGATGACTTTTTAGATAGTTGGATGTGGGGATGGTTAATAATTAATTTTCATGCCTATGGGTGGACACAAGTTACTACTCGTTTTGCTAATAAGTATCTTGGTATTAGTATGTTTGATCTGTATACAGACTTTTTTGATAACTGTGTAAAACAAGATACATTGCTTTGGTCGTTATATCAAGAACAACGTAGAGAATTAGAAATATTCTTTTTTGAAGATCCAACAGAACAGGATATTATGCAAAATGACGATGTTGTAGTTTATAGAAAACAAATGAAGTGGCAAACAAATCGCAAACATGTTCAGCAAAGAATTAACGAATGGACACAAAATTTATTAGGTAATAAAGTTGAACAAGAAATCATCGACGATATTATTACAGTAAGTAACACCTATACTGTAAATTATAAAAAACTATCAGATGACATATATAACATCAAATATAATATTCCAAGCTATGCGTTAACAAGTGAAAAAACATTGAAAAAGAATCCATTCGTTGTTAAAGCTAAAAATCTTACAGACTGGGACGATTTAGACGACTTTCAAGCAAAGTTAGCCCTGCGTCACAGATTTGGGTTTAGCAGAAGAATATTAGAATATGTATAACGTATATCTTGTACAACCAACATATGATGCTAATAAAACTGGAGATATATGGTTACCGTATACTATTGCTGCCTTATGGGCATACGTTGAGCAATTTGATTTTGTAAAAAATAACTTTGAGGTTAAAGATTTAATCTATGATAGAAGCTCTTTACACCAAGCTGTTGTAGATATAAAAGATCCTGACATTTGTTTGTTTAGCAATTATATATGGAATTGGGAATTTAACAATGCCTTAGCAAAGAAAATTAAACAAAAATATCCTCATTGTAAAATTGTTTTTGGTGGCGCACAAGTTCCTGAATGGTGGACAGAACCAAATCAAGACTATATAGACACAATCGTTCAACACGAAGGTGAAGAAAACTGTAAACAACTGCTACAAGATTTTTTAGAGAACAAACTAAAGCCATGTTATAATAAGAGACATAGAACGCAATTAGAAACACATCCTTCTCCTTATGTAGATGGTCCTTGGATGGATTACGTTTATAAGAAACAAAAAGGAAAAGTACGTGCTATAATTGAAACTAATAGAGGATGCCCGTTTGCTTGTACATTTTGCGATTGGGGAGGACTTACAAAAAGCAAAATTAAAACCTTTGATATTAAAACGTACAAAAAAGAAATTGATTGGATAGCAAAAAACAAAATTGAATATATCTATATTGCTGATGCCAACTTTGGTGCTTTGTTTGATAGAGATTTAGAAATTGCCAAATACTTAGCTAACTCAACATTAAATCAAGGTTATCCAAAATTTATTAATGTAAATTGGTATAAAAATTCTAGACAAAAAATATTAGAAATTAACAAAGTGTTAAGCGATGTTGGTTTAGCTAGAGGACTTAATATGAGTGTCCAAAGCATGAATCCAAAAACCCTAAAAGCAATTAACCGTGATAATATGGAAGTAAGTAATTTAAAAGAAATGTATAAAATATGTAATAATAATGACTTACCTTTTTATACAGAATTTATAGTTGGATTACCTTACGAAACATTAGAAACATGGACCAAGGGTATATGTAAAGCAATAGATTTAGGATGTCATTATGCTATTGATGTATTTCCATATGAAATTATGCCAAATGCCGAAGCATACAATCAACTAGAAGAATATGGAATGACTGTTGGACGATACAATATTTTAACCGGAGAAATACCTGAATGGAGTAATATTGTAACTTCAACCAATACAATGAGTACAGAAGATATTGTAGAAGCGTGGGTATGGAGTTGGTTTATTCAAACCTTTCATATTGAAGGTATTACAAAAGATGAATATTTAAATAGTAATAAATCAGCATTTAAATTTTATACAAGTTTATACAAAACTGTATCAACAGACACTAAATTATCAGTGCCATTAGAAAAAGCAAGAGATAGATTTACAAAAGCATATTCTCAATTATCAATAGGAATAAACACAGTTTTAGAAATTTTTGATCTAGACGCAGTAAATTATTATAAAGAAAATTTTTATGAAACTATTAATCGGTAAATTAGAAACAGAAGTTCAAGGAAATTGTACCTATAGTGATTTAGAACTTATACGTAGCGAATTAGGAAGTGATTTCTTTTTTGATATTCAAAAATATAGTACAAGAATATGGAGAGAATTTAATTACGGTGACAAAAGTACAATATTAAATTTAGAAGTATTCTGTAATATAGACGAAAAACATGCTACATATCTATTATTAAAATATCCTCAAGTTAAAAAATGTTTATAACGGTTTTTTAATTCTTTGTAATTTGATACTATAATACTAGACTTATTTGGACTTTTTACAACTAAATCAAAAGGAGTACCAAGACCGTCTACTCCAATATGTTTAGGTTCGTGTACAATGCCTAATTTATTATAAACACTTGTCCATCTATTGTTAACTAAATCATCATAGTCTAATATTACAGTTCTAGCAATTCTTGGATGTTTAAATTTTTTCCAAGTTTTAATAGCTTCTACATGTCCAAGCATCATCTGTTCTATCCTGTAATCAGGAATATAAATTTTTTCAAAATTATTATCTGTATAAGTTGCCCAATTATATTGTTTTGTATATTCAGCTACAAGCAAACTAATAGCACTCATAAAATAATTTCTTTTTAAAATTACATTTACAACCTGTTTATTATCAGGAAAGCGTCTGAGATTTATTCCTTCTGGGACATGGTTATGAATTACACAAAGTCCTTTGTATCTTTTTAATTCCTTACTAGGCATATTAGATAATTCAACATATCCTCGAGGAAACAGATGCGATAATAATAAATGAGATCCACTACGAGGTATACAATTTAGTTGAATATGATAAAACATCAAATATTTATATGTGTGTTTTTACAATGCTAAATAACTGGTACTTTTAAAGTACCAGGCATATAAAAAACTACAAGAGGCATACAATGGCAACTGATTTAGAAAACATTGAAAAACTACTCGCACGATTTAAAAGGCAAATACCAGAAGGTAAACAATATCAAGAGAGACTTGTTGAAGAGTTTGAGTTAATAATTAACCTACGCTTCACAGATTACTTCCTACAAATATGCGATATAATAGACCTCACCACCGACATCAAGCATATGACTCGAGGTTCGGCGGGCAGTAGTCTTATATGTTACTTGCTTGGGATTACAGATGTGGATCCCATCAAGTGGAAGATTCCTGTGGCGAGGTTTATGAACCCACTCCGTGACGACCTACCGGATGTTGATATCGACTTTGAACATTGGCGACAAGGTGAAGTTATGAATCGCATATTCAAAAAGTGGCCCGGCATGACGGCAAGGTTAAGCAACTATGTCACGTACAAACCAAAGAGTGCCAGACGCGAAGCGGCCAAACGCTTGGGCGCCACAGGGAACCTTCCTAGAGGCTTTACATACGAATCAGTAGGAGTAGATCCTACAGAAGCAAAACGTATAGAGCGCAAATTACTAGGCAAGAAAAGAGCAATATCAAAACACTGTGGAGGCATCGTAATGTTCACTAGAAAACTACCAAAATCACTTATATCAGAAGACAACCAAATACTATTAGACAAACACGAAGTTGAGGATCTCGAACACCTCAAAGTCGATATACTAGCCAACAGAGGCTTATCACAACTACTGGAAATAGACCCGCATACAGCATTAGAGGACTATCCTGAGTACGACGATCGAGCAGCAGCACTGCTTGCTAGAGGCGATGTACTGGGTGTTACGCAAGGGGAATCACCTGCTATGCGTAGACTGTTTCGAGCTATACAACCCACCGGTGTACACGACTGTGTGTTTGCTACAGCAATGGTTAGACCTGTTGCTATGTCAGGTAGACAGAAAGCAGCAGTGTTCCAAGACTGGAGCCAAGAAACAATGCAGGATAGCATTGTATTTGAAGATGATGCTATTGAAATTATATCAAATATTATAGGAGTAGATTCATATGAAGCTGATTCATACCGTAGAGCATTTGCTAAAAAACATGACGAAAAGATTCTTGAGTTTGTTGAAAGAATGGGTAACAATCCTAGAAAACAAGAAGCAATGGCAGCACTACAGGAATTATCTGGCTTTGGACTATGTAGAGCACATGCGGTCAATCTTGGCAGACTTATATGGGCGCTTGCCTACCAAAAAGCACACAACCCAGAAGCATTCTGGAGAGCCAATCTCAAGCACTGCCAAGGAAGCTACAGAAGCTGGGTGTACCAAACAGAAGCACACAGACGAGACATACTCACTGAGCCAGGATGGTGGCACAGAGGGTTCCCACAGGGTTTGGGCGTCCACCAGAAATATTTGGAAAGAGTGAACTTTGCTGGTGTAATAGCTAACGGTAGAACCTTCCGTGGCAAGAATGGACGCTACGTTACATTCCTTACACTAGGAACTAACTATGGTGAATACGTAGACGTCACAATACAAAAACCATTTCAGTATAGAGATGGTGATATAGTCAGCGGTTCAGGTGTGATACGTCACAGTAACAATTCTGACTATATAAATTGTGTAGACGCAAATCTCTACACATTTTCACAATGGCGTAAACACATATATGGAGAACACTGAAACACTTTGTACAGCAGCCTGGAGTAACGTACACATCACACCAGATGGGCGTCACACTCCTTGTTGCCTTTGGCCAAACAAGTTAGAGTTCAACAGACCACAACTACAGCAAAACATGTTACAGGGTATACCTTCTATTGGGTGTGCTAGTTGTAGAAAGCAAGAAGAAAACAAGCAGTATAGTTTACGTAAACACTTTAATAAAAAACTACCAGGAACAGATAACATAACCAGTGTAGATCTAAGTGTAGACAATGTGTGTAATATGGAATGCTTGATGTGTAGCAGTGAATACAGTCACAAAGCAGCAAAGCGTGAACGTGACTTATTGGGCAAAAGTGTTGTTGGCGATACTGTTCTTAAAAATCAAGAATACAAAAACTTAGACTGGCAGTATATCAACACTGTTAAGTTGTTTGGCGGAGAACCGTTGATGTCTCCTGGTGTACAAGATTTTCTCAGTTGGAGTAAGGAACACATCAACTGGCACAATATACATTTGGAAATCATTACCAACAACAGTGTGCCAGTTAGTAAAGAGTTTGATCAATTGTTCCGCATGGTAAAAAGTTTACATATTACTGTAAGCAAGGATGGATTGGACACTGTTAACCAGTTACAACGTCAAGGCATGATATCATTGATAGAAGAACACAAACATTTTGACTATTGGAACAACCTAGCTGAAAATAGATCAAATGTAAGTTTAGCAATCAACAGTGCTGTTAGTATATACACAGCATTAGACCAAGACACTCTAATACGTTGGACAGAAAAGAACTACGATCGTTTTGATGTACATTTAGAAATGGTACAGTCGCCTGGTTGGCTAAACATACAAAACATGCCCAACAATTTAAAATTTATATATAGCAACAACATACAAGATCAGCGCATACTAGATTGGATGTTGGGCGATGGCGACTCAAAACACTTTGAGCAATTTTTGATGATGAACAAACATGCTGAAAATCTATACAACATAGATATAGAAAACGAAATACCTTTGCTACATGCTTACATACGCAATCTACACAGCACCAGCAACATGGAACAATTCAAGGATATGTACAATGTATAGACAGGTACATGTAAATTATAACATAGCTGATCCTAAATTCTATGCCAAACTGTTTGGCGTAGAACACTGTGAACCTAGAAAAACACCAAGACGTTTGAAAAGCAAAGATGTATTTGTATACGATGTACACGAAATTGAAGCAGGTGTTAGCACAGACGAATACCATCCGCAAGGAAGAACATTCAAACGCTACACAAGTTATTTGCGTAGACATCCTCTTAGCAGAATGTTTGTGGATCTCAGCAGTGAGAATATAAGTCTCAGCATGGGGGTGTATAGACAATTTCTTGATCAAGTAATGGATCACGTACAACCTGCTCAAGTGATTGTAGCATGTAGTCAACGTGATATACTAACACAACTACAATACAGATATCCAGGTATACAGATACATCATTACAACTACTGGGAAACATACACACGATTTGAACTAGACGAACGTGGATGGCCTGAGGAAATGGAACCCAACAAGCGTTTCAGTTGTTTGAATCGAAGGTATGCTGCTCATCGAGCTTGGCTGTTGTATCTCATGAGAGATCGCATCCGTCAAGATGATTTTGTGTACACATTCAGTCAAGACAGTGCGTGGACAGACACCGAACCTGCGGAACATGTAAGACAAGAGCTACACACACTGGACGAAGACATGCGAAACCAGCTTGAGGTTTGGCAACGCAGTCAACAACCATGGCGTATTCTAGACTGTGAATTCAGCTACTTCAATCACGATACAGTATGGCATACTGTACAGAGCGCACAGTGTAACATTGTAACGGAAACAGTGATACACACAAGAACACAACGAGCTAGTGCGTTCCTTACAGAAAAAACATTTACACCTATAGCACTGGGTAGAGCCTTGGTACTGTATGGTGCTAGAACTGCAAACTGGACACTACAAAAAGAATATGGTTATCAACCAACCACTAACTTACAAGTGGACACACCAGACTGGTGCGGTAGAGCACAACGCATAGCTGAAAACTTGGAAACCATAGAAATTGATTGGAGCAGTGTACAGTACAACCTTGAACACTTTGTACGTAGAACCAACAACCCAACACCAACACTACCGGAGACACAATGAGATATACCACTGTGGTGGGCAACCCAACTGAAACTATATATCCTGAAAATTTATTTGAAACCACACAGGCAAGAGATCCAGATAATCTTGTGATGTTTGATCATGAATGGCTGCTACAGGGCAATCCAATACCTGAAGATATACTGCCACTGATTGAAAAACGCTGTGTGGTATACAGCGGCACCGAAGCAACTAACTGGGATTACAGCACTGTACCTGATCAGATAAAGGCAGTTTCAGAATCACCCATATACATCACTGTGAGCGATCCACAAGGCCGTTGGCTACAAGAAGAACATCCTGATACAGAATACTTTGTTTACAATCATTGGGAACACAGCACAGGTCGACAGTGTGCTCACTGGGCAGAAAGACGAAGGGACGATCCATATGATCCTAAATATCACAGAAAGTATCTGTGGATGAGTAGACGTGCTACACCAGATAGACTGGCCATACACTATAGACTGTTGCGCAGCGGTCTAGCTGAAAACACTTGGATCTCACAAGGCACACACAACTATTGGAGCGATGTCGCATCGCACGACTATGACGATTATTTCTATGAACCATACTATGACCATCCTACCAGTAGACCAAACTACAGAAAGTACACAGGTGTGCCTCAGCCACAGGAGTATTTGGCCAATTTAACGGAAACTCATCTGCCCGAATTCCTAGGTGGTACTGACTGTTTGGCCAACATGGCGCTGTTCGGAGAACATGAAAGTCAGCCCATATGGCGAGCATATCATCACACTGCCATACACCTAATAGCAGAATCATATGCGGACAAGGAAAATCCGTGGTTGATGGCAACAGAAAAAACATTCAAGAGTCTAGCCAGCACTGGTCGTCCTTGGATATATGGTCAACCTGGATTCTATAGTGATCTAGCCGAAAAAGGTTATGATGTACAGATACCTCCTTGGGATTGGGAATTGGATCCTGTACAAAGATTGAACGAATGGTGGCACAACATTGAAAATGGTTTAATCCCTGATACAAACGGTGAACACAACTACAGTCATTTGATGCGTAGGACAGCCCGACCGTACCTGCCGGAACACCTAGAGTCCTACAGAGCCGTGAAACGGTAAGCCCAAAAATCCGCTTGCGGCTTAGCTAAAAAAGCTACACTTAGCTTGCGGTTAGCGCAATCTAGTGCCACACTACTACAACCACCGTAATGAAAAATAATATCTACACCGTGTCGTTAGCTACCTAACGGCATGTCGATAAAGCCCTAACGACATGGTTATACAAAAGAAGTCATTTTATCATAAGAGAACGGTACTGTATCGTGATACTTCATGGCTACATAACTTATACGACTATCACATTCATGTAGTGCTATAAAGCGAGCACGATGTAAACCGGGATAATCAGGATGTTCTACTATACCAAACTTGTGATACATTAGCTCTATCTTGAAGTACTGTACTTTGCCCAGATTGGGATAATTGAAAGGATCTTCACTTGATCTATGTACTTGTATAAACCATTGAGCCATACAGTATTTAACCTTGAATGTCTCGCTACGCTCTACAGCTCGTAGACTCCGTCGCTCGCAGTACATCGGAATCGAATATATACTATATGAAATACAGTATACTCAGTGCGATTTTAGTGTTCTATATACCCAGCGTATTACTAGTGGATGAACAG
>Ga0233450_10002900_pt1 | contig 16550 bp, 13 predicted proteins | sample 011ome_30_FD_189956 | JGI IMG/M metagenome (GOLD analysis project Ga0233450, IMG submission 189956) | Coastal salt marsh microbial communities from the Groves Creek Marsh, Skidaway Island, Georgia - 011501CT (spades assembly) | ecosystem: Environmental > Aquatic > Marine > Intertidal zone >... | reverse complement strand
AGAGCCCATCCCGATCGCGTCGCAAGTAAAAAGCCCCGCGGCTCGATGGGATCTAATACGCCAAGATGTCGAAGTGAGAGCGCGCCGATGATGATGCTGATCATGACAAGCAGTTGAAGCGCCGCTACTCGTAAATTAAACATTAAAACCGCGGTCAGGGTGGCTGGCAGAGCGTTGATGAGATACATCGAGCCAAGATTTCCCGATGCTACACCGATGAGAAGGCCAATTGACCACAAGAGCTGTGCGATGACTCGGCGTGATTGCTGCGTCCAGGGCCAGCGGACGACCGTCATGGTTAGGCAGAGGACTGCAAATAGAGTCAAGGTTAGTACAACGGGGGGGGGTGATACCTCGCCGTTTTGGCTGGCAACCAGTACCATGACGGCAACCATAAAAAACAGTGCGCCCACGTAAACGAATACACGGTCACATATCTTATTGAGCGCGACAGTATGAAGCGGAAGATGAGCGTTCTCGAGGAGTTTTCGCCCGCGTAGCGTGCTCAACCACTTTGCCACTATACCCCCTCTAGGTGACGCCTCGTCAGCGTTTCCTTCCTGTAGTTCAATCTTCCCTGATTGCGATGGCTGGAGCAGCTTTATGAAACCAAGTATGCTTTCGACCATCTTGAAGAAGTATTCCACAATGAGCTGTCAAAATAAAACATGAAAAAGCAGCGACTATTCAGGCGCTGGCACCGCTGGTTGGCAGTTGTCACCGCTTTACAGTTGTTCGCTTGGACTGCCAGCGGTGTTTTTTTTGCGTTTGTTGATATCAACTACGTGCGAGGGGAAGGGCGCGTCATTCCGATCGATGGCCAGTACTTTCAGCCAGCGAGCCTAGCACTTGAAGCTGGGGAGATTAGCAGTCTGCGTATTATTCCTCGGTTGCCGGGTGAGTGGGTGCTGGAGGTGCGTCCTCACGATGCTGATATCAAGTGGCTATCCCTGTCAGGCGACCCATTGCCTGCGCTTACTCGAGACCAAGCTCTCGCGGTGGGATCACTGCGTACCGACTTGGCGCCCGATACCGCCGAATGGGTTGATTCTGGGCCTCTCGCTGCGGAATACCGAGGCAGGCCGCTGCCTCTTTGGAAGGTCTACTCTTCTTTAGATGCGTCGACGGTCGCCTATTTACATGTAAGCAGTGGCGAGGTGGTGGCGATTAGAAATACCGCCTGGCGCTGGTGGGATTTTCTTTGGTCGTTACACATCATGGACTACGATGATCGCGATACGATTGGTACTTTGTTGCTAAAGGTGTTTTCAGTGCTTGCGCTTGTTACCGCTGTCGCAGGGATTGTACTTTTTATCTTGCTTCCTAAAAAGTTCTCGTGAGCTGTTCTAGCTGTTCGCGTCGTCTAATGCAGCAGATCGATATCGCGTGGTTGGGACACGTGCGTGGGAGCATTCAGTGCCCAAGTTTCCCGGGAAGGGTGCGGCAAAAGAGCTGTCGCCGAGAGCATTCATTGAGGAGTGGTTGGTTTGACAAATCGTGCTGATATTTTTTCCCAGATCGCCAGTGAGCGGCGCTCAATCCGGGGTTTTCGCTCAGACGCATTGCCCGAAGGCATTATTCGAAAAATATTTTCGGATGCTCTGCGTGCCCCGAGCAACTGCAACACCCAGCCCTGGTTTGTACACATCGCCACCGGGCAGGCGTTGGAAGCTCTTCGCGCGGAACTGCCTCGGAGATTCGCAGCGGGAGACATGTCTTTAGATTATCCCTATGACGGGAAATACGAAGGGGTCTATAAAGAGCGTCAATATGCCTCAGCGACCGCGCTGTATGACGCGCTGGGTATCCCAAGAGAGGAGAAGGCTAAAAGACAAAGCTGGTTCCTTCGAAATTTCAGTTTTTTCAATGCACCAGCCGTTGCATTTTTTACGCTTCCAGATGAATTCGGATTGCGCGAGGCCTGCGACTTGGGAATGTTTGCTCAGACCGTCATGCTGGGCATCACGGCCCATGGTCTCGGGTCGTGTCCACAAACCGCGCTGGGTTTTATGGCACATGTCATCAAGCCGGCGCTGAACATCCCGGAGGATCAAAAACTGCTCTTTGGCCTGTCTTTTGGTTATCCGGATGAGGAAGATCCGGCCAATAACGCGATCACCGACCGCGCTAATCTCGAGGATCTTGTGCGGTTCATTGCTTAGAATTAGTCAGGATGCGAGATAAATTCGCACACTTCGAGGCTAAATCCTGACAGTGCGTTGAAGCGAATGGGCGCAGAAAGGAGGTTCATCTTACTCACCCCTAAGTGGCGGAGTATCTGCGCACCGGTACCGATCAGTCGATAATTCTGGGGCTGGGCCGGCTGCGTCTTGGCACCCAGAAAGTGATTGATCTCATTTAACGTTTGTTCTGCGGAGTGATGTTGGCCTATCAGCACTACCACGCCGCTATCTTGCATGGCCAAGTACGACATCGCCGAACGATAAGACCAGCCTGTCTCGGTATCAGGCAGCCGATTCCCGATAACGTCCCGCAGTAGACTGATGGGTTGGACTCTCACCGGGATAGGCGTGTCGGACGCGATGGCGCCTCGCTGCAGCGCGAAGTGGGTGACATCGTCAATGTCGTCACGAAACGTGTGCAAGGTGAACTCACCCCATTCGGTAGTGATTGGATGCACCTCCATGGGCGAGATTGAATGCTCGTGAAGTGATCGGTATTCGATAAGGTCGGCGATTGTGCCCATCTTTAGATCGTGTTGAGCGGCAAAATGCTCCAATTCTGGTCTGCGCGCCATGGTGCCATCGGGGTTCATAATCTCCACGATCACTGCAGCGGGTGCACAACCCGCCATCCTCGCGAGGTCAACGCCCGCTTCAGTGTGACCCGCACGTCGCAGCACGCCGCCGGGTTTTGCTACCAGCGGGAATATGTGACCGGGCTGACGAATGTCGGTGGGACCCGCGTCTTCGGCAATGGCCTTTAAGATGGTGTGCGATCGCTGTCGAGCACTGACGCCCGGAGCGAGCTGTTCGGTGGCATCGATTGAGACCGTGAAGTTTGTCTCGTGCTGTGATCGGTTGTCACGAACCATCAGAGGAATGCGCAACAAACGCGCCCGCTCTGGCGTGATCGGCATACAGATCAAACCGCAGGCTTCAGTGGCCATAAAATTGATAATTTCCGGCGTGACCTTCTCGGCAGCAATAATAAGGTCGCCTTCGTTCTCGCGATCCTCATCATCCATGAGCACCACCATTTTACCGGCGCGGATGTCATCAATAATGTCGGGAATTGTTGCTAAGGCCATGAGCTGGTTACAGGGACTCGATGGCGACGGCAGTAGCTTCACCGCCCCCGATGCACAGGGCGGCGATGCCGCGACGCTTACCATAACGAGCCATGGCATGTGCGAGGGTCACCATGATGCGCGATCCAGTAGAGCCTATGGGATGACCCTGCGCACACGCACCTCCATGAACATTAACTCTGTCATGGGGGAGATCAAACTCCCGCATCGCGAGCATCGTTACCATGGCAAACGCTTCGTTGATTTCCCAAAGATCGACATCATCAATTTGCCATCCGGTTTTCTCAAGCAACTGCTGAATAGCGCCGACGGGCGCTAGCGTGAACTCGCTTGGCGCGCGACTAAATCTAGCGTGATCGACGATACGCGCCAAGGGTTTCAAACCGTGGTTGGCGACCGCATCGGCCGACGCGAGACAGAGGGCGCTGGCGCCGTCTGATATGGAGCTGGAGTTGGCGGCGGTGATTGTTCCCTCTTTGGCGAAAGCCGGTCTCAGGGAAGGGATTTTCTCAGGGTTACCTTTTAGTGGCTGTTCGTCGTGGGTGACGATGTGCTCGCCTTTTCGGGTCTTAACTGTTACCGGAGCGATTTCTGTCGACAGCAGTCCATCTTCAATAGCGCGCTTGGCGCGGCTCAGACTTTCGATGGCAAAGGCGTCCATGTCTTCACGCGTCAGCCCATGCTCATCGGCAGTCTGTTGTGCGAAAGCACCCATGGCACCACCGGTGTAGGCGTCTTCAAGGCCATCGAGAAACATGTGGTCGTGGGTGGTGCCATGTCCTAGTCTGACACCGCGACGACCGGATAGGAGCAACTGCGGCGCATTGGTCATACTCTCAAGTCCGCCGGCTATCACCATCGTATTGGTTCCGGCACGGAGACTGTCGATACCATAGATGGCGGCTTGCATACCGCTCCCGCAGGCTTTGTTCACGGTAACAGCGCCCGTGCTGGTCGGAATGCCGGCGCCAATCATGGCCTGTCGAGCTGGGCATTGCTTAAGTCCTGCGGGTAAGACACAGCCCATAAACACTTCGTCGATGGCATCAGGAGTCACCGCGCCTTGTTCGAGGGCGGCGCGGATAGCCACGCTGCCAAGCTCCGTCGCGGCCATATCTGCAAGATCGCCCAGCAGCCCCCCCATTGGGGTTCTCGCTCCCGATACCATAAAAATATCTTTTGACACTGCGTGACACTCCTCCGGAGGCTGACCTTAGGCCGCGCATTTAGCCATATCGAGAGCCGATAGTCACTTCACGGATTACTCTCTATGAAGTAGCTGTGCGCATGAGCTAGCTTGCATGGAGGTGATGCCGACAACATTGTCTCTTCAGGGGTAGTTAAACCGCAATAAGAGTGCCATCAGCAATGAGAGGACCCTTTGATGCCATTAGCGTGGGTGTTTCGGAGGAGACGCCGCGGGATCCAGTTTGGGTAATTCAAAACGTTTGCCCCTAACGGCTTCTCGATACTGACGCGGATTTACTCCCGCAAGACGCTTAAAGTGCTGGGCAAACCGAGATGGATCACGGTAACCGACCTGCCAACCTACTTCAGCGACCGCCAAGTTGGTTTCCATTAATAAACTGCGCGCTTCCTCGATGCGACGCTGGATTAGATAGGTGCCAGGTGACATGCCAGACGCTTGTTTAAAGCGCCTATTAAAGGTTCGGACTGATAGCCCAGACGCGGCTGCCAGTGCGGAGAGGTTCAGTGGTTGGGCCAATTGTTGGCCGAGCATCAACTGTGCGTCGAGTATTTTTTCATCTGCGTGTGAGTCGCCGTCGCGACCGAGCTCGTGCGGGGCGAATCGTCTTCGGATCTCGGGAGAAAATTGGTTTTCAATCTGTCGAGCTGTCGCGGGGGAGAACAGCTGAGCGCACAGATACACCATCAAGTCAGCCACCGAGTTTACGGAACCGACGCAAAAAGTGCGGCCTGCCTGGGTAATTAGCTGGTCGCGTCGGAGACGGACCGATGGGAACTGCTGTTTGAATTCATCGAACCAGTGCCAGTGAGTGGTAGCTTCTTTATTATGTAGCGCTCCTGCTGCAGCAAGCAGGAAACTGCCCGAGCCCACACAGGCCACCCAGCTACCCTGGTCCACGCAGGCTTTTATAACCCCGAGCTGCCAGGCTTCGTGGTGGAGGACCCAGCGTGGATTGCGCCAAATAGCGGGAATGATCAGCACATCGGGTAATACGAACTGTTTATGACCCGCGGTCTGTAACTTTAGCCCATCGACCAACTCCAGCAGGCCGGCCTTTTTGCCGGCGATCTGAATTACCACGTTTGACCGCGCTCGCGAGGGGCTCGACTCTGCCGCTGCCCGGAGAATCTCTAAAGGCAGTGATATGGAAGTCGCCAACATCCTAGGATGCGCAAGAGCAGCGACCCGCAGGCTGTCGTTGTGCTCACCCAGACTTCGTCGAGAGCTTCTCATAAGATCGACCTAAAAAGCATATTAAATGGCCATTTAAGCATAAAATAGGCCGCAGCGGTCACTACACTTGGCGGCCTGACAGCGCCGGGCCCTTGCTCGGTGCGCCCACCCAAAGCCCGCTGAGAGAGCGTTCATCATGTTACATCTTCCCATCCTCGTGGCCGCTGGCGGTATTAACAGTGCGGGACGAACGTCTCACCGCCATGGCTTTAAACGCATGGTGATCGAGCAGCTCTCTCAGACAGATCAGCGCGATACCCGTCATGCCTTGTCCAACCTAATGGGGGTGAATGAGGCGCATCAACAGGATGCGGGTACGCTTATCAGGGCCATTGAATCCACCCACTTTTCCCCCGGTGCACTCCCATGGGCGCGGCGTATAAATCTCGACCAGTCCATCACCGCCACAATGTCGGCGACCCAAGTGATGAGTGGTTTGTCGCCGGACTTGGCGCCCTCGTTGGTTGATGATCGGCGCACTCGTGTGTCGCTACCCCAAAACGCAGAGCTTTTGCTCCCTGGAACGCGGGCTTTTGATGTCGGAGCGGCCGGGCAGTTGCCAACCGGCTTTCACCCTGGGGAGTTGTACCCGTCGCGAAGTCACCCAAGGGCATTACAAATGGGTATCTATGCCGCCTCGGATGCGCTCGCCGACCTCGGGCTGTCCTGGGAAGACATTGCCTCTCAGGTTGCCCCCGATGCCATCAGCGTTTACGTCAGCAGCGCCATGGGTCAGCTTGATGAGGAGGGCTCAGGGGGGATGTTGCGAGGCCGCGCCCTGGGCAAGCGAGTGACCTCTAAGCAATGTCCCTTCGGTTTTGCCGAAATGGCGGGCGACTTTATCAGTGCTTACGTTCTGCGGTCGATGGGCAACACCGGGCCCGCACTGGGAGCCTGCGCCACCTTTCTCTACAACCTCCAACTCGCGGTCCAAGATATTAGAGCAGGTCGGGCTCGGGTCGCGATTGTGGGCGCTGCCGAGGCGCCAATAGTCCCCGAGGTGATGGAGGGCTATGCTGCCATGGGTGCTCTGGCTACGGATAAAGGGTTGCGGGCACTCGACAACTTGAGCGCTGACGACATGCCGAATTGGCGCAACGCCTGTCGACCTTTTGGAGACAATTGTGGTTTTACCATGGCGGAGTCCGCGCAGGTTGTCGTGCTGTTCGATGATGCCTTGGCGATGGAAATGGGCGCACCCATGCTTGCCGCTGTACCCGATGTTGCGGTGAGTGCAGACGGTGCGAAAAAATCGATTAGCGGGCCCGGTGCCGGCAATTACATCACCGTTGCGAAGGCCGCATCGGTCGCTGCGGCGATAGTGGGAGAACAGCGCTTTCGGCGTGGCGGCATGGTGCAGTCCCATGGCACCGGGACCCCTCAAAACAGGGTGACTGAATCCACCATTCTGTCTCGGGTGGCACAGGCCTTCGGGGTTGAAGCCTGGCCTGTGGGGGCAATCAAGAGTTTTATCGGCCATTCGCTGGGAGCTGCAGCTGGGGATCAATTGTCGGCGATGCTCGGGGTATGGGAGACAGGGGTTTTGCCGGGCATTAACACCATCGGCGCCATCGCCGACGATGTGGCTACCGAACGCTTGATGTTTCCGCTTCAGACCGAGACCTGTGAACAGCCCGCCTATGCGCTGATTAACAGTAAAGGGTTCGGCGGAAACAACGCGACGGCAACTTTACTGAGTCCAAGCGTCACCCAAGAGCTGTTGCGCCGGCATTACGGCCAAGGCGCATACACTGCCTGGGCAAGCACCCACGAGCAGACCGAGCGGTCGAGACAGGAGATTGAAAGCACGCGTCTGGCGGGAACCTGGACGCCGACCTACCAGTTTAACGAAGGCGTTTTGACCGACGAGGATGTAGAGGTTGGCCGCACCGATCTCTGCATGGCAGGACGGGTGATACCCCTGGCGCCGGATCTGCCAGTCGACTGGCTGCATGGACAGACCACTGACTGATACCCTGAACATAACCCCAATCCGGTGCTGGTATTCGATCAATGGGTTGCTTATGCTTCTTGCCGAATGAACTACCCCGTGCAGGCTTATGTCTCTCCTTAAGGCGCTCCAATCGCGCAATTCTCATCCGCGCCTGACCGAGCCGGGCCCGTCAGAGGATCAACTAGATCACATTGTATTGGCGGGTCTGCGAGCACCCGACCATGGACGGTTGCGGCCTTGGCGCTTTGTGGCGGTGAGCGGTGATCGCCGTGAGGCATTGGGGGCTGTGTTTGAACGTGCTTTGCTGATGTCAAAGCCTGAGGCCACGGACGCGGAGCGGGCCAAAGCCCGCAATGCGCCGCTGCGAGCACCACTGGTCCTCGTGGGTTTTCTCACGCCCCAGTGCCACCCAAAGGTGCCGCGGGTAGAGCAAGCAGCTTCCGCGGCCTGCGCGTTGCACGCGATGCTGTTGGCGGCGGATGCGCTCGGTTTCGGCGCCGTTTGGCGAACCGGCAGCTACGCGCGTGAACCCGCTGTGATTAGGGAATTGGGGGGCGCGCCCAGCGATGAAATTATGGGTTTTTTGTACATCGGCACCCGCGACGGTGAGGCTAAGCCGCTTCCTGACGAATTGATCTCAACGTATCTGAGTCATTATTAGATACCTGGCGATTGTTCAATGATTCGCTGTGTTGCTTTATGCTGTTAGGTGTGGCCATCGCCGGTTGCCCTTTTGGGGGCAGCCGTCACCGTATTCAGAGATCGAAGCTCAGATAATCGCGCACCGCTGATCGTGGTAATCTCAGGCAGGGAGCCAACGTCTGTATCAACACCATCGGGTTTATACGCACTCAGGAGATAGCCGTTATGGCACAGGTACCGCAGTATTCAACGTTAGCGCTTTGCCTTGATGAGCATGTGCTGGATATTTGCCTCAACCGTCCAAGCAGTGCTAACGCGCTAAGCGCAGAGATGTGGGTTGAGCTGCAGCAGGCCTTTGAGTGGGCGGACGCCACGCCAGAGGTGCGCGCGGTTATTTTAAGTGGCGAGGGTAAGCATTTCTGTGCGGGCATCGATCTGAGCATGTTTGGCGCAATCCATGCCGAGCACGCTGACCCAGCAATTGTTGCTGAACAGTTTGTCGCGCATGTGCGCGGACTCCAGCGCAACCTTCAGTCCTTGCAGGCTTGCCGGAAGCCGGTGTTGGCTGCGATTCACGGCGCTTGTGTCGGTGCTGGTATCGATATGGTTTGCTACGCCGATATGCGCTATAGCGAGGCGAGCCAAATTTTGCGTTAAGGAAATTGATATCGGGATTGTTGCAGACGTGGGGACTTTGCAAAATCTGCCGGCCCTCATGCCGGAGGGTCTGGTGCGGGAATTGGCCTATACCGGTCGCAAGATGTCGGCAGAAGAGGCAAAAGGCGCGGGCTTTATCAACGCTGTTTACCCCAACCGCGATGCCATGATGGCGGGGGTGAGAGAGATCGCACAGACTATTGCTTCAAAGGCGCCACTCGCGATGCGTGGCACCAAACAGGTGATTACCTTCACGCGTGATCATTCGGTCGAAGAGGGATTGGAGTATGTGGCGCTTTGGAATGCATCCATGATGAGTAAGGTTGAGGTGCAGGAGGCTATGACGGCAACCATGGAGAAGCGCGCTCCACAGTTTGATGACTAATCCTACCCCTGTGTTTTTTACCAAACGGTTCCTACCGGGCCCCGTTTGGGCCCATTTCTTGGTGCTGGGTTTGCTCTTGCACCTCGCGCTTGTCTGGCTCTTTCCCGAACCGATGCCGACTCTGGGTCCCCCGAGTACGGCGCGACTTGATTTGGTGGCAAAGAGCTTTTCACAGCTAACGGGAAGAGCGCCAGCCCGCGAGGATATGGAGCGGTTCATCGACATGGAGTTGCGGGATGAGCTGCTGTTTAAGGAAGGGCTTAAACTCGGACTTCACGATCGTGACCCCACCGTTGAGCAACGCTTGATACGCAACATGCGCTTTCTGGATCCAGCGAGTGACGCGACGGACGCTGAGTTGGTCGAGCGTGCCATGGCCCTGAATCAACATCTGACCGATGAGGTTATTCGAAGGCGGATAGTGCAAGTGATGAGTCAGCTGATTACTGCCGGCGTGTCACAGCAAACGATGACCGAGAGCGATTTACGTGAAGCTTATGCCCGCCGTCAAAGTGAGTTTGTGGCGCCGGCCCGCGTCAGTTTTAGCCATGTCTTTTTAGGGGATGTTTCGAGTGACCGGGCTGCAGAGATCTTGGCGCTTATTAACTCTGAAGGATTGTCGCCACAAGCAGCTGTGCAATATGGCACTGCCTTCCTGTCTGGCTTTGACTTTATGCAAGTACGATGGGGCGAGGTGGATTCGCGGTTCGGGATTGAATTTACCGACGCGTTAAGGTCACGGGTAGAGCAAGGCGCGGCATTGTCGTCTTGGATCGGAGCCGTAGCCTCGGTATTTGGCCAGCATCTGATTTACCTCCACCACTACGAGGAGGAACGACCTCAAGAGTTTAATGAGGTTGTTGATCAGCTTCGTTGGGATCTTAAAACCGCACGAGAGCAGGAAGCGCTCGACGCCGCTGTCCGCGCCATGATGACCCGCTACGAGGTGCGCCGCCAATGAGGGTTTGGTTGCTATTAATCGCCGCTTTGAGCGCCTTCGATGTACAGGCGCATCGCTTCGCTCCGTCGCTTTTGCAAATTCAGCAGATGACGCAAGACAGTTTTGCCGTTACTTGGAAAACACCAATTCAATCCGCGAGCGACGTAGCGCTTGTACCTATGCTGCCCGAAAATTGTGGTGATGAGGAGATATCTCCGTGGATACAAGAGGGTACCGGAAAGCTGCAGCAACGCCGGGTGCGTTGCGAAGATGGGCTGATCGAGAGGGTCATTGCTGTTAAGGGTATACCCGAGAATCAAAGCTCGGTAATGCTGAATATCTCATTGCTGGAGGGGGTGTCTCATCAAGCTGTGCTCAATCCTGAGGCTACTTCGTTCCGAGTGCCCAGAGAGCCGAATTCTCGTCAAGTCATTGGTCGTTACACGGTGTTGGGGGCAGAACATATCTGGGCGGGCATTGATCATCTGTTGTTTGTGCTGGGTCTTCTGCTATTAGTTGGCGGTGGCAGCCGGCTGATTTGGACTATCACCGCCTTTACGGCTGGGCACAGCGTGACCTTGGCGATGGTGACGCTAGGGGTCTTTGATTACCCAGTTGCGCTCATTGAATTTCTCATCGCGTTGTCTATTTTTGTGCTGGCTATTGAGCTCACGCGCGAAAGGGGGCAGTCAACGTTGTGGCGACACCCCTGGTGGTTGGCGGGTGGCTTTGGACTGCTTCATGGCATGGGCTTTGCCGGTGCGCTCGCCGATACGGGGTTGCCACAGGCTAATGTGCCGCTGGCGCTTTTGTTTTTCAATATTGGCATTGAGGCTGGCCAGCTCGCTTTTATTGCCATGCTGCTCGGATTTGGGTTTTTGGCGCGTCGCCTTTCACCGACGTATTCGGCATCCTGGGTTCAGCTACCCGTCGCGGTGCTGGGTATCGCCAGTGCTATGTGGTGCATCGAGCGTGGCCTGGAGGTGCTGGGTTAGACCGGGGCTTAATGGCCCCGCCGATGCGAACTGTGCCAGCTCATCCGAGTTATGCTACTTGGCGTTGGGGTCGATGCCAGGCCAATTAGCCATGGGAATTAACGGGTGCAAAGCCAGGGCAATCCCCTCATCAATAAAGTCTTCGTTCTCCAGCACGTCTTTACGACGGACAAAGCCGTTACCCGAGCGGGTATCGATCGCATCGGTAAGATCGATTCCTCCGAGCCCCACAAACACTTGATCAAGATCCATGTTGTACAGGCTCACCTGAAGCGATACGGCTGAGACCGGTGCCCCCCAGTCAAAATCTGCTGAGACACCATCACCGGGCCCTTTCAGTGAGGGCTTGCGGGTCACGCCGTTGAAGCGCGCAACATGATTCATACCGCCTGATACCACCGCATCGTGCTCCATGAGATCGGTGAATAAAAACCCTTCCACGTCGGTCTTGTCCCGCATGTCGTTGCGAATTGATTGAATAATTTGGATAAATGACTTGGTGTTGAGACGCCCGGTTGTGGGGTCAATCGGATCGCCATAAATTAGCTTGGCGTTTTCCCAGCGCTGCGAGAATTCGCGCTGCGGCAGGATTTTATAGCCATGATCCCGCAGGTAAGCGGCCACGCGGCCATCTACCATGGGCTCTGACTTCTCGATGTAATTGCGCGACGGCGTGCCGATATTGACGCTGGCAATCACAATCGTCTTGGGCGCCCCCTTATCGAGCGCGGCCTGGTTGATTTGGTTGGCGTTGGTTGTAGGATTGTAATCACCGCTGGTGGCACACCCCGTAATAAACAGGAGCGCTATCAGCATGCCTCCCACGGTCGTGCCAAAAATACGTGAGAGGCGGGGAGGGCAAGGGGTCGCTGGCCGGGTCATACCTAAATTCCTTATTGATCGAGTTGCACATGCTATCAGAGGAGGGGGAGTGATGAACAATGTGCTGCACGACAGCGTGCTCGGTGACGGGCCCGATGTAGTGCTCCTACACGGTCTCTTTGGCCAGGGCAGCAACCTGGGCAGTATTGCCCGGGCGCTGCAAGATGACTTCAGGGTGCATAGCCCGGACTTACCGGATCATGGCCGTTCTTTTTGGTGCGAACAACCCACCATCGACGCCTACGCTGCGGCGGTATCTGCCTGGATGCACTCCCGTGACATCTCCAGGGCACATGTCGTCGGCCATTCCCTCGGAGGGAAGGTCGCTATGCAGTTGGCGTTGTCCGAGCCGGCCCTCGTGGATCGGTTAGTTGTTGCCGATATAGCGCCAGTCACTTACGAGCCCAGTCACAACGGGGTGTTCGAGGCACTCTCGGCCGTCGCAGCACACTGTAAAACTCGTCAGGAGGCCGCCGAGCTGCTGGCCCAGACCGTCACCGAGCCAGAAGTCGTGCAGTTTCTGCTGCTGAGCCTCAAACGAGAGGGGCAGGAGGGTTGGCGGTGGCGATTGAATCACGAAGGACTGCGGGTGGCCTATCCGGAACTGCTAAAGGGGTTGCAGGCCGACTATCCCTTTGATGGAGAAGCCCTTTTTATCAGGGGTGAACTATCTGCCTATGTGAGCGAGGCCCATGTTGCTGCTGTGGAGGCGCTCTTTGCCCATTATCGGATCGAAACCCTCGGCGGAGCTGGCCACTGGCTGCATGCTGAGAAACCGGATGAATTCAATCGGTTGGTAAAAGAGTTTTTGTTGTGATTCATAACTATGATTTAAGGCGACGACCCCCGTGCGGCACTCAGCAGTATCTATAACGGGCAACTTTCATCCACAGAAGCTGTGGATAATTTGGTGGGTATTTTGTTTAACGCCGCTTTTGAGTCTATAAATAAAGTGTTTGTTACAAATTGGTTAAAAAATAACCAATGGCTTTATATGCAACAAAAACAACAAGTTACGATACTTATGTAAGTCATATTTCACTTAGCGCAGGTAAATTTGCATTTTGAGCGTTGAAAAGACGGGCGTGTGCATAACAGTCGGTAAGTGGTCAATAGGGCGTGAAGAAATAATTACAATATTTTTGTTTAAGTGTTTTTAAATTACGCCCAAATTTTTCGCTTGTGGACGCCAAAACAACGATCGATTACCGCGTTCGTGGCTTAATCACCGCGGTAAGTGCACCCCACGGTGCAGGTTTCTCGGATTTCGACGCTAGCGAGCTCCGGAAGGGCTGGTTTCAACCGCTCCCAAATCCACTTTGCAAGGAGTTCGCTGGTCGGATTCTCAAGGCCCGGCACTTCGTTGAGGTAGTGATGGTCGAGCCTCTCTAGCAGGGGATTAAAGGCATCTTTGATGTCATCGAAGTCCATTAACCAGCCGGTTTTAGGGTCGACGTCACCCGTAATCGTTAGGCGCACAAAAAATGAGTGACCATGTAACCTTGCACACTTATGGCCCTCTGGCACGTTGGGAAGCCGGTGGGCCGCCTCAAAACGAAAGTCTTTGTAAAGTTCCATGGTCGTCACTCTCGGTTGGATCGCCTCTACCGCACGCTGCCTTCTCTTATAGAGGCCTGACTAATCGCGTGGGCGCGAGAGTTTACCGCTTCTGGGGCTGGGATGGGAAAAACATTCGAGGGGCCGTTGACAGGGCGGTCTCGCGACTTATAATGCGCCGCTCTGGTTTGGGGTGATTAGCTCAGCTGGGAGAGCATCTGCCTTACAAGCAGAGGGTCGGCGGTTCGATCCCGTCATCACCCACCAACTCCCTCAGGAGATTGGTCCAAACGCAACCGGCACGCTGTGCCGTCTACCTGGAGCGGTAGTTCAGTTGGTTAGAATACCGGCCTGTCACGCCGGGGGTCGCGGGTTCGAGTCCCGTCCGCTCCGCCACTTCTTCAAAGCCGCACTAAACCTAAGCAATAGCCTCAATATGAGAGCCTACAGCACACAACTACGCACACCTACTACGCACACTTTTTGATCTCCCTTGTGTGAAGCAATCTTCCAGACGCCGAAGGGGGGCGGGGGGCCTGTTTGCTATTCGGCCCCGCGCTGGGTGCTTGTCCCGCTTGTTAAGCAGAAAAAGAGGCCGGGTGTTTGGATGCGTCAGTGGAGCCAAGGGTAATAAGAAGCCCCGTTAGCGCGCCGTGGGGCTAGGCGGTAGGGTCTTACAGAATGGCAATGTCTGCACACGACCCGAAGCGGGCGCTGATAAGCCTGTTTTTAGGTAAATTACGACATTGCTATCTTGCATATCGGTGCATCCAAGCGGGTTTGCACCTGGGTTCAGCACCGAATTGTGCCGCCTATTTATAATCGGCGTGTTCTGCACATAGGTTGGCGTAGTACGCACAGCCCAAAGGCGCAACGCGGTGTAGACTGGTTACATTCCGGTACGATGAGGACAAGAAGCCAAGGAGGGCTGAGCAATGAAATCAATCCTTACAACATTAATCGTGGGCATGGCTGTGCTGATGGTGGGGTTGTGTCAATAAACGGATTAAGTCTGTCAATGTGGGTATGTGTCAGTGCCTGCCGCAGCAACCGGTTGCTAGCCCGCGTCGGGCACTTGCTCCGATTGCCTTTGGCCCCCAAAGCAGCAAAGCCCCCCTCGCTGTGTGTAACGCTGCTGTCCGCAACGATAGCGGCTTCCGCCGCTGATGTGGAAAGCCCGACAGCAACCGTTGGGTTGGAGGCTGACTTCCTGTCTTCGACAAGCAGTTCCACAAAACTGACAATTACGTTCAGTGAAGATCCAGTTGGCTTCGATGAGGGAGACTTGATTCTCTCTAATGGAAGCATTACCGCTGGGAGTTACGACAGTTCAAACTTTACCTACACGACTTGGTTTACAGCTGACTCCAATATTGACGCGACAGGTGGGGTTGAGCTTGTAGCGGGTAGCTACGAGGATGCTGCGGGAAATATTGGAGGCGGCAGTTCAGACACTGCGGATATCGACACGCAAAATCCAACATCGACGATCACCTTCAATGGAAGCTTGCTCAGTAGTGTTAGCGACACAACAACAGTCACCATTGCATTTAGTGAAGATCCAGTTGGCTTCGATGAAACTGACCTAGTCGTCTCCAACGGAATTCTCAGCGGTTTCAGTGGACAAGGCACCGTTTGGACAGCAACATTTGAAGCTGCGTCCAATTTCGCCGGGGATGGTGGGGTGCAACTTCCAGGGGGTAGTTACACGGACCATGTCGATTTTCAGAACCCGGGTGAGGGAAGTTCAGGCAGCATTTCGATCGACACATTCAATCCAACGGTGACCGTTAACATAGTTGAAAGTGTGTTGACTGATAGTAACTCCACTTCATTGGTAACGTTTGAGTTCAGTGAAGACGTGACAGGTTTCGATGTCAACGATGTGACACCCACCTTTGGCTCGATCTTTGGATTTACCGTTGTCGATGCCAGTAATTATCAGGCAACTTTCACTGCGCAAGATGGCGTTGATGTGGTAGGTCAGGTTGCCGTGGTAGCTGACTATGAAGATCTGGCTGGGAACACCGGCACATCAGGTGTGGATACAGTTTTCATTGATCAGCTGAATCCTACGGTGAATGTCGATGTTTTTGAAAATGAACTGACAGATGCAGAACCCAGTTCCTTGGTGACATTTGAATTCAGTGAGGATGTGGTTGGATTCGATCAAACTGACCTGACACCTGCTAATGGTGCGCTGTCTGGGTTCTCAGGAACCGGAAGCAGTTACCAGGCGACGTTCACCGCTGATGACGGCGTGGACGGGGTTGGCTCAGTAACTGTGGGTACTGGCTATACTGATCTGTTGGGCAACACGGGGAATGGTGGATCGGACACAGTAACAATTGACACAGAGAACCCCACAGCGACTGTTGATCTAGCTGCGACTAGTTTATCGGATAGCAATAACAGCACTGTCTTGACAATTACGTTCAGTGAGGTGCCCACTGGTTTTGATGCCGGTGCTGATTTGACCGTCACTGGCGGTTCTCTGGGTGCCGGTAGTTTTGATGCTTCCAACAAGATATGGACAGCGACCTACACAGCCAACGATGGGATCACGGGCACGGGTTCTGTGTTCCTTGCTTCAGGCAGTTACACCGATGCGGCGGGCAACGACGGCAGCGGTCATTCCGATTCACTAAGCATCGACACCGAGAACCCCACAGCGACCGTTGATCTGGCTGTTGCCAGTTTGTCGGATAGCAATGACAGCACTGCCTTGACGATCACGTTCACTGAGGTGCCCACTGGTTTTGATGCCGGTGCTGATTTGACCGTCACTGGCGGTTCTCTGGGTGCCGGTAGTTTTGATGCTTCC